>SPKZ01001543.1_pt1 | contig 13781 bp, 7 predicted proteins | sample 2456571 | NCBI WGS metagenome assembly SPKZ01 (sample SAMN11192286, study PRJNA482655) | marine metagenome | biome: ENVO:00000447; feature: ENVO:00000244|ENVO:00000211|ENVO:00000569|ENVO:00002023; material: ENVO:00002151; isolation source: ocean water from marine abyssalpelagic zone ...
GCCCCAGAAAAAACTGTCCACTGAGGGAGAGTTCCAGGTCCGATCGAAGCTGGTAGCTCAGCGTGGGGGCCAGCGCCGCGCTCCGGCCCGACCAGTCGTAGAGCAGCAGCAGGTCACCCCGGAGCAGCGGTGTCAACTCGTAGCCAAACTCGAGCGCGGTCAGATTGAGCCCGGTGGTCGTGATCCGGTTGGTGAGGTCGGTCTGGACGGCCGCCAGGATCCGGACCGCCTGGTCGGGATCCAGGGACGGCGGTAGCGCGAACTCCGAGGCCGGCGGGCCCAGGTTCTGGTTGTAGAGATGCTCCAGCAGCAGGTAGAGGCCGGCCCCGACCGGAAGGTTGTAGTCGATCGATCCCACCACCTGCCAGATCCGGTCTCCCGCGTGGAGGTCGCTGTAGGTGGCCTCGAGTCGGAACGCGGCACCCCACAGATTGCTGGCGAAGTCTCCGCCGAAAACCCAATCCTGCTGGAAACGCCCGAGCATGACGCCCGCGTCGAAGCCGATGTGGCTGGTCTCGAGTCGCCCCGCGATCCGCTGCCTGTCCGGATCGTCCTGCGGTGACCAGTAGAGCCCGGCCCAGGTGTGTTCGGCGAGACGCGCGCGCGCCACCAGGGCGTCTTGCCCGATCCGCTGGTCGCCCTCGACGGCAAGCGGGAAGATCGGGTTGAACAGGTCCTCGGGGTTCCAGATCCGGCCAACCCCGAGCGCGATGCGCTGCCGGCCGAGCGTCAACTCGAAACGGTCCGACTCGTAGCGGAGCCAGGCCCGGTAGAGCAGGTGGCGCCAGTCGCTACTGCCGCTCTGGTGGATGGTGTGGTCGGCGTCGAACCAGGTCTGCGTCCCGATCCGGTCCCCGATGGCGAAGGCGAGCGAGTCGAGTTGGGTTCCCGTCCGGTATTCCTGGTCGTAGATCAACTGGCCCGAGAAGCGCTGCTTGTACGCGCCCTCGACCCATACCCGGCCGCGCAAGAGCCAGAGTCCCGAGGGTTCGCGGCGGTCGGATCCTTCTACGAGCAGCGCTTCGGTCTGGATCCGACGGGTGTAGGTCAGCAGGTTCCGAAGCTCGGCCCCGGTCTCGAGACGCAGTTCACCCCGGTCGTACTCGGCGCCCCGCGCGCCCGGCGCCAGGAGCAGAACCACCAGCCACAGCAGCGCAGAAAGTCGATGGAGACCCGGTCTCACGGATCTCGCAACTCGTCTTCGGCGATGCGCCCGTCTACGAGTTGCACGATCCGGCGCGCGCGCTTCATCACCCGTGGGTCGTGCGTGCTGAACAGGAAGGTCACGCCGCGCTCGTGGTTCATGCGCACCATCAGGTCGAGCAGGCTTTCGGCGGTGGCCGAGTCGAGGTTCGCGGTCGGCTCATCGGCCAGTACGATCTCGGGCTCGGCCGCGATCGCGCGCGCGACCGCGACCCGCTGTTGCTGTCCGCCGCTCATCTCGGTGGGGCGGGTGTCGACGAGATCGCCGAGTCCGAGATCCCCTAGCACGGTGCGCGCCCGAGTGCGGCGCTCGGCGGAAGAAACGCCCTGAAGCATCAGCACGAACTCCACGTTCTCGGCGGCCGTCAGGACCGGCACCAGGTTGTAGGCCTGAAAGATGAATCCCAGCCGGCGCAGCCGAAGCTCCGAGCGTTCCCGCTCGGAGCAAGCCGAAACGTCGATGCCATCAATCTTGACCTGGCCCTCGGTCGGAGTATCGAGGGTTCCCAGCAGGTTCAGGAGCGTGGTCTTCCCGGAACCGGAGGGTCCGGCGAGGGCCGTGAACTCGCCCGACTCGACGCGGAACGAGATGTGATCGAGCGCGCGCGTCACCACCGTGCGCGTCTCGTAGTCCTTGGTCACGTCTGCCGTCTCGAGGATCCGCTTCGTCATCTCCCCTCCTAGGTCGCCCGCAGCGCCTCGGCGGGCCGCAGCCGCACCGCCTTGCTCGCGGGCCAGAGGCCGGCCACGAGTCCGATCCCGACGGCGAGCAAGAGCGGTGTGATCGCGTCATCGAGGGTAAGGCTCGGATAGATCGTCGTCCCGATTCCCCACCTCCGCAGGCCTTCGGAGAACATGCTCAGGTCCATGCCCACGGTCCCCATCCAGGTGACCAGGGCCCAGCCGATCACGAGCCCGAGAACGGTTCCGACCCCGGTCAACAGCACGGCCTCGAGCAACACCATCTCGAGCAGGCGCCGCGACCCGAGCCCGAGCGAGCGCAGCAGCCCGAACTCGCGCATGCGCTCGTAGACCGACATCAGGATCGCGTTCGCGATTCCGAACGCCATCCCGACGAAGATGAAACCGTAGAGGATCCAGCCCATCTGATCCATCAGGTCGATCATCACGGCGAGGCGTGGCTCGCGCTCACTCCAGTGGAGGACTTCGAACGCGTCGAGATCGAGTTCGGCGCGCAGTTGATCCCGGAGCGCGAGGGAATCCTGGGAACGGTCGACGAAGAACGCGATCTCGGTCACTCGACCCGGTGTGTCGAGCAGCCGCATCGCGTCCTCGAGCAGAACGTAGGCGTGAATTCGGTCGAACGCGGACGACCCGGTGCGATACAGACCCCGGACCCGGTACGCGCCGATACCGGACTCTCCCGGCACCCGCAGCACGACCTTGTCGCCAAGGCCAACGCGCAGGCGCTCCGCGAGCGCGGTCCCCAAAAGCACCGGGGGCAACTGGCGTCCCCGGGGAGTCCCATTCTCGAGGTAGCTGCCCGCGACGATGGCCTCGGCGATCACCGAGACCCCGGGCTCGCGCGCCGGGTCGACGCCCACGATCGCGCCCCGAGAACTGTTCCGCGCACTCTGCACCAGGCCTTCGGCGCGCAGCCGCGGCGCGGCCCAGACGCCCGCGCGACCGTCGGCCAGCGCGAGAACTTCGTCGGGCGGGGCCGGCAGCGTCCGGGCGGGATCGGGATTGGCCTGGTACCCGCGCGCCTGGATCGCGATGGTCGCGAGGTCCGAGCGAACCGCATTGTCGGCCATCTGGAACGCGAATCCGCGCGACCAGCCCACGAGGATCATACAACCCGCGAGTCCGATCACGATCGAACCCACCACTGCCAGGCTGCGGCGCCAGCCGCGGCTCAGGTTTCGCGCCGCGATATGCACCAGCATCCACACGCTCAGGTCTCGCGCAGAGCGTCGATGGGCTGTCCTCGACTCGCCCGAAGTGCAGGTAGCAGCGCCGCGACCCCCGCGATAGCCAAAATCGCAAGTGGCGTGCCCAACAGGTGGATTCCCTTGAGATCGAACGGAATCACCGGATCGATCTCGAACGCGCGCATCATCGCGGTGAGACTCGGGTCGGTGATCAGAATGGGGTGATTGCGCATGTAGGCGATCCCGGGAAGCGCGAGCGCGGCGCCGATCACGACCCCGATCGTCGAAAGCAGCAGCGACTCGAGCATCACGAGGCGGAAGATCCTCCCGGGCGAGACCCCGACGGCTCGCATCATGCCGAACTCGCGGACCCGCTCGAAGACCGACATCAGCACGGTGTTGAAGAGACCGAAGGCGATCACGATCAGGAGCAGCACAAGCATGAACCACGCGCTGATGTCGTCGATCAGCACGAGTTGCACGACATCGGGCACGAGTTGCTGCCAGGCCACCACCTCGAATCCATCGCCACTGAAGATTCCCTCGACCTCGGCACGAATCGCGCCCGCGCGATCCCCCTCCTCCGCAAAGAAGGCCACGTGCGAGAGGCCCTCGTATTCGACGAAGGCCTGGAGCTGATCGAGCCGGAGGATCGCCGCGTAGCCGTCAAACTCGGCCTGCCCCACCGAGATCGTGCCCACGACCCGGAAGCGGTCGGCCGCCTGCGAGCCGTAGTAGTCGGTCGAGAGCAGGATCACCTGGTCGCCGGGCGCGGCGCCGAGGTTCTCGGCCAGCAACTCGCCGAGCACCACCTCAAACTCGTCTCCGCCGTTTAGGAAGCGGCCCTGCGTCACGGTCCCGGCCAGGGAGGAAAGTGCGCTCTCGCGCGCGGGATCGACGCCGACCAGCCACGCGGCCCGACCCACCGACGCTTCGGTATCCGGAATCGCCAGTGCCCAGGACTCGAGGCGCGGCGCCCAGCCCCGAATGTACGAGACCTGGTCGAGCGCGGCCGCCCGGGCCGGGTCGAGCGTCATCGCGTAGTCGAGAGTCCGATTGTCCCGGTAGCCGGCCAGGCTGACCTCGACGTGTCCGGGGTAGGCACGGACCACCTGGTCGATCCAGTGAGAATGCTGGCCGTGGGTGACCGCGAGCGCCCCGAGCGTGAGTGCGACGGCGAAGGCCGCGGCCGCGACGGTCAGCGCGGTGCGGCGTCCGTTTCGCCACAGGTTCCGCCACGCGAGGCGCAGCAGCATGCTCAGCGCACCGCTTCCGCGCGCTTCAGGTTCGCGAGGCTGAACAGCGAGTCGTCGAGCTTTCGATCGAACTCGATCTCGTCGATCGTGAAGCGGGTCTCGTTCCCGGGCTTGTCGAGGGTATGCATGACCCATTTGTGCGGCAGCGGCCGGCCCTGGACCTCGCGCACGTCGCTGAACTGCATTCGCCGGAGCAACTCGAACTTTCCCGGCTCGGGTTCGTCGTAGTAGAGCTGGAGCATCGGGCTGAGCCGCTCGGCATCTACCCAGATCTCGATCCGCGACCAGACCACGGGCGCCTCCTCGCGTGGGAGGAGTTCCACCCCCACCGCACGCGTCCCCTCGATGTCCTTCTCGTCGAGCACTCGCGCGGTGTAGTCGTCGATCAGCGACGACTCCCGGACCAGGTCATCGTTGGTGAAGTCACTTCCCATCCAGGACTGGAGCATCATCGAGGGCGGCAGGCGCGTGGTCCGCTCGACCCGGGGCAGGTAGGTCCAGAGCGTCTGCTCTTTCTTCAGAAAGCCGGTGCCGCGATCCTTGCGCGGTGCCAGGATCCGGATGAACGAGCGGCTTCCGTGGCGGTCGTCCCAGGAACGAAAGCTCACCGTGCGCTTCCAGCGCGGCGTCTCGATCTGCATCGAAACCTTCATGACCGCGGTGTCTCCCCGGAGCACGGATTCGATGCGCTGAACCAGGTCATCGGCAGCGCCAGGTGCGGGCTCAGCTCGGGCCGGATACGGTAATTCGAGCAAGAAAATGAGCAGCGCGAACCGGGCCAGCTGTCTTTGCATGGCGGGATGGTACTCCCGCGCGATCTGGCTCGCGAATCCGAAGCTGCTCGCTCTGGACCGCGAGCCAGGCCGCTTTGGCCCTCGCACGGGTGGTAGAGACCGCGCACGATCGGTAACTTGGCGATCCCTCTCGGTTTCCCGGAGCCCGTGCGATGAGTAAAGGCGAGGCGACCCCGCGCCGCTATCCAGACGTCGATCCCCAACCCGACCTGCCGGCAGTCGAGCGGGAAGTCCTCGACTTCTGGCGGCGCGAGCAGGTCTTCGAGGCCTCGGTCGAACAGCGCCCGGCCGGCCCCAACGGCTCGAACGAGTACGTCTTCTACGACGGGCCCCCGTTCGCGAACGGCATGCCCCACTACGGGCACCTGGTCACCGGCTACATCAAGGACGTGATCCCGCGCTACCAAACGCTGCGCGGACGCCGGGTCGAGCGCCGCTTCGGCTGGGACTGCCACGGACTGCCGACCGAGATGGAAGCCGAGAAGGAACTCGGGATCTCGGGCCGCGCCCAGATCAGCGAGTACGGGATCGACCGCTTCAATGACTACTGCCGTCAGAGCGCGTTCCGCTACACCGAGGGCTGGCGCGAGCACGTCACGCGGGCGGCGCGCTGGGTGGATCTGAAGAACGACTACAAGACCCTGGATCTCGACTACATGGAGAGCATCCTCTGGGTCTTCAAGCAGCTCTGGGACAAGGGGCTCATCTACGAAGGCCACAAGGTCCTGCCCTACTCCTGGGCCTGCCAGACGGTGGTTTCGAACTTCGAGACGCGGCTCGACAATGCCTATCGCGACCGCCAGGACCCGGCGATCACGGTGCGGGTCGAACTGGAACCCGCAGCCGGAGACGAACGGCCGACCGATCTCTGGATCTGGACCACCACCCCGTGGACCTTGCCCGCGAACCTCGCGGTCGCAGTCGGGCCCGAAATCGAATACGCGGTCTTCGAACAGGCAGGGCGCCGCCTGATCCTGGGGGCCGAGACCGTCGCCAAGTACGAACCGGAACTCGCAGACGCGCGCCGGATCGGCACGATCCGGGGGCGCGAACTCGAGGGACGGAGCTACAAGCCGCTGTTCCCGTTCTTCGAGGAGAACCCGCGGAGCTTTCGTGTGCTCGGTGCCAGCTTCGTCAACGTCGAGGAAGGCACCGGCATCGTGCACATGGCGCCCGGCTTCGGCGAGGACGACATGGAGGTCTGCGAGCAGGCTGGCATTCCGCTGGTCTGCCCGGTCGACGATGCAGGCGAGTTCACGGCCGAGGTCCCGCCCTACGCAGGCACCAACGTATTCGAGGCCAACCGCGGCGTAATCCGGGATCTCCGCTCCGAGGGCCTACTCGTCAAGCACGAGACCTACGTCCACGGCTACCCGCACTGCTGGCGCACCGACGAGCCCCTGATCTACAAGGCGGTCTCGTCGTGGTTCGTCAAGGTGACGCCCTTTCGTGAACGGATGGTGGAATTGAACGAAGGCATCAACTGGGTGCCCGAGCACTTCCGCGACGGCATGTTCGGAAACTGGCTCGCGGGCGCCCGCGACTGGTCGATCAGCCGCAACCGCTTCTGGGGCACGCCACTCCCGGTCTGGAAGAGTGACAACCCCGACTACCCGCGGATCGACGTCTACGGCAGCCTCGACGAAATCGAGCGGGACTTCGGGGTGCGCCCCGACGACCTCCATCGCCCCGGCATCGACCAACTGGTCTGTCCCAATCCGGACGACCCGTCGGGGAAGTCCTCGATGCGCCGGGTGCCCGAGGTCCTCGACTGCTGGTTCGAGTCGGGCTCGATGCCCTACGCGCAGGTCCACTACCCCTTCGAGAACCGCGACTGGTTCGAGCACCACTTCCCGGCGGACTTCATCACCGAGTACGTCGCACAGACGCGCGGCTGGTTCTACACGATGACCGTGCTGTCTACGCTGATCTTCGACCGACCGGCCTTTCGCAACGTGCTCTGCCACGGGGTCGTGCTCGACGAAACCGGCCGCAAGGTCTCGAAGCGGCTGCAGAACTACCCGAGCCCGGACGAGATGTTCGAGCGTTACGGCGCCGACGCGCTGCGCTGGTTCATGGTCTCGTCCCCGATCCTGCGCGGCCTCGACCTGCAGATCGACCGCGAGGGCGACCGGATCCGCGAGATCGTCCGGCTCGTGATCCTGCCGATCTGGAACGCGTACTACTTCTTCTGCCTGTATGCGAACTCCGAGCAGATTCGCGCGAAGCGCCGCACCGACTCGGCGCAGGTGCTCGATCGATACATCCTGTCGAAGACGCGCGAACTGGTGGAGACCGTCCAGGATCGCATGGACGCCTACGACCTGCCCGGGGCCTGTACGGCGGCGAGCGCGTACGTCGAGGCGCTCAACAACTGGTACATTCGCCGCAGCCGCGACCGCTTCTGGAGACACGGAAGCGAAGCGGACCCGGACGCCTACGACACCCTCTACACCGTGCTCGAGGTGTTTTTGCGGGTCGTCTCACCGCTCCTGCCGCTGATCTCGGAATCGATCTATCGCGGGCTGACCGGTGCCCGGAGCGTGCACCTCGACGACTGGCCCAGCCTGGACGAGTTGCCCGAGGACCGCGAACTGGTGGCCGAGATGGACCGCGCGCGCGAGGTCTGCTCGGCTGCGCTGGGACTTCGACGAACCAACGATGTACGGGTGCGCCAGCCGCTGCATTCCCTCACCGTGGCCGGTCGCAACCTCACCGGCCTCGAGCCGTTTCGCAACCTGATTTCCGAGGAAGTCAACGTCAAGGCGGTCCATCTCGCAGACGAACTCGACCGCTACGCGAGCTTCGAACTCAAGGTCAACGCACGCGCACTCGGGCCGCGACTGGGGAAGAAAGTCCAGGAAGTGATTCGCGCATCGAAGCAGGGACAGTGGAAGCGCCTCGACGATGGTCGCATCCAAGCGGCTGGAGAGGTTCTGGAACACGGCGACTTCGAACTCGGCCTGGTGCCGCGCGAGGGGGTCGCCTGCCAGGTCCTGGCCTCGAACGATGCGGTGGTAGTGCTCGACCTCGAACTCGATGCCGCGCTCGAGCGGGAAGGGATCGCGCGCGACGTGGTGCGCGTGATCCAGCAGGCGCGCCGAGAGACGGGGCTACACGTGTCGGACCGAATCGAGCTCGCAATCGAACTGCCCGATGACTGGCGCCGGGCCGTGGCCGAGCACCGAGACTACGTGAGCGACCAGACTCTGGCGCCGGGCTTCGACCCGGAGCAGCGCATCGATGAGGACGCGCTCCAGGTGCACACCGCGTCCGTGGGCGGCCGCGAGCTTCGGGTCGGCCTGCGAAAGACCGCCTAGGCGAGCAGACGCTCGAGCACGGAACGGACGCTGGCCGGGTTCGCCTTGCCGCGCGTTCTCTTGATGATCTGGCCGATGAAGAAGTTCAGCACCTTCGCCTCACCAGCCCGGTACTGCTCGACGTTCCCCGGATTTGCATCGAGCACCTCGCGCGCAATGCCCTCGAGTTCGACCTCGTCCGAAACCGCCTCGAGCCCCTTTTCGTGCAGCAACTCCGCCGGGGCCCTGCCCGACTCGGCCAGCTCGGCGAAGACCTCGCGGGCACTCGCAGCCGTCACCTTTCCCTCGTCGACCAGACCGACCAGCTCGGCCAGATGCTCGGCCGTCAGCGGAAGTTCCGAGAGCGCCTTCCCGAGGCTGGCGAGCGTCGGAAGAACGCTCCGGATCATCCAATTCGCCACCTTCCTGGCGTCCCCGTGCAGCTCGGCGCTGCGTTCGAAGAAATCGGCCAGCTCGCGCTCCTCACACAGCCGACCCGCATCCGGACTCGAGAGTCCCAGTTCCCGCTCGAAGCGCAGCTGTCGCGCGTGCGGCAACTCGGGCAGGTTCGCCCGGATCTCCTCCACCCAGTCGGCCTCGATGCGAAGCGGCACCAGGTCCGGATCGGGGAAGTAGCGGTAGTCGTCATCGTCTTCCTTGAGCCGACCCGCACGGGTCGTTCCGGTGTGCTCGTCCCAGTGCCGGGTCTCCTGAACCACCTCGCCGCCCGCCTCGATCAGATCGACCTGCCGCTCGACCTCTCCTTCGATCGCGCGCTCGACGAAACGGAAGGAGTTCAGGTTCTTGAGCTCCACGCGGGTTCCGAGTTCGCTCGCTCCGCTGCGACGCACCGATACGTTCGCGTCGCAGCGAAAGTTCCCCTTCTCCATGTCGCAGTCGGAGATCCCGAGATAGCGCAGCGCCGCGCGCAGGCTTCTGAGATAGGCGGCGGCCTCGGCGGGACTCGCGATCGCAGGCTCCGACACGATCTCGATCAGAGCGACGCCGGCCCGATTGAGATCGACGTGGGTGGCGCCCCCAGTTAGCGCATCGTCGTGCACGAGCTTGCCGGCGTCCTCTTCCATGTGGATGCGCGTGAGTGGAATTGCTCGCTCCGTGTCCCCGAGACGAATCGGAACCAGGCCCCCGGACGAGAAGGGCTGCTCGTACTGGGAGATCTGGTAGCCCTTGGGCAGGTCCGGATAGAAGTAGTGCTTGCGCGCGAAGAGCGAGAAGTGTTGAATCTCGCAGCCGAGCGCGACCCCGGCTCGGACCGCGAGTTCGACCGCGTACCGGTTCACGACCGGCAGTACGCCCGGCAGCCCGAGGTCCACTTCGGTGGTCTGCGTGTTCGGGGCGGCGCCGAAGGTGTTCGGGGCGCTCGAGAAGAGCTTGCTCTCGGTCCGTAACTGAGAGTGGACCTCGCACCCGATCACGACCTCCCAGCCCTCGGGTGGAGCCCAGGCGCCGGAGGCGGAGGCGGAGGACGAGCTTTCGGAGGCGGCCATGCCGAAAAGCTACCCCAGCCGGAGAACTCCGTCAGGAAGCGCCTCAGATCACCAGGTTGAGCAGCCGCCCCGGAACGAAGACCACCCGGCGAAGCGGCGCATCGCCCACGTGTCGGGCCACGTTGGGCTCGGCCAGGGCCAACTCGCGGACGGCCTCCTCCCCGGTCTCGGCCGGAACCCGGATCCGGGCGCGCAGCTTTCCGCCCACCTGGACGATGATCTCGACCTCCTCGTCCACCAGGAACTCGGACTCCGGCTCGGGCCACGGTTCTGCCGAGATCGACTCGGGGTTTCCGAGCGCACGCCAGAGTTCCTCGGCGAGGTGCGGGGCGAACGGCGCCAGCAGGCGGGTGAAGACCCCGGCAGCCGTGCGCGGAATAGGATCCTGCTTCGCGACGTCGCGCACGAACACCATCAGTGCCGAGATCGCGGTGTTGAAGTCGAGCCCCTCGAGATCGCGCGTCACCTTCTCGACCGTGCGGGCAAGCAGCCGCCGCTGGCCTTCGGTACCCGGGCCCGGGGCGAGTTCGCGCAGATCTCCTTCGGGTGCCTCGTCGCCGAGCAGCAGGCGGTGGCTGCGCTGGAGGAAGCGGTAGACGCCGGTGGTGCCGTCGGTCGACCAGGGCGCGCCCTTCGTGAGCGGTCCCATGAACAACTCATAGACGCGCATCGAGTCTGCCCCGAACTGCGCGATCACCTCGTCGGGGTTCACCACGTTGCCGCGGCTCTTCGACATCTTCTCGATGACTTCTTCCAGTTCGACATCGAGGTCCGGGTGTAGGGGCCGGTCATCCCGGAGTCGCACTTCGGCGGGCTCGACCCAGCAGGCGCGAAGTTCCTGGCCACTCGACGCCAGCACCGGCGTGTCGCCTTCCCAACGTACATCTGCCGCAGGGTAGTAGCGAACCCGTGCATCTGGATCCTGGCTCAGGTTGTCGCTGAAATAGCGGTAGCTCCGGCCCTGGACCATGCCCTGGTTGACGAGTCGCCGAAACGGCTCCTTCGTCGATACCAATCCGAGGTCGTAGAGCACCTTGTGCCAGAAGCGCGCGTAGAGCAGGTGCAGCACCGCGTGCTCGGCGCCGCCGACGTAGAGATCCACCGGCATCCAGTACTGCTCGGCCTCCCGGGACCAGGCCCGCTCGCTGTTGTGCGGATCGCAGAAGCGCAGGTAGTACCAGCAACTCCCGGCCCACTGCGGCATGGTGTTCGCGTCGCGCCGGGCGGTCTCCCCGGTGTCGGGATCGCGGGTCTCGATCCAGTCCGCGATCCGGGCGAGCGGCGGCTCGAAGTCTCCGGACGGACGAAACGCTTCGAGTTCGGGGAGGCGCACGGGCAGCTCATCCTCGGGAACGAGCCGGGTGCTCCCGTCCGCAAGGTGCAGCACCGGAAAGGGCTCGCCCCAGTAGCGCTGCCGACTGAAGAGCCAGTCCCGGAGCTTGTAGCTCACGCTCGCTTCTCCCGAGCCCTGCTCGGCGAGCCAGTCGATCATGCATCGCTTGGCCTCGGGCGTCTCGAGGCCATCGAGGAACCCGGAATTCACACTCTCACCGTCGCCCGGGTAGGCGCCCCGCGAGAGGTCTCCCCCCTTGACCACTTCCACGATCGGTAGCCCGAAAGCCTGCGCGAACTCGTAGTCGCGCTGGTCGTGTCCGGGCACCGCCATGATCGCGCCGGTGCCGTAGCTCGCGAGCACGTACTCGGCGATCCAGATGGGAATCCGTTCTCCCAGAGCCGGGTTGATCGCGAACGCGCCCGTAAACACGCCCGAGCGTTCGTCCGCGGCGCCGAGGCGTGAGCGGTCACTCTTCCGCACGGCCTGAGCCACGTACTGGTCGACCTCGGCTTGCTGCTCGGCAGTCGCGAACTGCGAGACCAGCGGGTGCTCGGGCGCGAGCACCATGTAGGTCGCGCCGAAAAGCGTGTCGGGACGCGTCGTGAAGACCTCGAGTTCCTCACCCGAATGGTCGGGAAGCGGGAAGCGGACGTTCGCGCCCTCTGAACGACCGATCCAGTCGCGCTGCATCTTCTTGATCGGTTCGGGCCAGTCGACCTCGTCGAGGTCTTCCAGCAGCCGATCCGCGTAGGCCGTGATCCGGAGCATCCACTGGCGAAGCGGGACGCGCTCGACCGGGTGCCCGCCGATGTCGCTCCTGCCATCGCGCACCTCCTCGTTGGCCAGCACCGTCCCGAGCGCAGGGCACCAGTTGACGGGCACCTCGGCCTGGTAGGCCAGGTCACGCGAGTAGAGTTGCCCGAAGATCCACTGCGTCCAGCGCACGTAGCCCGGATCGGTGGTATCGATTTCGCGGTCCCAGTCGTACGAGAGCCCGAGCGCCTGCAACTGCCGCTTGAAGTTGGCGACGTTCTGAGCGGTGCTCACTCTGGGATGCTCGCCGGTCTTGATCGCGTGCTGCTCGGCGGGAAGTCCGAAGGCGTCCCAGCCCATCGGGTGCAGCACGTTGAAGCCCCGCATGCGCTTGTAGCGAGCCACCACATCGGTGGCTACGAAGCCTTTCGGATGTCCCACGTGCAGGCCCTCGCCCGACGGGTACGGGAACATGTCGAGTACGTAGTACTTGGGCCGGCCCGGGTCGAGTTCACTCTTGAACGTGGCGCGCTCGAGCCAGGTGGTCTGCCACTCAGCCTCGATGCGGTGCGGATCGTACGCCATGACGGAAAGGTACTCGGATTCGCCTAGCGGACAAGCTCCACCGGAGTCTCCGTGACGTTCCAGGTAAACCCGCGGAAGCGCTCGTCGGTGCGGAAGATCTCCTCGCGCGCAAACCCCTGCCCGGTCCATACGTAGCGCCGGATTGCGCCCTGGTCGTCCGCCGCGACGTAGAGTTCATCTCGCCCGTCTCCGTCGAGATCGGCGGCCAGCGTGGCGTGCTCGAAGCCCGAAGAATCTTCGTCGATCAGCGTCGCGTCAAAGGGCGCATCGGATCCGGCGGGGGGACGCAGCAACCAGAGTCCCGACTTGAAGGGCGCCGCGATCAACTCCGGGGCACCGTCCCCATCCACGTCGGCGGGGAGCAGGAAGCGCAGCAGCCGGTCGTCGAACTCCGCGACGACGTCCCGGTCGGCCGGCGCGCTCTCGGCCGTGAAGCGCCGCACCTCGACGGGTTCGCGGACCACCCGCTTCTCGACGTGCGCCTCTACGGCAACGTAGAGTTCCGGCACACCGCTCCGGTCGAGGTCCGCGACCAGGATCTCCTTGGCGTGGCGAAGTCCGAGATCGGCGAAGTCCTCGCGCTTCCAACTCCCCGCGGAACCGTCCGCGGACACGTAGCGCGTCACCCGCCCACTCTGGGGATCACCGTCGAGCCGGTTCGGCTGGCTCGGGGTCGCGTAGATCTCGGGTCGGCCGTCGGCATCGAGATCGCCGACTTCGATCTCGTGCACGAAGGTCCTGGGCTTTCGGTCGAGCTCTTCTACCTCGAAGCCCGCGTCGCTGAAGCGCCCGACCGCGACCACGCCCTGATCGTGCGTGGCGAGCACGATCTCGTCTTGCCCGTCCCCGTCGAGATCCGCGATCTCAAGGTCCCGGAGCCGATCGTGCTTTCCGCCGAAGGCCGGGGCCCAGAGCGTCTCGGCCGACCACTCCCCGTCCCGCTTGCGCCAGAGCCTGAGCCGCGCGGCGTCCCCGGAAATCGTGAGCAGCCCGGGCTCCGCGCCCGGAGGATCGAAGGGCAGGACCTTGTGAAAGACATTGGAGTCGGGATCCTCGATCGCTTCCCAGACCCAGGCACCGCCCTCGCGACGCACGACCACGAAAGTTGCGGGGCCCGGCTTGGCCGAGGTCTTCCCGTCCGGTCCCCGGGGGAAC
>SPKZ01018751.1_pt1 | contig 13763 bp, 15 predicted proteins | sample 2456571 | NCBI WGS metagenome assembly SPKZ01 (sample SAMN11192286, study PRJNA482655) | marine metagenome | biome: ENVO:00000447; feature: ENVO:00000244|ENVO:00000211|ENVO:00000569|ENVO:00002023; material: ENVO:00002151; isolation source: ocean water from marine abyssalpelagic zone ...
GTGACGCAAGATGATATCTGAGAAGTCGTTAGACTGAACCCAGTTTAAACCTTCAGGGCTGTAAGTTTCTTCTGTGAAATCTTCGGTATAGAAGCGATCAGCCATTAAGCGACGTGAAGCCATCAGGATAAATAACTGGAAGGTGGTTTCACCAAAGATAAAACCATCCGGGCGTACGGTTTCAGCCAAAGAGCCCACCAATAAATCAATCTGTTCGATGTCATTGCTATATAGGCGTTTCATCTTTTCGACCAATGCCGCATCCGAGCTTAAGTCTTCAAACTTGGTGATGGGGTTCAGGCCTATCAAGCGACGGAATTCGTTGTAGCGTGGCACACCACGTTCACGGTCACGAATAATATCCACAGCACCCAGATCGATATTGCCGATCATCGGAATAGATAAGTTTTGCAGCACCGAAGGGTAGTTGTTGAGGGTTAATGCACCGGGCTCTTGAGAGGCAAATGAATACCAGATATCGGCAATATCATAATCCTGCATAATCGCAACAGAGTCTTCATTACGGCTATCGGCCAGCGCAATCGTTGCCAGCGTGGTTTGATCATCTCTGCTCTTAATCGCAAGGTCGTCACGTAATAACGTATGCATACGGTAGATAGAAACAAACTCTTCGGTAAATGCAAAAGGCACATCGTTGTAAGCTGCCTTGCTGGCGCCTACGATGCCGCTGATGGCGTGTTCGGCACTGCCGCCGCCGATACCATCTTTAAGATTGCTTTGCTTACCGGTGGTGATCCTCACTAACCAATCCACATAACCCAGGTTTTTGATCAGGTTACGTAATGCCTTCTGCATCGGTGCCTGGCTTTCTTCACCCAATAAACCGTACCAGTTACTGTTCATGGCAGTGTCTAATACTTTATTGTTCAAAATGGTGGTGGTCCATTCAACGGTATGAATTTTTGCCATTAACGCGGCGTTAACTAAACGTGCCTTGTCGTATAGCTCTTCATCATTCATTTCTGGATAACTAGCCGCTAAATGATCGGCAATGGCGTTATGTTCCATAACAAATAGATGATGTAACATTTCCAGACCCAACCACCAGTTTTCACTGCGGCCAACTAAAGGTAAACCGTTATCACCCAAAGGCAGGCGGTTATCTGCGGTTACCGTTAAACTGCCACCTTCAAAGCTGCGTAAGCTATTGGCTGCGGCGAGGTTATTACCATAAACCTGTGAACCATCCCACCAGTGGGTATTGATATTTTGATAGCTGGCAGGGCTGCCGGCATCGGCATCGGTGCGGGTGGTATCTTTACGTGAACGTGTCACATACATGGTATCGCTGCCCCATGGATCATCGGCAGAAATCGGCACCTGAATCGGATTGCTTCTATCCGTTTCTCCATGACTTACCCAGTCATGTATCATAAATTGAATCCAGGAAGTTGTCAGATAGTTAGCGCCAGGAATCGATTTGAATTCTTCACGGGTGAATAGCTCGCGGCTAATTTCACGTGGGTTTGGTGTTAGCAGTTGAACATCATCTTCGGCAAAGCTGTTTGCCAAAGGTACGTTACGGCCAAAACGTTTACCGACCATGCCCATATCAGGCTGCTCTAAACTATTACAGGTGCCGTTGGCGGTTCTCGCACCCAGGCTTCTTTGATCACAGACGATGGTGGCATCAACCGCCGTTTCGGTATCAAATAAATTATTTTCCAGCAAATTACCACGTGTTTCCGCCAGCATTAAAACGGCGATTAAAACCCCTGTAGAACCTAATACCTTAGCCACAGTTGGCCAAGTTACCCAAATTGATGACATGAAATATCTCCTTGATACTTGTCACTAAACAACATTGTTAGATGGTAATTATATCAGGCGCGACTTGCCTCTACAGTAAGCGCATAGACTATATTTTTTCATAAGTGTCTTATTTTATTATGTTTTTTATTTGGGTTTAAGTTTTTGTTATTGACAACTCTACGCTGAAGGAAAAAGTTACTTAAATGAAATCTAACAATTGATTGACTTAAAAAGATAATTTATTTAAAGATGCCTGTATAAAGCATTTTATTTATTAGAAGAATCTGAATCAATTCTATTTCATTGGCTTTATCAACTTTTTTGAGCGTGACATGCCTATACTTAAGTTCGGTATTCATGATCGTTTTCATTAATAGATCATAAGTGGGGGGAGGTTTTTTTCCTGCATATATGACAGGTGCATGTCATATTGGGCTCGTCGTTGATCTGGCCAAAACCCAATGAACTAACTTCATAAGATATCAGATGATTTTTAGAGTCGAGATTGATGAAGCCATTACGCATTTTCTAATGCACAAGGGCAAACCAGAGCTAAGAAAATAGCTAAGAAAAAGTTTCTCCAAGAATCAGACCATTGACTACGTTGGTGTTATTAAGTGTTGTACGCATAGAAATGCCACGTACTTTTATTGGTGTTTAATGAATCATATAACTTCTGTGCTTTTTCGTTATCTGGAGCTGTAACCCATTGCAATCTAACCGCATCGTTATTTGCAGCAAACTCTCGGCAATGCTCTATAAGTTTTTTACCAACACCTTTGCCACGCATTTTAGGTGACGTATATAAATCATTAAGCACTGCGACTTTAGCAGTGATTGTTGATGTATAAGAAAAATATACAGTAGCAAAACCAACAACCTCTGAATTCTCTCGATAGAGAAACTGACAACCAGCCGAATTACCAGAACCAAACTGCGAGAAAAACTCCATATTCCTTGCATCTGATATATCGGAAACCTTGTAAAACTCTTGATAGGCTCTGATTAGAGGCAACACGTCTTCTATATTTTTCTCGGATACTTCTTCTATCACTAAACTCTCCAAAACATTTAACAGCCGATACAAAGCATTATTCTAAATCATTGGAAGGCAAACAAGCTTACATTTTTTCCAATTCCCCCATTGCAGCCTTGTGGTTAAATCAAGCATGGCTGTGGCAACTATTGCTACCGTGATTTTCATCTACACTTAGATACACTGATTTTTCTAAAGTTAAACCATTATTTTCAGCGTTAGTCGAGACGGTTCTAATTGCAGTCATGGTTTAGAGAGGTGGGTTATGAGCAACCCTATTTGTGACCATAGGCCAGCGCCTTTTTATCCTGTCATCCTGATTTTTATTCTATGTGTCCACCCCTTCACGGTGAATGCCTTAGACTTATTTGATCTTTCGCTGGAAGAGCTACTCAATTTGAAAGTGACAACGGCATCCCGCTACGAACAAAGCTCTAACAAGGCACCGGCCACCATGATGGTGGTGACACAGCAGCAAATACGGGAGCGCGGTTACCGCCATCTGTTGGATCTATTACAAGACATGCCCAGCATAGATGTACAGCTGAGAACCAAGTCAAACAGCGACTCAGCAATTACTATCCGTGGTGTAACCGGTAATAATAAATTCATTATCATGCAAGATGGTGTGCGCATCAGCTCACCTACCGGCGAGTCTATGGCCATTCATGATAACTTCCCGCTGTTCCAGGTTAAGCAGGTAGAAATTGTCTATGGCCCGGCATCGTCTCTGTACGGTGCCGATGCGTTTACCGCTGTCATCAATCTCATCACCTATAACGGGCACAAAAAACCGGGCTCGGAAGTCGCTGTACGGGTAGGTGAAGATAATGAACGCTACGCCCATTTTCAGTGGCGTAATAGCCTGGGCGAGAATATAGGCCTGTCGATTGGTGGTCACCTGCAGAGCAGTGATAATCAGGATCTCTCTGCCGAATACCCAGAACGTTATCAGCTTGAAGATTTAACTCTGGCGTTTCTTAATCCCTTTGCCAGCGAAATCATTGTGCCTGCCGAACAGCGACCGGCCTACGACAACCCTTCACAAAGCCACAGTATTAATCTGCGCTTCGATGTCGCTGAACAATTCACAGCCGGCTTCACTAGATCTAATTTTGTGCAGGCCACCAGCCAGGCCGTGCTTCCTGATACGGTTAATTATGGTCAGAATGCCAACTGGGAAACCACCGTCAATAGCTTTTACCTGAAATACCATATGGAGTTTAATGACACTTTAAGTTCGTCGATACAGGTCAGCTGGTTGGATTATGAGGTGGATGAAAGCAGCAAATACAATAATGTTTTTTCTGCTTATGAAAATGCCTATAAATACGCCAGAGGCAGCGAGACAGAGTTGACTCAATAGTTTAACTGGCAGTTCACGCCGGCTAATAATTTGATCGCCGGTTACAGCTTCGAGCAATTTAATTCCCTGCCTACCACTGCTGATCTGAATACACCGTTTGATCCCAATATAGCCGCCAGCGAACAGCACTTCCCATACCCCGGAACGGCAGGGGCGCTGCCAACAAAAATATTTGAGGTCAGCTGGAAAAATATGGCGATCTTTTCACAACTTGAAACACAATGGAGTGATACCTTCACCACAACGCTGGGCCTACGCTATGACAGCAGCAGCTCCTACGATGACACCGTGAACCCCAGAGTAGGGTTTGTCTATTCCCCTGTAGATCAGTTTGTCGTCAAGGTATTCTACGGCACCGCGTTCCTGGCTCCATCCCCAGCCGCACGTTATTTACATTTTGGATCATTTGTTGAAGGCAGTGACAAGGTGGCTATGGAACCTTTTATCAGTGCCCATGGTGCCAGCGAGAACGACGGCATTTTTGACTCTTTCTTTTTCTTTGTCGCCAACCCGGACCTTGAACCCGAAGAGCTGGAAAACCTTGATATTAATCTGCTGTGGCTGCTTAACGACAGCCTGCAACTGGGAGTGATATTGTATAGGGAAGAAGTCGACAATATGATATTGAGTCGCACGACGGATACTGCCATCACCGATTTTATCGATGGTGGTGCCATACTCGTGACCCAGATCTCGGACAATATCGGAAAGTTAACCGCGACAGGTGCCGATTTCACCCTGCTCTATCAAGCCGGATCGATTAAAGTATGGAGTAGTCTCAGCCTGGTTGATGGCGAACTGGAAGGTGAAAACAACAGCACGGATCTGCCTTTAACGTCGGAACAAAAACTCAAGATCGGTGTGACATGGCGTGTTAATCAATGGTTTATCAGCCCGTCGGCTCATATTATCGGCAAGACCAATAGCCCACTTGGTGAAGCAGTGGAGGGCTACGAAGTTGTACATCTCTATGGTGGTTATAACGATTTATTTGATCATCTGACGCTGACACTTCGCATCCAGAATCTGCTGGATCAACAATACGATAACGCGGCCGATTTCTCTGGGGCTTTTCCTGCCGTTGCCCAGGAAAAACGTAGCATTGAATGTGGTGCCATTTATCGTTTTTAAATCATTAGCTTTTCTAACATTTTTTAGTTTCTATATTTGATTTCCTCGGTATGTACGTCAACTGGAGCCGACTGTGATCGCTTTCACTCTGCGTCCCATATAACCCTATTCACATTTTTTTCAAAAAAGGCAATGGAATAAGAATAAACATGTGCAAATTTTAAACGTATTTCCTAAGACATTAATAATAATACGTATTATTATTATTTATACCCCCTCTGCTTATTGTGTTAGATACATATTTCTTTAATATGTTGGCACTTATATGGATAAAATAATCAAGTCAGGATGATTAAATTTGCTAGGCAGTACTCAGGGGAAACCAATGATTCCAGCAATTTTCAAAAGAACACTATCGGGCGTAGCCATCAGCTCCGTCATTCTCATCAGTGGTTTGGTTCATGCCAAACAACAGGAAGCCATCGTTGTAGGGGCAGGCTTAGCCGGGTTAACCGCAGCCTATGAACTTGAACAACGTGGTTACGACGTCATCATTCTTGAAGCCAGAGATGTTGTTGGTGGCCGTATGGGTACCCTGGATATGGGTGATCAACACGGTGAAACGGGCGGTGAGTTATTAGACTCGAAAAAAGTCCACACCGAGATGTTCCGCTATGCCAAGAAATTTAAAGTAGAAATGGTTGATGTTGGTTACTGGGAAAATGGTATCGAAGAAGGCGCCTATTTTATTGATGGCAAGCTGGTTCCCTACGGTGATTTTAAGAGTGAATTTGGCAGACCGGTTAAAAGAGAGATGGACCGTTTCTGGAATGCTGTAGAAGATCTTGCATTATTAGTGCCTGATCATACCCGCCCTGACCTGGCTCCAGATGCACAAGTTCTGGATCAGATGAATATGCAGGATTGGATCGATGATCTGAATCTTGATCCTATTGCCAAGACACTGGCTGAACATCACGTTCGCGCAGAATATGATGAACCTCATGATGTTTCTGTGTTGTGGATGGCTCACCAGAGCAAGGTTTATGAAAACGTTGGTGATAATAAAATTGAAGTGGTTCGTTTTATGGACGGCGGCCGAGCTTTTGCACAAGCCTATGTTGATCACATCGATGGCCCGGTTTATCTGAACCATGCTGTTACCAAAATCCGCCAGAATGAAAAAGGTGTAGTAGTCACTGCGGCTGGCCATAAATTTAAGGCCGATGTTGCCGTTGTAACGGTTCCATTAACGGTTTTAAATAAAATTACATTTAAACCTGCCTTACCTGCCGACAAACAAGCGGCTGCCGATAATCTGAACTACGGTTCTCATACCAAGGTACTGATCGAATACAGCAAACGTTTTTGGTTAGATCTTAACGTCGGTGGTGATACCGTATCAGACCTGCCAATTGGCTGGACTTGGGAAAGCACCGAGCGTCAGACCGATACTACTGGCGGCATCCTGATCGCCTATAGCTCGGGTGATTTCACCGACAACCAAATTAACTGGTCAGATGCGGCATTGATTGTCGATAAAGTCGCTCAAATTGAAATCATGTACCCAGGTTCTGCAAAATATTTTGAATCGGCTTCGGTTCATGCATGGCATAGAGAAGAGTGGATTATGGGTGGCTTCCTGGCCTATGGCCCGGGTCAAGTTACGCAACATTGGAATGCCTTTCTTGAGCCTGCTGGCAAAATCTACTTCGCTGGTGAACATACCGATGATGCCTACGTGGGTTATCTTGAAGGTGCAGTTCGCAGTGGCATGAGAGTAGCTACACAGATCGCTGGTGAGTAATTAAACCCACTCGCAGCTGATTTAAGCCCGGTTCGCCGGGCTTTTTTATGCCTGTGTATTTGAGCTTGCTCACTTTGTTTTTGCTATAAATTTAAAAACATTTAGAATCCGTTAGGTAGGGTTTAGAAAAAGTTGATAATAGGACCCCCCTATTATTTCTGATAATGGAACCCCCTCACTTTGTTTTGATTAAAATGAAGGTGAGTAAAAGTGAAGCCTAGTTTAGCCGGGGCTTTGAGCGGGTTTGATGTAATAAATGATCAGTTTGAAAGTGAGGGGGCTCAATATACAAATGTTATGGAAAATCAATAATAAGAGGTAACTATGAAATTTAATCTAATAGTAATAATGATACTAGCCGTTTTAACCGGTTGTGCTGCTGCACCATCAGGTGAGCAATTTACTGCATTAAAAAAACCTTCAGAAAATAAAAGCTTGGTTTACATATATCGGCCAAATGTTTATTACGGTAAGGCTATTACATACCCCGTTCTTCTAAATAAAGAAAAGATAGCTGATATTGGTAATCGAGGATACTTTACTCTTAATCTTGATCCGGGTGTCTATAATATTAGACCTGATACCGCTTCAATAGATCATGATCTAGAGGTTAAATTGGATGCAGGTAAGACTAAATTTTTAGAACTATATACAAATGAAAAGTTTGCTCTTTGTTTTTGTACCACCCTCCAATTTAGAGAGGTCTCAGAAAAAGTTGCACTTGGTGAGTTAAACGATACTCGAGAAGAAATTGAAAGGGTATATATAAGCCAGTAATCCATAACCAACACCAGCATTGGACTTGCAAAAGCGTCACTCAAATTGCGGAGCAATTTAAGCGCTACTTCCGCAAGACAATGTGGTGGGCGTTAGGCCGAGGATCGATTGCTTAAGGAAGAATTAATGTTCAAATTATATGAGTTCGCCACGTCCGGAAATTGCTACAAATTACGCTTAGCGATGTCCTATCTAGAAATTGATTTTGAAAGAATTGAAATTGACATTACCAAAGGCGAATCAAGAACAAGCGAATTTCTAAAAATTAACTCAAATGGAAGAGTTCCTGTTCTAGAAACACCAGAGAGAAAATATTTACCTGAATCAAATGCTGCACTTTGGTATTTATCTTCAGAGACTGATTTAATGCCTGAAGATAAGTTCGATCAAGCTAAAGTATTGCAATGGATGTTTTTCGAACAATACAGTCACGAGCCTTTCATTGCGACATCTCGATATTGGATGCATATTCTTGATCAAGAAGAACAATATAAAAATGAATTAGAAGAAAAAAGCCCCAAAGGTTATGCTGCTCTGGATGTAATGGAACAACATCTAGAAATGGAAACGTTCTTTGTAGGAAATAAATTTTCTGCGGCAGATATAACTCTTTACGCATATACGCATGTTGCTAATGAAGGTGGCTTTGATCTTAGTAAATATACAGCGATTAATGATTGGTTTTCTCGGGTAGAGAATGTAAAAAACTATGTATCTATTAATGAATAGAGAAAATCGCCTAACTAGAAACTGCAATCTGACTCCGCAAACTGTCACTTTTTGTGCAAAGGGCCGCACAAAAATCGCCAGCTTTCTGCGCAGTTTAGCTTGGCGTTAAGTTGCCAAGGAGAGATATGGAAGCTTTGAGCGATAAAAGGATCTTGGACTCTTGGACGAAAAATGTATCTCCATGGGCTAAGGCTATTCAAGAGAAGAAAATAGAAAGTAGAAACCTCGTAACAGATCAAGCAATTGTTAATTTAATATCTTCATTTCATTCAAATACAGTTCTTGATATAGGCTGTGGAGAAGGCTGGCTAGTTCGAGAGCTGTCTTCTCTTGGTCTCTCCGTCACAGGAATTGATGCTGTTAAAGGGCTAGTTGATATAGCAATAGAACATGGAAAGGGTGTTTTCCATGTTTTGGAATATGAAAAAATTTCTTCAAATACCTTAAGTGAGAAGTATGATATTGCTGTTTGTAATTTCTCACTTTTAGGAAAAGAATCAGTAGAGCATATATTTAATGCTATCCCTGAAATTTTAAATGATGGAGGTCACTTTGTAATTCAGACGTTACATCCTCATGCCAGTTGTGATGATGCACCGTATGTTGATGGTTGGCGTGAAGGTTCTTGGAATGGTTTTAGCAAAGAATTTGTCGATCCAGCACCATGGTATTTCCGGACATTAGAGTCATGGTGTGATTTATATATTAAAAGTGGTTTAAAACTTAACAAGATTGAAGAGTCAGTCAATCCACATACAGGTAAAGTGACATCGCTACTGATGGTTGGTAGTGTGGCAACTTAACCAGAAGCTGCAATCTGACTCCGCAAACTGTCACTTTTTGTGCGAAAATCCGCACAAAAACCGCCAGCTTGCTACGCAGTTGAGCTTGGCGTTAGTTGCAGGATGAAAATATGGAGAATATTTATTTTTACAGTATTGGAATAATCTTTTTCTTTTTTGGTGTAGCGGTTTCTATATCTAGGACTAGGTTATTTTTAACAGGTGTTAGAGTAAATGGTATTATTGTCGAAATGGTTATACGGCATCGCACAGGGCCCGGAACGGCGGGTTCAAAATGTGCGAAGATAATTTATGATGATCCAAATGGTGAATGTAAAGAATTTGTAGACCAAAACAATTTGGTAGGCAGCCTGTACAAGGAAGATCAACAAATTACGTTGCTCATCGATATAAAGAATAACAATAGGATTGTTGTAAATGGCTTCTTCTCACTTTACGTCCCAAGTATGTGTTTATTCCTTTTTTCAGCTGTTAGTCTCTATATGGCAGCGCAATAATTAAGGCAACTAACAAGTTGCTGCAGTCGGACTCGTTAAACTGTCATTTGTTTTGCAAAAAGCCGCAAAACAAGCGCCAGTTTAACTCACCGCTGAGCAAGGCGTTCAGGCTGTAGGAAAAATAAACTAACAAAAAATCATTGTGTGCTACGTGAATGAAGTAGAGTTTTCATAGATGTATTGCTCCACAATTCGCGTAGATTCATATAAATTGTTTGTAAACTGTACAAATATAATCTGATAAAAATCAAACTGGAGTTTTTCTACAGCTTGGTTATGTGCTGGAACTAACATCGAGAATGTGATGATTAATGGAAGTTGTCTGTGTGGATCAGTGAAGTATGAGATTTCTGGCTCGGTCGGAGATATCGTGCATTGCCACTGTAATACATGTAAAAAGGCTCACGGAAGTGCATTTTCTAGTGTTTCTGCCGTTCAAGATTGTGATTTTAACTTGCTTAGTAAAGATCACCTGAAATCCTATGAGTCATCTGAGGGCAAGCATAGATATTTTTGTTCAAACTGTGGTTCTCAAGTTTATGCAAAAAGAGATAATACATCTCACATTATTCTTAGGCTTGGCTCATTGGATAGTGATATCGACTCGCCAGAGAAAGAACATATCTGGGTATCTCAAAAATCAAATTGGTATTCTATTAATTCAGAATTACCGGAACGTGAAGAATTTGAGTAAGCACATAATGAGCTGTTATGTGCAATCTCATCAAAAATCATACGTATAACAATAAAGGAAATAAAATGAAAGAATCACGTGATTACCTTGAAATGTCATTCCGCTCTATTGAGTGCTTCTCTAACGATGGAAAGCTGGATGCTAAAGAACTTGGCGAGATACTTTCTATCGCTGAAAAGGATGGAGAGATTGATCAAAATGAAGTGAGAGTTCTTCAGAATATTATTTCTAAAATTAAGCCACATGAAATTGATAACGAAATGAAAGAAATGATGCAGAGAGTATCTGATAAGGTAAGTGCGTAATCACATAACAAGAGCGTGCAATCTGACAGTAAAATCTGTCACATTTTGTGCAAAAACGCACAAAATCGCGCCACTTTCGCCTGCTGTTGATACCAGCGTTATGTTTCTATTCAAGGAATGAGCATATGAAAAAAGTATATTTACTGGTTCTACTATTCACTATTTCAAGTTCAGCTTATTCGAAGGATATTGTTGATAGTTTGAAAGATATGAGAAAGCAATCAGAGGATTTTCGAGAATTATCTATAGATTGCTTAGTCGAGCTTAAAGTATCTAAAGATAAAGGATGGAAGAGTGATGAGTGCGTAGAATATCAGCAATTATCAAAGACAGAATTACGAGTATTTAAAGAAAAGCTTAAAATTAAGAGTGATTTATTCCGTGATTACTCGAAGAATAAAGAAGGTTCTAAGCGACGCATAAAGAGAGGTGTAAATCAGCTTCTAACAATTAAATATAACATGCAGTCAATGAAAGAAATAACCAATAACTTTAAAGTATTGTAGATAAATCGCTCAAATAACGTTCATTCTATGTCGGTAATATTTTAAGGAAGAAACTATGCCATTCATCGCATTCGAAGCAGGCCAGCTTACTGAAGAGGTTAAAGAGCAGTTAATCCAAAGGTTAACTGACGTATCAGTATAGATTACAGGGATATCTTCATCATGCAATTGATGAGTGGTTCGAGAAAATTGTAAAACCACAGAGTCGAGGTGATGCAATCATTTGCCGATACGCCGATGACTTTGTCTGTGCTTTTCAATACCGTAGCGATGTAGAGTTGTTCTATTCAGAGCTTCCTAAACGGTTGGAGAAATTCAACTTAGAGGTAGCGCCAGAGAAGACCAACTGTATCCGTTTTAGCCGATTTGTCCCGATTCTTAAGCAGCAATTCACCTTCCTTGGTTTCGATTTTTACTGGAGCCCTGATGCAGGTGGAACGCCGCGATTGTTTAGGCGGACTTCGAGAAAGAAGTTGCAGATAACCCGAGCTAATTACACTGAGTTTATCAAGAAGAATAGGCATATGAAGACGCCACTATTAATTGATAAGCTAAAGCAAAAGCTTAGAGGCCACTTTAACTACTTTGGAGTGTTAGGTAATATGGTTGATCTGAATCAGATTTATAATTATGTTATTGAGTTTCTCTATAAGTGGTTGAACCGTCGCAGTGGACGCAAGAGTATGACTTGGTTACAGTTGAAAAGAGTAATAGCCTTTAGATCACTGGCGAAACCTGTGTGTAAGGCCAGAGATAGAAGCAGACGGGTATGGTTGTGAATTTATTGTTTTGTACTGCGAGAGCGAGTACGACCGAAGAGCCGGATGCGGGAAAACCGCACGTCCGGATCTGTATGGGGGGCGTTGAGAGATTGGCGTTCCTACCATGACTGTGAAAATTAAAATAGGGAAGTTATGAAATTATCAAATATTATGGTAGCTACAGTTTTATCTGTTATGTGTACTAGTACACTTAGTTCAGAGGGAAAACAGATAGGTATTGAGTCTATTATTAGCAAAAAAGCACTGAACTCATATTTAACTAAATACAACGATGCAACAGAAAACAAAGCTTTCGCTCAATCAGAGAGTGGGGTTTGGAACTGGCGCTCAAATAGAACATCTGTTGAGTATGCCAAGAGTAGTGCGTTAATTTCTTGTCGATCTCAGAATAAAAATCATGAAAAAGATTACCCGTGCAAATTAATCGATGTTAACGGGAAGTTCTTTAATTCGACAGATTAACGTGGAATCACATAACAAGGGCAAGCACCGACTGCGTAAAACTGTCACTTTTTGTGCATGGAACCGCACAAAAACCGCCATTTTTACTCCACTGTGTTACCGGCGTTACACACAAGGAAGAGGAAATAGATCGTGACAATTGTAAAGATTTCTAATGTTGTTAAAGGGTCAAGCGAATACACTAAGGGAAATACTAGAGTGTATGAAGTTGGCCACCGGATATTAAAAGAAAAGAAATCGTGTAAGCATTCTATAGCTGGCTCAACCATCATTGATTTTGATATTCTTGAGAAAGATGAAACTCGAATCGGAGTAATGCAAATTATCATTTCCGATAATGTTGATGAGATACACGATACAGGAAATTTGGGAGGCTTTTTACTTGAAGGAAGAGAAGATCCTGAATTAATTTATTCTTCAGCACTTCATTTAGAAAATATCCTGATTGAAGAGGGAGTTCATAGGATTCGCTGTGTCGCACCAATAAACAACATTGCTCAAGTTGATGCTATGAAACTCTTAGAAACTGAAAAGACCGAAGAGTTTTTAGATGATAACTGTACATATGTCGCTTACGAAAAAAGTGTGTAATGAGCTGTTATGACAATTGAGCGTCGAATGGAAGATTCGAGAGAATACTAAATATGAAAATTGTGCTCGGTCTTATTTTTACTTTGCTTATATTTATAACTGGAATTTCTAGTTTAGCTTACTATTTTTCAAGTGGAGATAGTTTAAGTGAAATACCGAAATTTGGTGATCTATATATGCATGTAGGGACTATAGATTCTTGTGAAGAAAAACGATCAGGGATTGGAAAGAGAAGGCATAGTAAGCGAATTTTGTATGTTGAATTGAGTGATCTAACTATACAAGAATATGTGATCCCTTTTAAAAAATGTGATTATTTTATAGATAATTTAAATGCAAAGATTGAGCTAGGGACTAAACAAAGAACCTCTCAAGTTTGGCATATGTCTGTTGAAGATGAAATTGTGTATAGTTACGAAAAAAGGATCGGTAGACACAAGGAAACTTATGAATTTCGTCCATTTATGTTAAAAATTGGTTTGTCCTGCCTGGTTATATTATTGACAATTTTTGCTTATATATTTTTCCGATCAAGGCTGAATACTGTACAGTCATAACTAATAA
>SPKZ01002773.1_pt1 | contig 13761 bp, 20 predicted proteins | sample 2456571 | NCBI WGS metagenome assembly SPKZ01 (sample SAMN11192286, study PRJNA482655) | marine metagenome | biome: ENVO:00000447; feature: ENVO:00000244|ENVO:00000211|ENVO:00000569|ENVO:00002023; material: ENVO:00002151; isolation source: ocean water from marine abyssalpelagic zone ...
AGGATAGACATGGACCACGAGCACGAAGACGAAACCCCGGACTTCCTCGAAGAACTACAGAATGAGTTTCCTAGTTCGGGCGAGGACGACCAAGAGTTCGAGATCATTAACCTCGGCGAGGGCATCGATCTGTCTGGTATCGCTGATTTCCTGAGGGCTCTACACGAAGACGAGGACGACATCGTTGACGATGACATCGAGGATGACATCGAGGATGACATCGAGGACGACATCGAGGATGACGCGGACGAGAGCGAAGAGGTCCGGTCAGTCAGCAGCACCGGCGGAGAGAAGGGCACCAAACTGGCCCGGTTCGACCTGCTGCCGGTAGAGCCGCTGACAGAGCTGGCTAAGCACTTCGGTCGAGGAAGCCTGAAGTACGACGACCACAACTACAGAAGGGGTTACGAGTGGTCGAAGTCTTACGCTGCATGTATGCGCCACCTGACTCAGTTCTGGGCCGGCGAAGACATTGACGAAGAGACCGGCACGCCGCATGTGATCGCTGCAGCATGGCATTGCCTTGCCTTGCACGAATTCATGTTGCACCACCCTGACTTCGATGACAGGTTTCGCCATGACAGCTAAGCTAACCATGCACCCCTACCAGGAACAGACGCTAAAGTGGCTGAACGACCTGACGATCATCGACGGGTTTCCCGGAGGCATGCTGTTCCTGGAACCGGGGCTAGGTAAAACGGTAACAACTCTGACTTGGTTTCAGAACCTGCTCGACTTCGGACTGGCCAAGCAACTACTGGTTGTAGCGCCGATCCGCGTGAGAGATAATGTCTGGCCGCAAGAGCCGAAAGCATGGGCTCACCTGACTCACCTGTCTGTGGCCGTGCTAGGCTCTGGCAAATGGAAAGCCACGGGGAAGGAAGACATCCTCGTGGTCAATCCTGACAGCCTTAACAAGTATCTCAAGTGGTCGAAGGAGAATAAGGTATCACCGGACACTCTCATCGTGGACGAATCCGGCGACTTCCGAAGCTGGTCATCCACGAGAACCAAAGCTATCAGAAAGGTGGCACCAAAGTGTAAGTTCCGACTGTGTCTGACAGCCACGCCGGTCCCGGAGTCTGCAGCGGATGTATTCCCGCAGGCCTGGGTCATCGACGGAGGTGAGCGGCTCGGGAAGAACATCACTCAGTTCCGGAGTAAGTTCTGCTATAGAGGCGGATACGACGGCAAAGAGTGGATCCTGCACAAAGGGGCAGCCGAGCAGATAGCTGAGAAGATCGCAGACATCAGTCTGGTAGGGAGCGTCGAGGGAAACCTGGACCTGCCTGAGTTGTCCACAGAGATCCACGACATCCCCACGGACGAATGGTTCCGGGTGCTGTATAAGGATCTGGACAAGAAGGACTCGATCGTGTTAGGCGAGTACGAGACTGTTCCCAAGAATGCAGCCGGGAAGCGAATGATGCTCAGGCAACTCTGTAACGGCTCTGTGTACGACTCTGACAAAGAGGTCCATCATATTCACGATGACAAACTGGATTACCTTGTCGAGCTTGTGGGGCGATGTGCGGGGCCGGTGCTGCTGGCCTACCAGTTTGACCACGACATCGACAGCATCCAGAGCGTTTTGGGCGTTGAGACTATCCGGGGCGGAGACAGTTCGGCCAAAGTGGTCAAGCTGATCGACGCCTGGAACAAGAGTGAGGTTCCTGTTCTGGCTGTTCAACCGCAGGCTTTGAGCCACGGGGTGAACATGCAGAAAGGTACTTGTGAAGACATCATCTGGTACGGGTTACCGGAGAGTCTGCTCGTGTTTCAGCAGCTAAATACCAGAGTCTGGCGGCAAGGTGTCCAGAATCCGGTGAAAATCCACCAGCTAACCTTGACAAAGACCGTCGATTCCCGTATGATAAAAGGGTTGGACAGAAAAGCTCTGACACAATCCGACTTTCTCGCTCTTTTACCTAGAGTTGGGGGTTGACAATGGCCGACGTATTTCGTAGAATGATAACCGGGCCGCGACGAGCGGCATTGATTTTAGAATGGGCGTGGCTTCGCGGCTCCGTGTTCATCCGTTTGTTATGCCGCGTTGGAGTTGGCGTTGTGGCGAAGTTCCGAAAGAAACCAGTGGAGATTGAAGCGTTCCAGATGACGAAGGAACGCCGATGGGACAACAGCGAATGGCCGGAATGGTTGTGCCGAGCTTGGAACATGGATCCAAGTGAAGAGGGGTGCCTGTACTGCAGCGACGGTGAAGGTATGGTTGGAAACGGCAAACGATTGTGGATCACGACGCTTGAAGGAACCCACGCAGTTAAGTTTGGGGATTGGATTATCCAAGGCGTCAAAGGTGAACTGTATCCGTGCAAGCCAGACATTTTTGAAGCGACGTACGACGCCGCCTAGCGGCATAACGATCAAGGATAACCGGGCCGCGACGAGCGGCATTGATTTTAGAATGGGCGTGGCCATTATGTCGGCCACCGTATCCACCATGTTCCTTTCTGACTGAGGAGATCGATATGAGCGAAGACGTAACACCATCACCAGCACCGAAGAAGCGAACACGCAAGGCTGCACCAAAGGCCAAGACGGTCGAGGTAACACGACTGCCCTGGAAGCCCGCCGGTTTCGTAGGTGCTCCTGTGCTCGACGAGGGCACAGAGATCATGGCAGCCAAGCTGACCTTCTCTGCTGCCGGAGAAGACGTCTGGGTTTTCAAACCAATGACGTTCACTGAATTCGGAATGCTCCGGGACAACGACGGCAACACTCACGCCTGGCGATCGATCGCTGGCTACTGTGACGTGTCCGACCTTATCCCGGATGTTGATGCTCTCCGGAAGTTGGCGTAAGCCACCTGACCCCGCCTGGGTATGAGGGTTCGATTCCCTCACGGGGTCCTCTGTTTCTCGTGTTACTTAAGCAAGGATAGTTGACCATGGGCTCGACCCACATGACAGCGGGCACTAGAGTGCCTGTGAATTTTGATAATATCCCGGAGGACCTACAAGTCTTAGACAGGTGGCTCCTGTGGGAATATCGGTCCAGATCTGCCGGGGCTAAAGCTACGAAGGTTCCCGTTCAGGTCAACGGCAGAGCTGCGTCTACTAACAAGCCGGAGACCTGGAATACCTTTGAGGCAGTACGGGAAGCATACGAGAATAACGACAATTTCGCAGGCGTGGGTATCACCATTCCTGAAGGGTTCGTCGGGGTTGACTTCGACGACTGTATTACGAGCGGTAAGCAGGACGAGTCCCTGACTCTCATGGCGTCGATGTTGCCTACCTACATGGAGGTGTCTCCATCTGGCACAGGCGTTAAGGGCTTGATGACCGGAGCAGCCGCGGCCGATCTGAAGACCATCGACCACAAACGTGGCGTTGAGATCTACGACGGAGCGAACACGAACCGGTTCTTCACGCTGACAGGTAACGTCCTCGATGACGACCACCGGGAGATCGCCGGATGTCGCAGAGGCCTTCACAACCTGCAGACCATGATCACCGCACCTATCGGAGACCGGTCGATCTTGGCGGAGAGTGAACTGACGGATGAGCTGGCCGTAGAAGACATCAACACAGCCGTGGAGATGTTGAAGCACATACCAGAGGACATGAAGGAAGAACATGACCAGTGGTTGATGACAGGTATGGCTCTGCACCATGTGGATCCTAGCGACACGATGCTCGCAGCGTGGGACGCATGGAGTAAAGGATCAGAGAAGTACGAAGAGGGAGCCTGTAAATGGCGTTGGGATTCCTTCGGGAAGAACCTGAACATCAGCTTCGTCGGCCTGCCTTGGTTGAAGAAGATCGCCGAGCAGAACGGGTTCAACCCGAACAAGTGGCAGTCACAAGCCATGCCGCTGCACAAGTTCATGCAGCAGGAGATCAGCCACACGTACATCATCGACGACATCCTCGTGGAAGGTGAGTGTTGCCTGCTCGGTGGCGCCAGTAAGACATTGAAGACATCCATCGCCTTGGACATGGCAGTCAGTATCGCCTCTGGCAAGCCATTCCTTGACAAGTTCGAGGTGTTGGAGAAGCGAAACGTATATGTGATCTCCGGGGAGTCCGGAGCTTTGACTTTGATGAATAGCCTCAGTGCTATTATGGAATCGAAGGGAGTGAATGCAGACGAACTAGGTAACCGAGTACAGGTGTGCTGTAACCTGCCACAGTTAACGTCAATGGACGACCAGACAGCACTGGTCCGAGAATTAGCCGACACAGAGTGCAACGTGGTCTTAGTAGACCCGCTGTACATGTGTATGAAGGTTGGTGGGGACGCGAGTAACGTCTACGAAATGGGACAAGTGTTGCAGCCTATCCTGCAGCGGTTCTGTAACGCAGGCATCACTCCAGTACTACTCCATCACTTTCGTAAAGCAGGATCGAAGGACTACGGTGAAGCACCAGAACTCTTAGATTTCTCCCAATCGGGAGTGGCTGAGGCCGCAAGACAATGGTTGCTTCTCAAACGTAGAGGTTCGTACCAGAGTGACGGGAACCATGAACTGTGGTTCACGTACGGAGGGAGTGCAGGACATCAGGGCGCCGGTGTATTAGACATACACAATGGTACGCAGCGTACCGGCATAAAATGGAGCCCTAAGTTCTACACCCATGCAGAATGGGAATGCGAAGAGCAGAAGCGTACGTTGTCACAGGCTCAGGACTTCGAGACTGAGTTGCTGGACTACTTACGCAACCATGACGGAGACAAGTTCACCAAGACGGGGATCGCAAACCACTTCGCGATTGATCCTCACGTAGCGAGAGCTGCACTTGACAGCCTTGTCTCTCAGGACAAAGTGGAGTCCAAGCGTTCGGGCAACACTACACACTACATCTACACAATCTAAGGAAAGGAAAACCAATGATCCGGTTAATCACAAGAGTCGCAGCAGCAGTGATCGCCTTCGGCTTTGCCGTAGACGCCACCTACGCCATCTACAACGGCGCTGCTCTTAACTCAGCAAATATTATGCTGGACTTCGTACTCGGCACCATGGCCACGCTTATGGGCCTGTTCATCCCGATGTTCTTCTCGGACGACACGACGGACGAGTTGGACATCATCGACGGCGACGGCTTGCTCGACCCCCGGTACGTCGAGAATACCCGAACTCGTGAGATCTACGAACTGATCGACGCGGTGCGGTTGCTCAGTAGTCACAAGTGTGTCACAGAGAAGCACATCAACGTTCTCGGGGACATCGCAAAATGTATCGTAACAGAAGGGGACAGCAACTAATGCGACACATCTTAGCTACCATCACTGCCTCAGCCGCAGCCCTGTTGTTGTCAGGCTGTAGCTTCATGAACAACCCAGGTCCGGTACTGCCGGACAACACGGACGATCAGGTTCAGCCAGACAGGACATACACTGCTGCTGAACATTGGGATGCTCTTGCCCAACTGGTAGAGCGTGGCGAGATCCGCCATACTGACGAACTGATCTGGATCGCGGAACGTCTGCAGTCCATGGAGTACATCAGTGACATCAGCCGTATCGACTCCTACCGACCAAAGATGGAGAAGATCGACGAATCCAACCGAGACTTCATCGCTAACGCACTGCGAGGTGCGTAATGGCTGAAGAGTTTCTCGGATGTATCTTAGACGAAGCTGAGACGGAGGCAGCCTGCCAGGCCCTCGATGACGCAGGACATGTGGTTGAGTTCAGTCAGGCAACTGACCTGAACGGCCACTGGGAACGTCTTGTGGACCGGGGTTCGACAGGTGTGTTCCTCTGGGACAGCGAACATGAGCGACTGGGCACTGTCGGGGCTGACTACCAGCGTCGAGGAACCTGTGTCGGTCGTGGGACATACCGTGCGATCCAACAGTCGTACATCCACTCTATCACCGCAGGGACCGAATACGGTATCCCTGTAAAACTGGCATACGAGCCTATCTACATCGGCAGCCGCGAAGTCATCGGTAAAGGCCGACTGACTGGAGACGGTTCTGTCGGTGCATGGGCAGCCAGGTGGGTGAGTGAGTACGGTGTCGTTGCTCGTGCCGAGTATGACAGTGTTGACCTGACCAAAAGCAATGAGTCATATTCAGTCAGTCAGAAGCGACTGGGTGCAGACATCATCGCCGAGGGTAAACTTCACACGGTTGCTGCACACAGGTGCAGGACATCAGACGAGATGGCAGACGCTATCGCAGGCGGTTTTGGTATCGCAAGGTGCCACAACGTACTGTACGGCAACCGAGACGCAAACGGTGAATCTCGCCACAAGCGTGACGGGGCTCACTGCCAGGCCATCGTGGGAGTGTATGTCCGGCCAGATGGTTCGCGGGGTTATGTTGAGCAGCAGTCATGGGGTTCTAGTAACCCGGGCGGCCCTTCAACCCTGAAAACGAAGGGCGGACCGGTTGAACTTCCTGCAGGGTGTTACGGCATCACTGAGAAGGAGTTGAAGAGTGCGTTCAGCGGGTCCCGCTGGGCGGAAGCGTGGGCATTTTCAGTTCGCACTGGCGAAGGTTTTCGACACTAAGAAAGGTAAAAATGATGACCAATTTTGTAACTATTGTGACCGCCGTCCTGATGTTAACGCCACCCGTTAACGTACTGGACGCAGTCATCGACGCAAGAGCCGAGAACAACCCGGTGCTTCCGGATGATCTCGGTGGTGCCGAAGTAAGTGCCGTGTGGGAGACTCCTCCGGTGCAGCAGACAGAGGTCATGCCTTCAGTCACTCTGTACACTGCAGACGGAAGTTGGTGTGGGCCATGTAACAGGCTGTCGAAGGCTCTCGGCCTGGACAAGAGCAAGCGGACTGTCTCCGCAAAGCTGCCGTTCAAGCTGAACATCGTCTTCTGCCCGAAAGAAGGGAACTCACCAACGGGGGGCGTGCCTTGTATGCAGATCGACGGAACCAGCACCCGCCGACAGGGTAGTGGAACAGTCAGTTCCATCATCAGTTGGTACAACAGGAACGCCAAGCCTGTGAAGGCTGCTCAGGCGGCTCCTACGTCCGACACTGTGGTTATCTCTGGTTGGGACCATGACCGGGGAGAAGCGGCAGCACGAGCGTTGGTAGCACACCTGAACCGGCAGACCTGCGATGACGAATGTGACCCACGGGTCATGCAGGGTATCTTCGACCCGAAGGTGGAAGTGGACATCCAGGATAGTATTGTCGACTTCATCAACGCTCTGACTACCACTGGGGCGAAGATCGGACCTGCCACGATTACATGGCCGGAAGGGTCTGTGGACTTCAATCCACCGGTTAAGTTGACTGTGAAGAAAATTATTAAACTCCAGGCTGCTCTGCGGTCTATAGAGTTTACTGGGAGTGAATTAGCTTTTCGTTTAGACGGTCTTATTGACCTGACTGTGAGGTTCAAATGAGTAAGAAGCAGAATAAAATCAAGGCCGGTAGCGTTCGTGTGGTTACGGCAGATGAAGTGGACGTCATGTTGGCAGTCAGCCGAATGACGTTCGCCACATCTGATCTGGCCAGGGATCTCAGGCCACAGGGGCGTCGAAGTAAGAAGCGACCCGCTAAAGGGATCTCAGACAAAGTGCTGCAGAGGGCCTGTGAAGCGATGGAGGGGTTCTGTTACGGCGGACCTTACGAGGGTCCGGGTAACCTGGAGGCTCGAATCGAAGACCGAGTATCCGGGGCTATGCCCTGGTTGATCAGTCTGTTCTTCAGCCACCTTGTCTCCTGGTCAATCAGCTTCCTTGTGAAGTGGCTGATTCAGGACCTGACACACGACGCAGAAGGACTAGAGTAGATAGAAGTCGGTATGTCCGGGGGCGATTTCCGTCCCCGGGCTTTTCGGCAGTTATAGAAAGGGTTACCATGAGTGACGCATTACGAAACCAAGCAGACTACCTGGCACAGTGGAAGAAAGAGCGTGCTAGCAAAGCCAACGATCTGTGGGAAAACTTCCAGGATGAACTCGCTCGTGGACCCCTGAACCCTGAGCGACGGGAAGCCTGTAGGGACGACATGTTGTTGTTCTGTCAGACGTACTTCCCGGACCAGTTTGGTCTACCTTTCGCGAAGGTACACCACGAAGAGGCTGAACTCCTGACCGATGCCATCCGGAACGGTGCGTGGTTCGCCTTCGCGGAGCCGCGTGGTACAGGCAAAACAACTCGATCACGAGCGGCCCTGAGGTGGGCGATCTGTTACAACCACATCGACTACGGCGTATACATCGGCGCTACTGCGAAGAGTGCCCAGCGATCCAACGAGGCCATCCTGAAGAGCTTTGTGTTCAACAAGACTCTGCGGGAAGACTTCCCTGAAATCTGCCTGCCCTTCTTCGCGTGTAACGGTAAGGCACAGAAGGCCGTCCATCAGTTATACAAGGGAGAACCTTCGGGCGTAGTCTGCGGTGCTGACCGTATTGCCACGGGATTCATGCCTGACCTGCCGTACGGCAAGTTGGGGCAGTGTGTTATCGACTTCACCTCTATCGGCGGTGAGATCCGTGGTCGTTCCTTCGACATGCCGAACGGTAAGACCTTGCGTCCCCAGTTGGCCATCGCGGATGACCCGCAGACCAGAGAGGTGGCCAAGTCAGCACAGGAATCGCAGAACGTACTGGACATCCTGAAGTCTGACGTAGCGTACATGGCCGGACCTACTGAGAAGCTGGGCCTGCTTATCCCGTGTACGATCATCGAGAAGGGCGACGCCGCTGACCGAATGCTGGACCGGGACCTGTCCCCGAAGTTCCACGGTAAGACTGTAAGCTGGTTTACCAGCCTACCTACCAATGAGAAGATCTGGGAGGAATACCGAGAGCTAGTGGTCGAACTGCAGCTTCAGGATACCCCGGAGAAGGTCGCGAACAAGACTCTCGGCGATTGGTATGAGAAGAACCGGGAAGCCTGTGACGAAGGTGCAGAGGTCTTCTGGCCGGAAGCGTTCAATCCAGAAGAGTTCAGGTCGGCCATCCACAAAGGGGCTCACCTGATGCTGGAAGACCGAGCAGCGTTCTTCGCTGAGTACCAGAACCAGCCACTGGACGAGTCTGGGGCGGGGAACCTGCAGTTGAATGTCAGGGATGTCCTCCGGCGTACAAACGGCCTAGAGCCGGGCGTGCTGCCGTCAGACACAAAGACCCTGACAGCGTTCATCGATGTCCAACAGTCTTCACTGTGGTACACTGTGTGTGCGTTCGGCGAGGATATGAGTGGATGCGTAGTCGACTATGGAACCTTCCCGGATCAGGGGAAGAACTACGTCACATTGCGGACCATCAAGATGTCGATGACTGACGTGTTCGACGAAGACTACAGTGCAGCCTGTCTGGCATCGTTGGAGACTCTCTGTCAGGCTCTGATTGATAAGACGTGGATCACTGAGACCGGTAACATCATCCCGCTGACTAAGATCGGGATCGACTCCGGTTACTCTGAGTCACGGTCCGCTGTGTACAACATCGCAAACCGGTCAGATTATCGGGCTCTTGTGTTCCCTGCTCGCGGGGTTGGAACGTCACCAAGACGACCAGACCTGTGGCTACCGGGATCCAAGAAGAAGAAAGGCGAACAGCGTGGCCACCAGTGGAGAGTGTTACCCGGTGACGACTGCCCTAGGTTACTGCAAATCAATACGAATGCGTGGAAGACCATTGCGGCTAAGTCTTGGGGGTATGAGATCGGGGCTCCGGGTGCCATGACCATCTACGGCAAGAAAGGCGTAGTGACATCGAGGCATCAGGCGTTCGCTGAGAACATGAGTTCTGAGCGGTCGATCGAGGTCGAAGTGGCTGGAACTACTCTCACCATGTGGGAGCTGGCTAAGTCTCATACGGACAACCACTGGTTTGACTGCGTGGTCAACTGTTTGGTCCTTGCGAACATGGAGGGATGTGCAAGACCTGGGATGAAACAGCGTCAGAAACGGCGTAGAAGACGGGCCAGATCAGGTTCTGGAAGAAAAACCTTGGCTGATCGGTATAAAGAAAAGAACAAGTAAACCCTTGCCCCGGTTGGACTTAGGTCTGCCGGGGCTTTTTTGTTTGGTATATTTCCCGGATTTTGTGGAGACACCTGTTGACGCCACCCGATACTCAGCTATAGTACGGGTGTCAGACGCAAACAACTCAAACCGAAAGCGGAACCATGAGCAACGAAGCAATCATCAACGAAGCACTCAACTCAACTCCGTTTCACACAGAAATCAGCGACTCTGTCGCTGTGTACTCTTTCATCGTCCGTACCTCACTGGTGACGGTCACTGTCGACCGTCGTTCAACTCGATCGACCTACGATGTACAACCGATCCCCCGGAGTCTGTAATCCGGCAAAAAAGGTTGAAGCCCGGGGTTGACCCGGGCCGATACCAAGGTACAATAGGGGCAGACAGGGACAAACAACAACTGAAAGGCGAAACAAAATGATCACAGCAACAACAGAACTAGTAGCAATCGGGCCGGGGCATCCTGACTTCCAGCAGGTTGAGGTAGTCCGGAGTGACATCGGTTTTGGGTCAACAGTAAGATGTTCTGTGAATCGACAGTGGGCTTGCCGGATCAATGGAACATACTTGCGGACAAGTAGCGGTAGTGTCAGAACATTTGGTAGTTTCAAGGCGGCGGAACGTGCATTGGCGAAAGCCTACGGATACCCCACGTCGTTGCAGCGTACGGGCCGAGACAACTGGTCAAATTGCTGAACTGAAAGGCGAGACCATGAGAATCGACCAGATGCCCAAGCGAGAATATGCGTGGAAGACCGAGGCTGCCGCCAAGGCTTTCGCTGCCGAGGAGAACCGGGAGTTCTTCGACGACGACGTAGTGTACCGTGCCCGACCCACTGTGGGCGGCTGGACGGTAGTAGTGCTTGACAAGGAGACCGGGGAAGAACTCGGCTCCATCTGAGACCCTAACTTTAACCATGAGGAACGAGCGATGAAAAAAGAGAAGACCCAAACACCTAGTCAGTACGGGAGCCATGCGTCCATGGTTGTCGAGGGAAAAGAAGGTCCAGAACCCGGGACAGTGGTCCTCCTGGACGACATCGGTGAGTACTGGACGTACGCTGACCGACTGGATTCAGGTCTGGCTGACCCGCGTAGATTCGAGCGACGCCCCGCTGAAAGGAACTAAAATGTGTAACGATGTCAAACCCCGTCCGATGTATTCCAGCGTGGGGGGCTACCCCCTGTTCTACCTCAGCGAAGGGCATGTGGTCCTCTGTGCTAGCTGCTGTGACGAGGCGGAGGCCGATGGGGACGTGGCCTCTGTGACGGCCCACCCGAACTGGGAGGACCCGTATCTGTACTGTGACGCCTGCAGCTGCAGGATTGAGGAGGCTTACCCGGCAGAATAATGAAAAAAGGTTGAAGCCCGGGGTTGACCCGGGCCGATACCAAGTTATAATAGGGGCAGACAGGGACAAACAACAACTGAAAGGCGAGACAATGGAACACCAGATCGACCACATCGAATACCCGAAGCGAATCAGGAACCTCAGTAGCGATCAGTTGCGGTTCATCATCCAGGACTGCCGAGAAGCCCTGGCTGTCATGCAGAACTGTATCAAATCGGGCTACTACGCTGACGAGATCAATTACTGTGCTATGGAACTTAACCGACGAGAGAAAGGTCAAATCTGATGAATGAGTGGACTGTATACCTCTACGGAGCAAACATCGATACCGTGTTCTTCTTGTCGTCTATGGAAGAGGCGGAAGTGTACAACACATTAGTATACCACGACGGATATGACTCAGACATCCAACTTCATATAGAAGGGGCCGTACGATGACCGACAACATCACCAGCCTGATCAACGCCTTTGCCAGATCTAACACCACTGATGAGGTGCGTAAGAACCTCTTCAAGATTGACAGTGCGACAGTCTTCGACGACTGCTACCGCGTCAACGTATGGACCCGGACGATGACAGAAAACCGGGTTGTCCCTTCCTTTAACATCGCTGACAGCTTCCTCGTGGAATTGGTTGACGGCAAAATTGTAGACAGGACGATTCGATGATTAAACTAGACACTGTGGCCCTCTGGATCGGCATAACCTTGTGTATCATTTTTGCCTGTTTATCCACTGGATAGGAGAGACCTATGTCAGAAACACACCTCCATGTAGAAAGTTCACCGATGATTTTCAAACCAGTTGCTCGACCGGGGTTCCCGGTGTGCCTTGACATCCGCGTGTCCGTTGACCACGAGGGCCTCGTGTGGGTTACCGACAACCATGACGGTCCGGGGAGACATTTCGGGTGCTTCATGCACGCCAGTGTGGCGGCGGATGCCGTTCGCAGTAGTATACGGGCTAGCATCGCCAAGACAGGAGTACAGACCAATGGCTGAAATAGCAGCAATCGCCTTACTCTTGGCCTGCGGCGCGGTCATCATGCTCATAGTTATGGCTATGTTGCACGCTACCGCTATCCTGTGCGATCTGTTTGGGATCGGCAAGAGCGACAGGGAGTACTGATATGACACTCGACGAAGGCACAAGAGTAAACCAACTGATAGCCGAAGGTATGTCCAGAGAGGACGCCGTCGATACTATCTACCGTGATCGTGACAAAACCCAAGACCTTTACTATACCGTAAACACCCGTAGGGATTAGACTCATGGACCTCAATAAGCTCAGAAACATCGGAATCTCAGCACACATCGACTCAGGGAAGACCACTCTGAGCGAGCGTATCCTGTACTACAGTGGTAAGACCCACAAGATCGGTGACGTCCGTGGTGCCGGTGACGGCGCTGTAATGGACCACATGGAGCTGGAAGCAGAGCGTGGTATCACCATTACGTCTGCCGCCACGTCTGTGCAGTGGGACGGCCACGATATCAACCTGATCGATACCCCGGGTCACGTGGACTTCACTGTAGAAGTAGAGCGTAGCCTGCGGGTCCTGGATGGGGCCGTGTTGGTCCTGTGTTCTGTTGGTGGTGTTCAGGCTCAGAGTCTGACCGTAGACCGGCAAATGAAGCGATACCGCGTCCCCCGGTTGGCGTTCATCAACAAGTGTGACCGTACGGGAGCGGATCCAGCCACCGTCTGCCAGCAGATGGAAGCGAAGCTCGGCACAACTCCGATCCTGATGCAGCTACCTTTGGGGCTCGGCGACAGCCACGAGGGCGTCATCGACTTGGTTACCATGACTGAGATCCGGTTCCAAGGAGACAAAGGTTCCGATCTGGTTCTGAATCCCGTAGGGGACAATCCGGAAGCCGTGGGCGCCCGGGAGACGATGCTGGAGCAGTTGTCACTGTACAGCGATGACCTGATGGAGGTCCTGTTGGAAGAGGGAACACCTTCTGACGACTCGGTGTACGCTGCTGTGACCGCCGCTGTGCGTCAGGGAGCCACTCCGGTATACATGGGGTCGGCGTTCAAGAACATCGGCGTACAGCCGCTCATGGACGCTATCAACCGCCACCTGCCACCTCCGACTGAGTTCAGCTACGTTGCCCACGATCCGCAGGGCGAGGTTGTGTCTCTCGACGGCAGACCTGACGGTGACACTGTGGCCATGGCTTTCAAGATCGTAGACGAGACCTTCGGTCAACTGACGTTCACCAGGATCTACCAGGGGTCCCTGTCCAAGGGCGATAGCCTGTACAACCAGCGTACCGGCAAGAAGGACCGTATCGGCCGTATCCTGAAGATGCACAGCAACGACAGGACGGACATCGACACTGCCGTGGCCGGCGACATCGTGGCCATCATGGGCTTCGACTGTGCCAGTGGCGACACTTACGCATCAGAAGCGGACCTGTGTACGATGGAGCAGATGCACGTCGCGGATCCAGTCATCACCATTGC
>SPKZ01016995.1_pt1 | contig 13756 bp, 10 predicted proteins | sample 2456571 | NCBI WGS metagenome assembly SPKZ01 (sample SAMN11192286, study PRJNA482655) | marine metagenome | biome: ENVO:00000447; feature: ENVO:00000244|ENVO:00000211|ENVO:00000569|ENVO:00002023; material: ENVO:00002151; isolation source: ocean water from marine abyssalpelagic zone ...
GTATTGATTTGCAAAAGGCAGCTTTCACTAATCAGCAGAAATTTATTGATCAACAAGAAAAATTCATTTCTCGATTTAAAGCCAAGGCTAGCAAGTCAAAGCAGGCGCAAAGTAAAATGAAGCAACTCGAAAAAATCGAGCGAATTCAATTAGACGACGTCGATACTTCTCATATCCAATTCCGATTTCCGCCTGCACCTAGAAGTGGAGATACGGTGATTACAGCCGAAAGGATGACCAAAGCTTATGGCGAAAGAACAATATTGTCGGACCTGAGTTTTATGGTTGCTCGTGGCGAACGAATTGCCTTTGTAGGAAAGAACGGAATGGGGAAATCTACCCTGATAAAATTAATTACTGGCGAAGAAAATTTCGACGGAGAATTAAAAATTGGGCACAATGTGTCATTGGGGTACTATTCTCAAATGTCGGAGCAGTCGCTTAATCCTAAAATGTCTGTTTTAGAAACAATAGATGATGTTGCCACAGGCGAATGGAGAAGCGTTTCTAGAATGAGAGGTTTGTTAGGATCATTTTTATTTGGCGAAGAAGACGTAGACAAAAAGGTAAGCGTGCTTAGTGGAGGAGAAAAAGCAAGGCTAGTGTTGGCCAAGCTAATGCTTAAGCCCATTAACTTGTTAATTTTAGATGAGCCTACCAATCACTTGGATATTGCTTCCAAAGATGTATTAAAACAAGCTCTACTCAATTACGACGGCACTTTAATTTTGGTTTCTCACGATAGGTCTTTCTTAACGGGTATGGTAGATCGGATTTTTGAATTCGATAATGGCCAGATCAACGACAAGCTAGGAACGATTGAAGAATTTTTAAGCTCTAAGGAGGTAGATTCTTTTAGATCTTACGAAAGTGATAAGCCGGCGGCGGATATTGGCAGTAAGAAAAAAATCAATAAAACTCCTAAAGTAGAGGCTCCGTCAAACGAAAGTAAAGGAAGCGGAAAAGACCGCAACGAGAGAAGAAAGGCCATTAAGAACTTAGAAAGAAGTATTGAGAAATACGAAGAAGAAATTTCTAAGATGGAAGTTGTGATGAATGCTGAAGACTTTTACAACGACAAAAAAGCGGCAGGTGGTATGATGTGGAAACATCAAGAGGCTAAAAAGAAACTTGATATAAAAATGGCGGAGTGGGAGCGGTTAAGTGAAGACGTAAACTAACTATTGCCTTTAATCATATCGTTAAACACAACCGTTAAACCATCCCTTAAACCTGTTTCTGGTTTATAACCAGTTGCCTTCAATAATTTATCAGAATTGCCAACTCTGCGCTCTACTTCGTAGTCGTAGCGTTTCTTAGGCGCTTCAATCAGCGAAATTGTAGACTTAGAACCAGTTACACTAACGATCTCTTCTGCTAAATCCTTAATGCTAAGTTCGCTCTCGTGAGCAACATTGAAAATTTCACATCCTTTAACTTTCATGCAAGTGTCGATACAAGCCTTGATGGTATCGTCTATGTACGTAAAATCTCTAGTCTGTCGGCCGCCTCCATAAACAGTAATGTTTTTATCCTCTAAAGCTTGCTCAAAAAATCTAGGTGTCACCATTCTCGTATCTTGGTTAATGCCGTACACATTAAAAAATCGAAGCGAGGTAGACTGCATGCCCTTTTCTTCAAACAAGGCAGCCAAATAAATCTCATTGTATCTTTTTGCTATTGCATAACTCGTTCTAGGGTCGAGTTGAATATTCTCTACAACGCTTTGCTCAATTGCAGAATGCCCGTAAACGCCACTTGTAGAAGCATAAACAATTTTTTCAATCCCATTATGAAGAACGGCTTCAACCACATTTTGCATCCCAATGGTTTCTACTTCCATTGTTTCAACAGGATGATCCGCAACCACATCAACACCTAAAATGGCGGCCAAATGAAAAATATAATCACAGTTTTTGGTAAGGCTAATTACCTGATCCCTGTCTCTGATGTCGACCTTGTGTAATTCAACATCATTCTTTATAGTACGGTCTATTTTGTTTCCACGAAGTAAAGTATCGATAACCTTAACCGTGTGGCCTTCTTCAACCAATCTCTTCACTAAATGACTTCCAATAAAGCCAGCTCCGCCAGTCACTAAAATGTTACTCATAATATTTGGTCTGAATAATTTACTTCTACTATATATATATGTACTATGAATGTAAGGTAAATTAACAAGAAGTTATTGAATGAATTGATTTAGTTTTACCTTGGATGTTGAAACTAAACAGAGGAATCTCAATGTGCATTGATTTAACAATACTAAGTAATATGGGAATCAGATATGTTACAGCGTTTCAATTACAAATGTTAAAGTTTATCTAATGTGCGGAATTAATGGTGTTTGCGGATTAAAGTCCGATAATGCTGAAAGTATATTATCTAATATGAATGCCGCATTGGCTCACCGTGGGCCAGATAATGATGGAAGTTGGTTTGGACCAGAAATGGCTTTGGGCCATCGTCGGCTTTCAATTATCGACCTTTCGGATGCTGGCAATCAGCCGATGTTAAGCAGCGACGAAAACCTTGTGTTGGTATACAATGGCGAGTTGTATAATCATTTGCAACTTCGAAAAGAATTAACGGAGTACGCTTTCAAAACCAATAGCGATACAGAGGTTATTCTGGCCGCATTTATAAAATGGGGGATAGATTGCATCAAGAAATTTAATGGGATGTTTTCTTTTGCCATTTACGACAAGGCAAACGATGAACTTTTTGTTACTAGAGATCGCCTTGGAATTAAGCCGTTATACTACTATTACCACAACAACCAGCTTGTTTTTTCTTCAGAAATAAAAGCATTGTTGTCGTCAGGTTTAGTGCCAAGAAAATTGAACAAAGATGGTTTGATAGATTATTTAAAATATCAAACAGTGCATTCGCCCGCCACCATTATCGAAAATGTAAAGAGTTTAAAAGCTGGTCATTATTTAGTTTATAAAGCGGGTGCGTTAAAAGAGAATCGTTATTGGAAGCCCGAGGTTAATCAATCAACAGAAAATTACGAAACAATTTGTGGCGACATCAAAGAGCAATTATTCCAATCTGTAGAGAAAAGAATGATGGCCGATGTTTCGTATGGCGCCTTTTTATCTGGCGGAATTGATTCGAGTATAATCGTTGGCTTAATGAGTCAGGTTTCCTCTAAGCCAGTTAAAACATTCGCGGTTGTTTTTGATGAAGAGGACTTTAGCGAGGCAAAATATTCTGATTTAATTGCGGCTAAATTCAAAACGGATCATTGTCAAATCAATTTGAAATTGAACGACTTTATGGATGATTTACCTGTTGCTATGGACGCAATGGATCATCCTAGTGGTGACGGACCAAACACTTTTGTTGTTTCTAAGGCTACTAAAAAAGCTGGTGTTACCATGGCGCTTTCGGGCTTGGGGGGCGACGAATTATTTGCGGGTTATCACATTTTTAATAGAATGCTAAAAGTGGAATCGAATGCTTGGCTCAACATGATTCCTGCTAGACTTAGAAGTTTAGCTGGCTCTATAGTTGCTGGTTCTAAATCGAGTATTGCAACTGAGAAGATTAAGGAATTGTTGAGTTTAGATGAAATTAATTTCAAATCGGCTTATCCTTTGGCGCGTGAAGTGCTTTCCGAAAAACAGATTGCTGGGCTCATCAATAAAGATTTGATTAAAGCAGGAGTGGAGTATCAAAATATCATTGAATCTATTCACGATGATTACCCCCTGTTGAGTAAGGTTTCAATTGCGGAGATTGGAACTTACATGCAACACGTATTGCTGCGAGATACGGATCAAATGAGCATGCAGCATTCATTAGAAGTAAGGGTGCCATTTCTCGATCATGAGCTGGTGGAATATGTATTAAATGTGCCCGATAAGTTTAAAGTGCCCCATTCTCCAAAAAAATTACTAACCGATTCCATTGGCGATTTATTACCATCGGAGATAATAAATAGACCCAAAATGGGTTTTACTTTTCCTTGGGATAAATGGTTGAGGGCAGATCTTAAATCTTATTGCGAAGAAAGATTGACCCACCTTAAGCAAACGGCCTATTTTAACGAACATGGTGTAGATGAACTTTGGAACAAGTTTTTGAATAAAGATCCGCATGTTACTTGGGCTCGAATTTGGATTTTGGTGGTATTGGGAAATTGGATGACAGTAAACAACATTGAGTAAACAGAAAATTTTGGTTTTTGTTGATTGGTTTGTGCCCGGCTTTAAAGCTGGTGGGCCAATTAAGTCGTGCAATCATTTGATTCAGCATTTAAAATCCGAATTTGATTTTTATGTAATCACCCGCGATACGGATTATACCGAGACCGTTGCTTATCTCTCAGTTAAAAGCAACGAATGGAACGATTGTGGAGATGGTTTAAAAGTGTATTATTTTTCGAAAGACAGATTGAATAGTACTCAAATGAAGAAAGTGGTTGCTGGTGTAGATTTCGATTTTGCATATGTAAATGGGATGTATTCCTTTAGTTTTTCCATTTTACCGTTAATGATTTTTCGAGATGCCAAATCGAATGTTATTGTTGCCAGTAGGGGGATGCTAGGAGCGGGTGCTATTAATGTTTTTCCGCTAAAGAAAAAGGTTTTTCTGTTTATTGCTAAGGTGCTAGGTTTGTACAAGCAGGTTGTTTTTCACGCCACTAACGAAGACGAAAAGCTGGACATCAAACAATATATTGGCAAGAATACCAAAGTTAAAGTTGCTCCTAATTTATCCGATCCCAATAGTATTACGCCTTTTGATGTGAAGTTAAAGGAGCCTGAATCGTTAAAGCTGGTGAGCGTTGCCAGAATTTCGCCAGAGAAAAATTTAAAGTATTGTTTCGAGGTACTCCAAGGCGTTAAGGGCGATGTTAGTTTTGATGTATACGGTCCAATTTACAGCAAGAAGTATTGGAGTTTGTGTGAAAAAGAAATTGCCAAACTGGGTGATAATGTTAAAGTAACATACAAAGGGGTTTTAGAAGGTAGCGAGGTGGTAGCTACTTTAAAGAGTTACGATATGTTATTTATGCCCACATTAGGCGAAAACTTTGGTCATACCATCCTCGAATCTTTTTTGGCTGGCAGACCCGTTCTTATTTCTGATAGAACGCCATGGAAAAATCTAAATACAGAGTCGACAGGATTTGATTTGCCGTTAAGCGAGCCAGAAAGTTTTACCAAAGTGCTAAATGAGTTGGTAGAAATTGATGATTCAGAATTTCAAAACCTTGCTAAAAGTGCTTATCAGAAAGGTTTGGACTATGTTAATGATAAAGAACAAGTAGAACAGAACAAACAATTGTTCTTAAAAACATAAATTTGATTAATGGAAAACAAACAAGTTGATCTTTCTTCCTACAATAATTCCGATTATAAACCTGCTGGTACACCTTTAGGCCGTGCGCTTTGGTTTTTTGTGAATGCGCTCTTTTTTAGGAATCCGTTTGTGTTCTCTTCCGCATTGAAAGTAGGGATCCTTAAATGTTTTGGTGCTAAGCTGGGCAGTAATGTTGTTATTAAACCAACAGTTAATATTAAGTATCCATGGAACCTAAGCTTGGGCAACAATGTTTGGATTGGCGAATCTGTTTGGATAGATTCTCTTGCTATGGTCGAAATTGGGGATAATGTCTGCATTTCTCAAGGTGCGCTAATCCTGAACGGGAATCACAATTATAAAACAACCGATTTTGCTTTAATAGTAGAACGAATTGTAATTAAAGAAGGAACTTGGATAGGAGCGAAATCAATAGTTTGCGCTGGGGTTACTTGTGGAAGCCATTCTGTACTTACCGTTGGCTCTGTTGCTAGTAGTAGTATGGAAGCTTACGGAATCTATCAAGGCAATCCAGCAATTAAAATCAGACAACGAGTTATTGAATGAAAGTCTCAATTGTTACAATCTGTTATAACAATGGCGAATCTATAAAACAAACCATAGATTCTGTTTTAAGTCAAGATTATCCCAATATCGAATATGTAATTATCGATGGAGCCTCTACGGATAGCTCTATGGAGGTTATTTCTTCTTATGGGGAAAGAATAGCTAAAGTTATTAGCGAGCCAGATAAGGGTATTTATGATGCCATGAACAAGGGCGTGGATAACTGTACGGGCGATATTGTTGGCTTGGTGAATTCTGAAGACATGCTTAATTCCCCTGATTGTATTTCTGAAATAGTTAAAGTGTATAAAGAAACGGGGGCCGATATTGTTTATGGAGATTTAATTGTTGTAAAGCCCGAAGCGCAAGATAAGGTGATTAGATATTGGCGTACAGGCGAATTTAATCGCGATGCGTTTAGAAAAGGGTGGATGTCGCCGCACATGGCAACATATATTAAAAAGAGCCTATACGACAAGCATGGTGGCTTTAGATTGGATATGAAAATATCAGCAGACTACGAACTGATGCTTCGCTTTATGTACAAACACAACGCAAAATGTGTTTATCTCCCAAAAATAGTAATCAAGATGTTGGCTGGTGGGGTGAGCAATAATTCGTTAAAAAACTATTGGACATCTAACTACGAGGTTTATAAAAGTTGGAAAGTAAACGATATGAAGGTGTCGCCATTCATTATATTTCGCAAGCCGTTAAGTAAAGTATTTCAATTTCTTCGTGTAAACGAATAGTCAAATACGGCAATCGCCAAAACGTAATATTCTTAAGTAAAATAGGGGTGAAGCAGTTTAGAACTTAGCTCTAACTTTTCTTTTCTTACCTTTTCCTGTGTTAAATACAGAATTGTATTTCGACTTGTAGAAGTTACTTTTACCTCTCAATACATAACTGTAATTGAAAGACATAGTCATAAAGAAATCGTTATCGGTAGGGTCACCTCTTTGCGGAGCAGATTGATTCTCTGAATTCGCAGCTGTATTACCAATCCAATAATCATTTGTACTTACATCGGGAAACTGTGTATAGAAATTATCTATCTCTCTGGTTCTAGAGTAAAGCGCCTGTGCAGTAGATTGATCCACAAATGCATCATCACCAAGAAATACTGTAGAGATGTCGTCAATATAATCTGTAAACGTAGTTCTCCACGCTAGCTCCCAGCCAAATCGATGGATTTTACGATGGGTGTAGAAAAATCCTAATCCTTGAGGAATGGAAAGGTTGAATTTAGCATATTCCCTTGTTTGTCCTTCAGTTTTTAGTTCTCGAAGGTTTTCCCACGTTCCTTCATATTTCGCTTTAGGGTTAGAGTAAAATACGCCTACACCTAAAAATCCATATGCCTTAAAGTCCATAACATATCGCCCTGCACTTCCAATATCATTTATGTTAAAGAAATAAATTTCAATTCGCGAAGACAATTCTACTATGTCGTTTCTAAAACTAAGGTTTCTTGCACGTCTCTTATTGTATTCCGATAGGCTATCTGCGCCAGAAACACGCATATAATCAATATGAACAGACGTTCCGATTATCGGTGTGAATTTATATCTGAAAAATCCACCAGCATTCCAACGCGTCCGATTCAATTTAAGATCATGTATAAAACCGCGGCCTTCTTCCGTTGTTCCTCCGATTTCGCCTAAGTAATTGGCAACGCCCACGTTAAATCCAAAACTGGAATTATATTGTGCAGAGCTAATCATAGGTAACAAACCTAGCGCCAATAGTATCAAAAACTTTTGCATGGCGTCAAAAATAGGATAAATCAGGTGTATATACAACTACAATTTAACATTTGGTCAATTAATTTTTTATACTATAAAATCGCCAGATTTTGATAGGATATAATTCTTACTTTCGTTTCGCGAATAAGGTTTTATTCATTTATTTATATCGAATTTATTGGAAGGAAATCCATTATTACCTCTTTTACAGATACAATATCCTGTTGTTCAGGGTGGTATGGTGTGGTGCAGTGGTTGGAAATTAGTTTCGGCAGTAAGCGATTTTGGTTGCTTAGGTTTAATAGGTTCAGGTTCTATGGATCTTGATGTGTTCAAACATCACATAAAAAAATGTAAAATTGCCACAAATAAACCTTTTGGTGTTAATCTTCCTCTCTATAGTAAAGATGTCGATGCCAAAATTGATATAATCTTGCAAGAGGGCGTTAAAATTGTGTTTACGTCCGCTGGAAACCCTAAGCTTTATACTAAAATGCTTAAAAAAGAAGGAATTACTGTAGCGCACCTCATCTCAAGCGAAGAGCAAGCCATAAAATCCGATGCTGCTGGTGTGGACGCGTTGGTAGCAGAAGGTTATGAAGCAGGTGGGCACAATGGACATAACGAAACAACTACGTTGTGCTTAATTCCTGCAATTAGAAAAATAACTTCTAAACCTTTGATGGCTGCCGGTGGTATAGGAACGGGGCAAGGCATGCTCTCTGCAATGTGCTTGGGTGCCGATGGTGTCCAGATAGGTACTGCGTTTGCTGTTTCAGATGAATCATCGGCTCACGAAAATTTTAAATTAAAGGTGATTCAGAGTAAAGAAGGTGATACAGCATTGGCTTTAAAAAGCATATCGCCTGTAAGGATGATGAAGAATGATTTTTACAATGAGGTGCAAAAAGCGGAAAAAGAAGGCGTTTCTGTTGAAGAAATAAAGGAGTTAATTGGCATTATGGGAAGATCTAAAAAAGGAATTTTCGATGGTGACTTAATCAAAGGTGAACTAGAAATAGGGCAAGTGTCGGCACAAATGAAGAAAATTAGACCTTGCAAAGAAATAATAAAAGAAATATTGAATGAATACGAGGAAAATAGAATAGCGCTTTCTTCCGATAGATATAAGTATGATTGATTTTGAAAAATTCGAGCTCGAAAATGGGCTAAGAGTTATCGTGCATAAAGATGAAACCACAGAAGTTGTGGCCATGAATTTATTGTATGATGTGGGTGCTAGAGATGAGGAGGCAGAGCGAACTGGATTTGCACATTTGTTTGAACATTTAATGTTTGGTGGTTCTGTAAATATAGCTGATTATGACGAGCCTTTAGAGATGGCTGGAGGTGATAATAATGCATTTACAACCAATGATATAACTAATTATTACTTAACAATACCTTTAAATAATATAGAAACGGGTTTTTGGTTAGAATCTGATAGGATGTTAAGTTTGGTGTTCTCCGAAAAAAGCTTGGAAGTACAGCGCCAAGTGGTTATTGAAGAGTACAAGCAAAGATACCTTAATCAGCCCTATGGAGATGATTGGTTGTTGCTTCGCCCAATGGCCTATAAAGAGCATCCATATAAATGGCCAACCATCGGAGAGGATATTAGGCACATTGAAGATGCAACGATGGATGAGGTAAAGAGCTTTTTTAATAAGTTTTATTGCCCAAACAATGCAATTCTTTGTGTGGCGGGTAATGTCGATTTGGATCAAATTAAAGCACTATCCGAAAAATGGTTCGGCCCAATTCCTCGTGGAAATGAATATGTGAGAAGTTTGACTAAAGAACCAGATCAAACTGAATCTAGAAGCATGGAAGTGAAAAGAGATGTGCCTGTTGATGCATTTTATAAGGTCTATCACATGTGCGAAAGGATAAATGATGACTTCTATAGCACTGATTTAATGTCGGATATTTTATCGGGTGGAAGATCGTCGCGGTTTCACATAGAATTATTGAAAAAGAAAACGTTGTTCAGCGAAGTGGATGCTTATATAACTGCCGATAGCGACACCGGATTGTTTGTGGTTACTGCTAGGTTGCACAAAGGGGGTGATATGAAAGAGGCTGAGAAGGTAATAGATGAAGAATTGGCAAGAATGACGAATGAATTTGTTACAGATCAGGAATTGCATAGAGTAAAGAATAAGATGGAAAGTATGTTGGTGTTTCAGGAGATTAATTTGCTTAACAAAGCAATGAATTTGTGTTCTCACGAGTTGATGTGGGGTGCAGATAATATAAATGGGGAAGTGGAGAAGTATTTAAATGTAACTAAAGAGAGCATTAGTAAAGTAGCTAAAGAAATCTTCAGACAAGAAAATAGTTCAACTTTATATTATTATGCAAACTGAAATGTTAGATAGAATTACACCACCCGCGTTCAAAATTCCAGAATCTGTAGAAATTAATGAACCAAACCGTTCAGAATTAAGCAATGGTATACCTGTTTATTGTTTTCATTCTGAAAAGCAAGATTTAGTGAAAATTGATTTTATTTTTGACCTCAATCATAATTCAGAAAAACTAGCCCTTGTTTCTTCTATTGGCAGTTCAATGCTTAATGAAGGTACTAGCGAAAAAAACTCAGAAGAAATAGCCAATGAGATTGATCATTATGGTGCTTTTTTAAGAACGCAATCCTCTAAGGATACCGCGGTTGTTACGTTATACTGTCTTAATAAGCATTTGGAAAGCGTGCTTCCTGTTATTGAACAGGTAGTTAAGGATTCTGTGTTTCCAGAGAAAGAATTGGAGATTACACTAAAAAATGCCAAGCAGAAGTTTTTGGTAAGGTTAGATGAAGTTGACTTTTTGGCTCATTTAGAGTTTAATAGAGATGTGTTTGGTTCAAGTCATGCATACGGATTTAAGGTTGAGCAAAAAGATTACGACGAGTTGACAAGGCAAAACTTACTTGATTTTTACAAGCGTACGTACGGATCTAATAATTGTAAAATTATGCTTACTGGTAATATTCGTTCAAATTCTGTTGAGTTAATTGGTCGGCATTTTGGTGGAGTAGACTGGGGTGTGGAGCTTGACGAACAGTCCGAAATAGAGATTCCATTGCTTTCTAAATTAGAACCAAAGCACATAAAAAAGAGAGGTGCGGTGCAATGTGCTATTCGGATTGGGAAAAGAATGATTAATAAAACACACGAAGATTATACCAAGCTTCAAGTGTTAAACACTGTTTTTGGTGGTTATTTTGGTTCTAGGTTAATGTCGAACTTAAGAGAAGATAAAGGTTTAACATATGGCATCTATTCCGCATTACAATCTTATAAAAATGGTGGCTGTTTTGTTGTTGCAATGGAGACAGGAGTGGAGAATAATCAAATTGCACTCGACGAAATTTATTCGGAATTTAAGCGTTTGAGGGAGCAAACAATAGATGCAAAAGAGCTTGAATTAGTAAAAAATTATTTATTCGGTGAAATATTGCGAAGTACAGACGGTATATTTGCTACATCCGATTATTATAAAGGACTATTATTGTACGATTTAAATAGTAATTACTTGTCGGGAGTAATGAAAACGATAAATGAAACCAATCCTCTTGAACTCCAGGAATTAGCCCAAAAATACTTTTCCGAAGATACCTTGCAGGAGCTGGTGGTAGGTTGACCTAGTTATGAATTTAAAATCGATTAAAATATTCTTAGTAATCTTAATCGGATTTTTGACTTTTAGTGTTTCGAATTTAATTGCTTCGGAAATTAATTGCGTTTCAACTGAAGATATTTCGTTGATTAATATTGAATGGTCGCCACCAGCAGATACTTGCGATTTGTTTGTGGTTTATAAGCTGTACAGTGCTGTAGCGCTCGAAGGGCCATATTCGCTAAAAAAGAACCTTGCGAATATTTTTCCAGCAAGTGCTCAATTAAGTTTAGATAGAACAGATTCAATACAATACTATTTTTATTTAGAAACCATCATTAGTTGTGGCGGAAGTCATTCTAGTACTTTGTCGGATACGATGAGTTCCGTAGTGCTTTATTTGTCGAAGTCCATTGTGGATGTGGCAATTCTCTCTTGGAGTTCGCTCAACGCAAACCAAGATAGAGCCATCGAATACTATGTGTATCGCAGGTGGCCTAACCATTTATCGAAATTATCGGATTGGCACATAATAGATACAACCAATGCGTTAACATATAACGATACTAACATGGCTTGCGGTAGCGATATTGAATATCGAATAGAAACGACAAGTGAAGTTGGATGTACTTCTTCATCCATTTCTCAGCAGGATTATTTTTCTTATTCCTTAGAGCCAGATTTGCCAATTGTGGATAGCGTAAGTGTAGTAGATGATGAAAGTCCTTTTGCTGTAATTGCGTGGTATCCTAGCAAAGCGACCAATATAGATGGGTATATAATAAGTAATAATGCAGGTGGAGACATTTTTCCGATAGACACAGTAGATAAGGATGTTAACGTTTATTATTACTTGCCAGCCAAGGTTGATGAGCAGTCTCAGTACTATTCTGTTAGGTCGTTCGATTCGTGTAGTTTTAATAATGTGGGCGGGATCGATTTTGTATATAGAACTATTTTTCTGCAAACCGAATTAGACTTTTGTAGTAAGGAAGCAACGTTAAGTTGGAATGGATATGACAATGCGGTGCCCGAGATGGACAAGTATTACATCTATCTAAGTGTTGATAGTGGTGCTTTTGAAATATATGATTCGGTAATAACCAATAGTGGCGGAACATACACACACGATAGTCTTGATTTGCTGGCAAGCTATTCTTATTTTATTAGGGGTTCGAATGGTGTAATTACTTCTAGTTCTAATCGTACCAGTATTTCCCTTTCCGACTCGCAAGAACCCGATTATGCCTACATAAGTTCGGTTTCTGTTGATGGGTTTGACTTTATTGAAGTGGAGTGTTATGTGGATACCAGTGCCGATGTTGCTAAGTACGAAATCTTAAGAACCGACCCCGAGACTGGCGTTTTTGAATCTTTGGGTTCTTTTGATGTGCCGGATTCCAATTTTGTTTATTTGGATATGAACGCCGAACCTCAGAAATACACGTATTACTATCAAATTATTATTACAAACAACTGTGGTCATAATGTAGATACATCAAATATTGCTCAAACCATGTTGCTTGATGCAGAAGGTCAGGAAGATTTTTTAAATGATTTAGATTGGAATAATTATCAGGGGTGGAACGAAGGAATCTCTGCTTTTACTGTGTACTGGGGGGTAGATAGTGTTTTTGAAGATGCGCCAATTGCATATTTGTCGGGGCAATCGGCCTCTAATTACCAGCATCTTGTTCCTGATGGCATACAGAGTTACGGTAAATATTGCTATTACATCGAGGCAATTGAATACGGTAATAACGAACTTGGAGTAGTGGGTGTTAGTCGGTCTAATGTTGCATGTGCGTTTCAGCAGCCTTTGTTGTTTTTGCCAAATGCTTTTAATATTACCAGTAAAATTGAGGTAAATAGAACCTTCGGCCCAATTGCCTCTAACATCTCCAACGACGATTATTTGTTCTATATTTTCAACAGGTGGGGCGAATTGATATTTGAATCTACAGATCCTTACGAAAAGTGGAAAGGAGACTATAATGGGAACATGGTTGCTACAGGTGTTTATGTTTATGTAATCAATTACAAATCAGCCGAAGGTGTTGGATTTCTTCAGAAAGGAACAGTCACAATGTTCTACATCGAATAATAAGCGTTATATAGCGCAATAATACCTCATAATTGCTATATTTTTGGTAGTTTTACCCTCTTAGTTTTTAACCAAATCCGTTCATGTCGGGAGCCGAAGATGATTTTCTTGAAGAGGGACTAGCCTACGATGATGTCCTTATAGTGCCAGCATATTCAGACATCCTACCAATGGATGTGCAAATCAAGTCGCAGTTCACAAAAAATATTGCATTAAATACGCCAATTGTGTCTGCTGCAATGGACACTGTTACTGAGTGGTGTTTAGCAATTGCCTCGGCAAGCGAAGGCGGAATAGGTGTGCTTCATAAAAATATGAGCATAGAAGCTCAAACAAAGGAAGTTCGAAAAGTAAAACGTTTCGAAAGAGGAATGATTCAAGATCCGATAACCCTTGCAGAAAA
>SPKZ01000975.1_pt1 | contig 13754 bp, 13 predicted proteins | sample 2456571 | NCBI WGS metagenome assembly SPKZ01 (sample SAMN11192286, study PRJNA482655) | marine metagenome | biome: ENVO:00000447; feature: ENVO:00000244|ENVO:00000211|ENVO:00000569|ENVO:00002023; material: ENVO:00002151; isolation source: ocean water from marine abyssalpelagic zone ...
CATAGACGGCTGAAACCGATTTTCCTCCGCGGTATCCGACTTTGAGGGCGGTAGCGCAACGGCGAGTCGAAGGTAGGGACGTGAAACTCGAAGACAAGCAGAAGAAGACTGCGTCTGCAGGCAAGACTGCAGGTGCAACTGGGTCCACCGCCACCCGACCGGCTCCGGGCGCTGCCCGCGCCGTAGCGGCGGAAGAACTCGATCCCGGCCGCGAGCGGCGTCCGCTCGAATCGTATTTCCAGGAGATCGGGGGAACCCGAACCCTCAAGCGAGAGGAAGAGGTCATTCTCGCGAAAGAGCTCGAAGCCGCGACGGCGGAGCTCCGCGAAGCTCTCTATGCGATCCCCTGCTGTGCGCGGCACGTCATCGCGCGATGGGACGCGCTGCGCGCACTGTCTCACACGGGCGCGAAGCTTTCCGAATCGGTGGGTGACGAAGAGACCGGCGAGATCGCCGCTCGTGTCGAGCGCGCAGTGAAGCGCCTGCGGACGCTGCTCACACAGCGCGACAAGGCCATCGAGGCCGGCGACGTAAAGGCCGTCGAGCGCATCGATGCCAGGGTCTCTCGCGAGATGAAGAGCGCGCACCTGTCGCTCGCCGTTCTCGCCGAGCTGCGTCAGAAGGTCTTGAATCTCGCCCGCGAGGCCAAGAGGGCGCGGCGGGGTACGCGTAAATTCAAGAGGGTCGAAGCCGAGGCGAACCTGTCGCGAGCGCGTCTCCTGGAGCTGGTCGAATGGGTGGAGAAAGCCCAGGACCGGATGACCACGGAGAAGAACCGCTTCATCGAGCACAACCTGAAGCTCGTGGTGGCCATCGCCAAGGACTATCGGAATCTCGGGCTTTCCTTCCCGGATCTGATCCAGGAGGGCAACCTCGGACTCATCCGCGCGGTGGAGAAGTTCGACCACCGCCGGGGCTTCAAGTTCTCGACCTACGCGGTCTGGTGGATCCGCCAGGCTCTCGTTCGGGCGATCCAGAACCACTCGCGGACGATCCGGCTGCCGTCACACGTGCACGACCGCCTGCAGCGCAGCCAGCGCGTGCGGGCGGAGCTCACCGGGAAGCTCGGCCGCGAGCCCTCCCCCGCGGAGCTCGCGCCGGCACTGGGTGCTGAGGTCAACCAGCTCGAAGCGCTCGATCTGCTTTCCCGCGAGGCGATCTCCCTCGAATCGTCCGTGGCGGGAACGGAGAAGCGCCTCGAAGACTTCGTGTCGGATCCAACTTCGAGCTCGCCCGACGGTGGACTCGACGGCGAGCGGATGCGCTCGGGAGTCGGCTACCTGATCGGCGTCCTGACCGCGCGAGAGCAACTCATCCTTCGCCTGCGCTACGGCCTGGGCGGCGAGGAGGAGCACACCCTCGAGCAGATCGGCCAGCAGCTCGGCCTGTCGCGTGAACGCGTGCGACAGCTCGAAGCGCGAGCGCTGAAGAAGCTCCGCGAGACGACTCCGGCGCAGAACCTGCACCCGATCCTCGAGCCGTAGTCAGCGGGGAGCCGATCCAGGCGGAGTCTGGCTCGACCCGGCTTCGCTTGCCGGCGGCGCGTTGGCCTTCGCGGTGCGGTCCCGGTGCGGTTCAGATTTGGCCCGTCGCGGTGAGCCAGATCAGGAAGAGGGAGCCCAGGCCCCACGTGTAGTACGCGTAGCGGTGAAGGGCGCGGTTCTCGAGCATCCGGACGAACAGCCAGATGGCGCCGACCCCCGATACGCCCGCGGCGACGCCACCGATCGCGTAGGAGAGGCCGGAGTCGGCGGAGACCAAGGCGAGGTCCGGCGCCGCGCGCAAGGCGGCGCCCGTGATCGCGATGACACTCATCAGGAACGAGAACTCTGCCGCCTGGACGGGTCGAACGCCGAGGGCCAGGGCCATCGCCACCGTGGAGCCGCTTCGGGAGATGCCCGGCAGGAGCGCAAAGGCCTGCGCGCAACCGATCAGCAGGGCAGCCCGGAAGCTCGGCTCCCCCCCGGTCGCTCTGGGCGAGGTCGCGCGCGTGGTCCAGAGGATCAGGCCGGTGATGATCAGGCAGAAGCCGGCCATGGACGGCGAGTCGAATTGGGCTTCGACGAAATCGCCGGCCAGCAACACCACCACGACCACGGGTAACGTGGCCACGACCAGCTTGGCGAGATACCGCACCGCGTCGGGCTCGCGACGCAGGACACCCGTGGTCAGCGACGCGATCCGAGCCCGGTAGAAGATCAACACCGAGACCAAGGTCGCAACGTGAACGGTGATCTCGAAGATCACCCCGTCTTCCCGGATCCCGAGCAGCGTCTGGAGCATGACCAGGTGCCCGGAGCTCGAGACCGGTAGGAATTCAGTGAGGCCCTGGACAACCCCGAGAAGCAGGGCGTCGAGCTCGTTCACGTTCGTTCGGCCTCCGCCGAGGATCCTACAGCTCTCTCGATTCCACGAGGGGGAGGTCCCGCCCGGCGGACTCTACCAAACCCCTGGCGATGTGATAGAAACCAGTCGCGCCGGCCGGAGGGGCTGGAGCCCCCCCACGCGATCCATCGGCCGTGCCAGCGCGAAGCGCGTGCAGCGGGCCGATGGCGAGCGCAGTCGGATCGAACCGGGCCGATCCCGGATCGGGAACGCGACGACCCGCACCGGAGATCCCGTGAAGATTGCGTGCCTCGACCTCGAGGGTGTCCTGGTCCCGGAGATCTGGATCAACGTCGCCGAACGCACCGGCATCGACGAACTCCGGATGACCACGCGCGACGAGCCGGACTACGACGTCTTGATGAAGCGCCGGCTCGAGATCCTCGCGGAACACGAACTGGGCCTGCCCGACATCCAGGAGGTGATCGGCGGCCTCTCCCCACTGCCGGGCGCCGCAGATCTCGTCGCTTGGCTGCGCGAGCGATATCAGGTGATCATCCTATCCGACACCTTCTACCAGTTCGCAGCGCCCCTCATGAGGCAACTCGGGTTTCCGACGCTGTTCTGCCACCGCCTCGAGGTGGACGAGAAGGGCCGGGTGGTCGATTACCACCTGCGTATCGACGATCAGAAACGCATGACGATCGAGGCACTGCGCGGGCTGAACTTTCGCACGATCGCCGTGGGGGATTCGTACAACGACACGAGCATGCTGGGCGCGGCGGACGCGGGAATCCTGTTTTGCCCACCGGACAACGTGATCGCGGAGTTTCCGCAGTTTCCGATCACGCGCACCTACGACGAGCTCCGCGAGGCGTTCCTCGCGGCGAATGAAGGGGAGTGAAGAGGAAGACCCTGACACGGGCGGCGTACGCGCCCTGATTCAAGGGCTTGCAGCGCGAGCCCGCTAGGCGCTGACTCGCGCGTCCCGAACCTCGTCGACCTTGAACATGCGATGACCCGCGGGCTGGTAGGTAAGCACCACGGCCCGCCGCGGCAGGTTCGACGTGTTGGGCTCGGAACCGTGCACGGTGTGCGGACTGAAGAAGGCGAGGCTCCCGGCGGGCATGGCCAGCGGCACTTGAGCGTCGAGGTCGAAGTGAGCCGGATCCGTGAACAGCGGACCCAGCTCGCCCTGGCCCTCGAGGCCGGGCAGTGAGCCGCGTGTGTGACTCGCGCGAATCACGCGGAAACAGCCGTTGCGTTCGCTCGCGTCGTCGAGGGCGACCATCACGTTCGGCAACCGATCGACGTGATCGCAGAAATGATTCCAGTAGGGCGAATCCTGGTGCCAACGGAATCCCGAGCCCTCCAGCGGTCGCTTCAAGTTGATCTTGTCGGTGAACAGCGCGACGCGTTCGCAACCGACGAGTCCGCACATCGGCTCGACGATGCGGAGATCGTCGATCAGCCGGTCGAAGCAGGCGTCGAGATGGTGGAACGGCTCGACCACCCGGATCGTCTTCGAATCGAACCGGTGCTCGAACTGCACGGTGCTGCCGGCGGCTTCGGCATAGCGATTGCCATCGATGCGGTAGGTGTCGTCGCATACGTGAGCGGCCTCGCTGACGCGCGCGCCAACGCGCTCTGCCGCCCGCCGCAGGGTTTCGACTTCGTCGGGCGCGAACACCGATCGACGGATGAAGAAGCCGTCCTCCGCCCAGGCGCGGCGCTCCTCCGGCGTCAGTGGAGCCGGCTCGTGGCTGCGCTGGATCGACGTCCTCGCGTCCGGCATTGACTGGCCCTCGAAATCACCCGGTGAAGTACGCAGCTTGCACCCCTTCCGCCCGGATGTCGCGGCTGGGGCCGGTTGATTCTCCGGTTCCGTCGGTCGTCGCGCAAGGCCCCGCCGTGCCTGCCTAGAAAGCGGTCCCGGCAGCTTGGAAGAGTTGGTTTTACGCAATTTTCACATTGGTTTCGGTGCGTGGGTGCGATGGGAATCCTAGGGTGGCGGCATCACCGAAGACGCGCGACCTGCAATCTCCCACACCGGGCGCGTCGACCACGGAGTTCAAAGTGGCACAACCGATCGAGAGCGGGATCGAGTCCCCCCTGAGCAGCAGTCCCGGCGAACCGACTCCGGGCGAGGTCGGCGCGGACTTCTCGGAGGCGGAGGGCTGGTTCGCCCGCGCCGGTGCCCTCCCAAAGACGCTCTACTTGAGCCTCCACGCGCTGTGTCTCGTGGCCCTGTGGAACGGACCGTCCCCGGGAGATCTGGCGCTCTGCGCCGGGATGTTCTTCGTGCGGATGTTCGGCATCACCGGCGGCTACCACCGCTACTTCTCGCACAAGAGCTTCAAGACGAGCCGGGTGTTCCAGTTCGTCCTCGCTCTGCTCGGGCTGACGGCTACCCAGAAGGGACCGCTCTGGTGGGCGAGTCACCACCGCCACCACCACAAGTATTCGGACCAGCCCGGGATCGACGTCCACTCGCCCAAGGAGGGCTTCCTCCACTCGCACCAGGGATGGATCTTCAACGGCCGCTGGGACGGTACCGACATCGAGCAGGTCGACGATCTCGCGCGCTATCCCGAGCTGATGTGGATCAACCAGTGGCACATCGTCGGTCCCGTGATGCTCGGAGTCATCTGCTTTGCGATCGGCGGGTGGAGCGGAGTGCTGTGGGGCCTCGTCGTATCGACGGTGCTGCTCTGGCACGCGACCTACAGCATCAACTCGCTCGCCCACGTGTGGGGAAGCCGGCGCTACCGGACGAAGGACACGAGCCGAAACAACTGGATGTTGGCACTGCTCACGTTCGGCGAGGGATGGCACAACAACCACCACCACTACTGCGCTTCCGCCCGGCAGGGCTTCTACTGGTGGGAGGTCGACGTCACGTACTACATCCTGCGCGTACTTTCCGCGCTGGGACTGATCTGGGATCTGCGCGAGCCGCCGTCCCACATCCTGCGCGCCAACCGAGTTCGTTAGTTTGGCTGGGGTTCGGGCCGCGCTCCTAGTGGCCGGGGCCGTCGGAAGCGTCCGTGCCAGCGATCGATGGCACGTGGACCGCGACCTCGGCCGCCTGCGCGTCGACCTCGATGCCACCTCCGAAGTGACGCAGGACTTCCGTGGCGATCGCCCGCGTGAGGCCAACACCGGTGAGCGCCGGGGCCTCCTCCCCGTACGCGGCCGGGTGCACCCGAAACGCCACGACCTGCCCGCGTGCTTCTGCGGAGATGTCGACCGGGCCTTCGTGTTCGTCGAGCGCCGCGAAGACCTGCGTGAGCAGGACGTGGTGAAGTGACTCGCCGTTGGCCGACACCTCGGGGAGCATGGCCGCCGACTTCAGGTCGACGCGCAGCCGCGACGCGCAATCCTCCTCCAGGCTGGAGCGCAGCCGATCGAGAACTTCGATGGGCTCGAGGGGCTCGATGGCCGCCGTCGCCGGCGCAAGAAGTGGCCGGATCTGGGCGATGAGGGAGCCGCTACGTGCGGCGACGCTCGAGATCGTACCCCCCGCGGCCACGACCCCGCTTTCGGCGGCTGAATTTATACTACGTTTCGTCCGCGCCGCTGTGGAAACGTCGCCGAAGGCGGCCTTTTGGGGCGGTCCTGGGAAGCGCTCAGTGGGAGGGGGGGCTGCCCGCCGACCTGGGGAGACTATGCGTTCCGGTCTGCTGAATGGTCGCGAACACACGCTTGTCGGTGGCTTCACGGCCATCGCCGAGGGCCCCACGGCGGTTGCGCTCTCGATCGGAGGAGCGAAGAAACAGTACTCGCACAAGGATCCGAACGAAGACGCCGCAGCATTCGCTGACGGACCCGGTGGCACGCTCATCGCGGTGGCGGACGGACACGGTGGATATCAGGCCGCTGAGATCGCCATCAGCGAGCTGCTCCGCGTCGCCGCCCCGATGTGGACGGGATCGGGCTCCCTCAACCTGCGGCCGAGCTGGCACAGCGAGGCGTGCGGAGTCCTCTTCGATCTCAACACCGCGATCCTCGAGGCTGCGTTGAAGGGGGCTCCGAACGGCGCGCGCACGACCTTGGCAATGATCCTGGTGCGTCCCGACGACGGCCTGCTCGCCTACCTCTCGATCGGCGACAGCCACATCTTCCACGTCGGCGCCACGGAGGTGGTCGACCTCGCGTTCGAACGCCGAAAGCAGTCCTTCTATCTCGGCTCGCCGTCGGAAACGCAGCAGACGCTCGAAGAGCGCTGCGTAGCGGGCTGCGAAGACCTCGCCGAGACGCGCGCAATCGTCCTCGCGACCGACGGCTTCACCGAGGTTGAAATCGGCGTCGATCACCCCGAAGCCGCGATCATCGATTCGTACCGGAGAGCCGCACAGGCGAAGCCCGATCTTCGCCCGCTCCACGCGGCGCGATCCGTGATAGACCTTGCCCTCGCGTCGCATCGTCAACACCGCTCGGGCGACAACATCGCGTGCGGCGTGCTCTGGATGCACGGGGGCAGCGTCGATCTGGCGCCCCAGGCCGCCGTCGACTGACGGCGGTGGCTCAGAAATTCGCGCCGAACTCGCTCTGATAGCGCGCCTTCACGACCGCGAGGTCGATCGCGAGGCTCTGGGGTCCCTCGACGCCCACCTGCAGTGAGCCGAGTAGGCTGCCAATCCGCCCCGCGGTCTCCCACGGGTGGTTTCGGACGCGTGCGTGGAGGAGACCCGCGCGGTAGGCATCGCCGCAGCCCGTGGGATCGACGACCTGGTCCGCGGCCACCGGAGGGATCTCGATCGTATCTCCGTCGACGCGGATCTCGGAGCCGTGGTCGCCCTTCGTGATCACGACGGCGTCGCAGCGGCGTGCGATCTCGTCCTCACCGAGCCCTGTCTGCTCGAGCGTCTTCGACCACTCGTAGTCGTTCACCACGTAGCCCGTACAGCCGTCGATCAACTCGATCAGCTCATCGCGGCTGAGAACCGGAAGTCCGTGGCTCGGATCGATCCAGGTCGGCACGCCGCGACGTTTGAGCTCTCGGGCGTGCTCGACCATCGCCTCCTTACCGTTCGACGAGACGATGGCCTGCTCGATCGGCTGGGAGACGTCCTGCACACGGGCCTCGTGCGCGCGCGCCATGGCACCCACGTAGAACGCCCAGATCTGGTTGTCGTCTAGGTCGGTGGTAACGAAGCCCTGGGCGGTGCGGAGGTCGTCGATGATGCGGATCCCATCGCGCGAGATGGCATTGCGCTCGAGCCACTCGGCGTAGGGTCCGAAGTCGCTGCCCGCCGTGGCGAGGATCAGGGCGTCGTCGCCGAGCAGCTTCAACACGTAGGCGATATTGCCCGCGACACCACCGAAATGCGTTACGAGGCTCTCGATGTTGAACGACACGTTCAGCATATGGAGCTTGTCGGGCAGGATGTGTTCCTTGAAGCGGTCGGGAAAATACATGATGTGATCGAGCGCAACGGAACCGGAAACCAGGATCGACATGCAGAACCTCCGAGCGCGCAGTCTTGCGGTCCCCGCCAGACACGTCAATGCCCGGGGAGTGCCGCGTCGACGTCGAACGCCTCCGCGTCGCAGGTTCCGGGTGAGTTCGATGAGTTAGACTCCGCGCCATGCGCATCAGCGAGCTCTTCGAACGGAATCAGCCGGTCTTCTCGTTCGAGTTCTTTCCGCCCAAGACCGACAAGGGCTTCAGGCTCCTCTACCGGACGATCGAAGAGCTCAAGCCTCTCGATCCCGGCTACGTCTCCGTCACCTGGGGTGCCGGCGGTTCCACGCGCCGCAAGACGGTCGACATCGTCATCCAGATCCAGAACGACATCGGCCTCACCGCGATGGCCCATCTCTCGTGCATCGGCTCGGGACGCGACCAGCTGCGCGAGACCCTCGGCAAGCTCACCGAGGGTGGAATCGAGAACGTACTCGCGCTCGGCGGCGACCGACCCGAAGGCTACGAGCCGCCGCCCGACTCCTTTACCTACGCGAACGAGCTGGCTGCGTTCATCCGCGGTGACTTCGACTTCTCGGTAGGCGGCGCGTGCTACCCCGAGACCCATCCACTCGCGGAGAGCCCCGAAAAGGACCTCGCTCGGCTCGTCGACAAGGTCAACGCCGGCGTCCACTTCCTCATCACGCAGCTGTTCTACGACAACGCCGACTTCTTCGCCTTCGAGGCGCGTGCGCGCGAAGCGGGCATCGAGGTCCCGATCGTTCCGGGCATCATGCCGATCATCAGCGCGGCCAACAATCGGCGCATCGCGAAGCTGTCGCAAGCCCGCATCCCCGAGGAGCTCGAGTCGCGACTGACAGAGGTGGAGCACGACGACGCTCTCACGATGGAGGTCGGCGTCGAGTGGGCCACGCTGCAATGTCGCGAACTCATCGAACGCGGCGTTTCCGGCATCCACTTCTACACGATGAACAAGAGCCCGGCGACGCGTCACGTGTTTCGGAACCTGCAGCAATGAGCGCACCCCTGCGACTCGCGGTCCTGCTGTCGGGCGAGGGCACGAGTCTCGAGAACCTCTTCGAACGCATCGAGAGCGGTGCACTCGAAGCTCGCGTCGAGGTGGTGATTGCCTCGAAGCGCAGCGCCGGCGGACTCGCGCGCGCGGAGCGCCGCGGCGTCGACGCCTTTGCCGTACCGCGCCGCGAACACGACGAGGTCGAATCGTTCAACGACTCGATCCACGTGCTCCTCGACCGCTACGACATCGACCTCGTGCTCCTGCTCGGATTCCTGTCGATCTTCGAGACGCGGGGCAAGTTCGACGGGCGCACCATGAACGTGCACCCGGCGCTGATCCCGGGTTTTTCGGGGCAGGGCTACTACGGGCGCCGCCTGCACGAGGCCGTGATCGAAAGCGGGGTGAAAGTCACCGGTGCCACGGTCCACTTCGTCGACGCCGAGTACGACCACGGGCCGATCATCCTGCAGGAGAGCCTCCCGGTCCTCGACGACGACACCCCCGACGAGCTCTCCGCGCGCGTGCAGGCGCTGGAACGCGAGCTGGTGCCCGAGGCGATCCGACTCTTCGCCGAGGGGCGCCTGCGCCTCGAAGGCCGCCGCGTCCATCGGTCTTGACAGAAAGGCGAAACTAAAGCGAATATACCGGGGTGTCCCCCTCCCCTCGCGTGACATCCACGTCTCGCACGCTGGCTCCCCATGCCGACGCTCCGCCGACGCCGCCGGAAGAGCGTTCGGTCGCTTCCCCGACCGCCATCGAGGCGCTGCTCGAAGAGCTCGGGCCACAGCTGCGGCTCGGCGGCGCTCCGGTCGAGTCCCTCCAGCGCTTCGCCACCGGCATCGCGTCCATCGACGAGCTCACTGAGGGCGGGTTTCCGCGCGGTCGGCTCAGCGAGATCGCCGGTCCCGCCTCGTCGGGACGCACGTCCCTCGCCCTGGCCCTGCTCGCCGGCGCCACCGCCAGTGGCGAGATCGCGAGCCTCGTCGACCTCGCCGACGCCTTTGACCCCGCCTCGGCTGAAGCCGCGGGAGTTGCGCTCGAGCGGGTGCTGTGGGTGCGTCCTCCGGGCCTGAAAGAGGCCCTGACCTGCACGGAGCGACTCATCGATGCGTCGGGCTTCGCCCTCGTCCTCCTCGACCTCGCCACCGCGAAGGGCCTCGCCCGGAGCCCGGCTCCCGCGACGTGGCCCCGACTCACACGGGCCGCCTCCAGCACCGGCACTGGGCTCGTCGTGTTGTCCCATCAGCGGATCGCGGGATCCTACACCGAGCTGGCGATGGAGCTCGAACCCGCCAGGGCCCGTTTCTCCACGTCTCCCGCGCTTCTCGAAGGACTCGAAACCGGGATCGCCCGGTTTCGCGGGGGATCGGCGGGCAAAGCCCACCTGCCCGCACGGCAGGCCTACGGCCTGCCTTCGTCGCGAATCAAGCATGCGGGCTAGGCGTCCGGCGGCGCAGCGCACCCTCGCCCTCTCGATCGAGCCCTCGAACGACGAGGCCCCTCCGGCGCCTCCCGAACTCCCGTCCAAGCCTCCGCGACCGAAGAGCGAGCGCGGAGTGCGGGTCGCGTGTCTGCGCGTGCCCGACCTCCTCCTCGCGGCCGAGCTGCGCGCCAACCCGGAGCTTCTGGGAAGCGCGTTCGTGGTGGCGGCGGGAGATCACCCCCGCGCCGAGGTGGTGTCGATCTCACCGGAAGCGGATCGCCAGGGCGTACACCGGGGATCCTCCGTCGCCCAGGCACGCACGGTGTGCGGAACGCTTCGCGTCCGGGTGGCCTCCCCCGCCCTCGAACAGGCCACGCGCGACGCCCTGCTCGACGTCGCCCTCGCCTTCTCCCCTCGCGCCTGTCTCGCTCCTCGGAGCTCGGGCGCCTTCGGGAGCGAGGCCGCTGTCTTCCTCGACGCTTCCGGCGTCGACTCCCTCTTCCACTCCGAGGCTGGCTTCGCCGCGGCGCTCTCCGATCGTGCCGTCCGACTCGGACTCGCGGGAGACGTCAGCCTCGCCGCGTCCCAGGCAGCCGCCCTCGTCGTGGCGCGCCAGCTCGCCACGGGGCGTGCCCAGTCGTCGGCGCCCGGGTCGGCGCCCGGATGCGAGGTCCAGGTGCTCCCCGTCGGCGCGGACGCGAACTTCCTCGCGCCGCTGCCCATCGACGTCTTCGATCCGTCGGACAGTCTGGCCGAGGTGCTCACCCGCTTCGGCGTGCACCGGGTGCGCGACCTCCTCGCCCTGCCCCGGCGCTCGCTCGCAACACGGCTCGGCCCCGAGGCGATGCGCTTGATCGCCCTCGCCCGGGGCCGGGTGGAGGAGCCGCCCCTTCCGGTTCCCGAAGTGCTGAAGCTCACGGAGGCCATCGACCTCGACTATCCGGTCGAACGCCTCGAGCCGCTCGCCTTCGTCCTCCAGGGCCTGCTCTCGCGACTGTGCGAGCGCCTCGAAACGCGACGCCTGGCCTGCGGCGACCTCTACGTGAAGCTCACCACGGGAGGCGAGAGCGAGGGGCGGGACACGAGGCGTGTCGGGATCCCGGCGCCCACCCTCGACCTCCGGGTTCTGATGCGCCTGCTCAGCCACGCCCTCGAGGCCCGACCTCCCGGAGGGCCGGTCACGGGGGCCAGCATCGAAACCGAGGGGCTGCCCGTCCACAGCGATCAGCTCGACCTGTTCCGCCCCGCCGGTCCCGCCCCGGCCGTCCTGGGCGCCACGCTCAGCGAGCTCGAATCCCTGTGTGGCAGTGGACGCGTCGGGACTCCCCAGGTGGCGGACGACCACCGCCCCGACGCCTATGCGATCGGCCCCTTTCGACCCGGGCGACCCGCGCACCCCAGTGCGCACATGCCGTTCGAGGCCCCTTCGCCGGGGTTCGCCACCGGACCGCTGAATCCGCTTCAGACCGGGAGTGTGCGAGAGGCTCCACGCGCCCACGCTGGGCCCTCTCTGGCCATTCGCGCCCTGCGCCCTCCCGTACCCGCCCAGGTGCAGCTCCGCCACGGGCGTCCGGAACAGGTCCGCAGCGGCATCGCCAGCGGACGCGTGATCCGGGTCGCCGGCCCCTGGCGCACCACGGGAGGCTGGTGGTCACGCGAGGGCCACTACGCCTACGACTGCTTCGATGTTCTCACCAGTGACGGAACGGTCTCGAGACTCCGCTACGACCACATCCAGAAGCGTTGGGACATCGACGCGGTCTACGACTAACGCCCGTCTCGACCCGGGCGGTCTGTTCGTCCCCTACCCGGTGCGCGACCGCGTGGAGAGCCCGGGCCGCGAGGTGTTCGGCAGACCGCGCATCCAGAAGGAGCTGTTGAACGTTCCACCGATGCGCGTCTACCGCTGGGAGAAGGATCGGAGCTGATCATTCCTCGCGCTCGCCCCTCTTGATCTGGAGCGACAGCCCCGCTCGCTCCGGTTCGAGATTGCCGCGCAGGATCGCGCTCGATCCAAAACGGTCGCGCAGCTCGTCGAGTGCGCGGTTCAGCTTCGAGCGCCGCTCGACACCTCCCGGGCGATCGAACATCGAGAGCTGCTGCGCCGAGTGCGGTGCGCGCAGGATCCCGGTGACGCCGACCCCGAGCAATCGAATCGGCTCGGAGAGCGCGGCGCGATCGAGTAGCGCGAAGCCCGCGCGGGAGATCACGTCACCGTCGTCGGTCGGCGTGTCGAGCGTGGTGCGACGCGTGAGCAGCGGGTAGCCGCGCGGACCCGGCGCGCGGCGGCGCGCGAGCTTGAGTTTCAACACGACCGTGCGCGCGCGCAGCTCGTCGTTGCGCAGACGCCGCGCCACCGATTCGGCGTGCGCGATGACCGTGCTCTCGAGCGTGCGCCGATCGGAGACATCCTGCGAGAAGGTGTTCTCCTCGCTGTAGGATACGGGCTCGCGATACGGCTCGACATCGCTCACGTCTTCACCGCGCGCGAGATGCGCCACGCCGAGCCCCCACTCGCCGAGCGCCGCCTCGATGAGGCCGTCGTCGCTGCGAGCGACGTCCCCCACGGTCTCGAAGCCGGCCGCTGCTAGACGCGCCTGGGCCACGGGACCCACGCCCCACAGCCGGCTCACGGGAAGCGGATCGAGAAACTCGCGAACCCGGTCGTCCAGAACCTCGATCAGGCCGTCGGGCTTCGCGACATCGCTCGCGATCTTCGCGACCATCTTCACCGGTGCGATCCCCACCGAAACCGCGAGCTGTGTGGTCTCGCGCACCTCGGCGCGCAGGCGATGGCCGAGTTCCGCCGCGGGGCCGAACAGGCGCTCGGTGCCAGATACGTCGAGGAAGGCCTCGTCGAGGGAGAGGCCCTGCACCTTCGGCGTGAATCGGCGAAACACCTCGAAGATCGCCCGCGACTCGCGCGCGTAGCGCTTCATGTCGCCGCGTACGAAGATGCCATCCGGACAGAGCCGGCGGGCCTCGACGCTCGGCATCGCGGAGTGGACACCGAAGCGGCGCGCCTCGTAGCTCGCCGCCGCGACGACGCCGCGATGGCCGTCGCCACCCACCATGACCGGCCGGCCGCGAAGCTCCGGACGGTCGCGTTGCTCGATGGACGCGTAGAAGGCATCCATGTCCGCATGCAGGATGATCCGTCGTCGCACCCCAGGATCTTATCGCGGTATCCTCCGGCGCCGGATCCGCGCGGGGGGGGGCTCACGACGGAATCCGCGTCTCTCTCGCGCACAAGGGGGAACGATGACCGAGCCCGTGACCGAAGCCGCACCCGAGGGTGGAGCCGCCACCGGCGTCCGCTGGAACCTCGACGACCTCTACACGAGCGTGGACGATCCGAGCATCGACGCCGACCTCGACGCCGGGCTCGAACGTTCGACGGCATTCGCGAAGACGCACCGCGATCGCGTGCGCGAGCTCTCACCGAGTCAGCTCTCCCTCGCCGTCGACGAGCTCGAGGGGATCCACGAGCTCGTGGGTCGAGCGGCCGTGTACGCGAGCCTCCTGTTCGCAGCGGACACCTCGGATCCGCGCCACGGCGC
>SPKZ01004760.1_pt1 | contig 13754 bp, 15 predicted proteins | sample 2456571 | NCBI WGS metagenome assembly SPKZ01 (sample SAMN11192286, study PRJNA482655) | marine metagenome | biome: ENVO:00000447; feature: ENVO:00000244|ENVO:00000211|ENVO:00000569|ENVO:00002023; material: ENVO:00002151; isolation source: ocean water from marine abyssalpelagic zone ...
AAGATTTCAATTAATATTTTTTGCTTACTAATATAGTGTAATCCGGCCATAGAATTATCAGAAATATTTTGATTAGTTAACGCTGTTGCTTGTAAATTATTTAGCTGATGGTTGTGTGAAATATGCTGATAGACCTTGTCTATTTCAATATTAGCTGCCACCTCGCCAGCTGCCACCATTTCGAGGGCGGCGGTCGGGGTGCTCGCCTCGATGATTGTTATTGCTGGATAATTACTTTTGATATAGTCATAGGAATATAAATACCCTATCGTGTTGGAGACACTTTGATTATTCTTTTCAATCTCTGCTAATGTGCTATGGGGTGAGTTTTTTCTGACGATTAATTGCGGCGTGGTTTTGATATAAAAATCGTTCGAAAAATAGTTAGTCTCGGTGCGATAATCTTTTGACAAAATCGCGGGTAAAACATCGATGGTGCCATTGTCGTATAATGTCACCAACTCCGACCAGGAGTAACCGTTGATAAAGCGGATGTTCATGTCTACTTTTTGTGCCAGCAATCTGATTAAATCAACCGAATAGCCTTTGGGAACACCACTAATGGCATAATCAAAAGGTACCCAGTCTAGTTCGTTGCCAATGACGATACTTTCTAAGCTATCTAAATATGATCTTTGAGCTTTTGTTAATTCAATCTTGCTTTCAACCAGCACAGGATCTTTATTCTCATTCAGTCTAGATATTAACTCTTTATCTTGATTGAAAATAAATGAGCTTATCTTGCTACCCAGGCTTTGATCTTTTAAGTTGTCAGAAATAGTCGATATTGCATAGTCTAAAGAGAGTACCGAGCCAGTATTCTTGACTTGCTTGACATAAGATATTCCTTGGGTAGATAAGTTTGCAAAGGCAAAGGGCGGTGTTTTCATCACCTTTTTATACTTTAAGCCGGTGATGTACCAGTTTCTTACTCGGGGATCAAAGTTGGTCTTTATTTCAGCGGTTTTGATGATATTTAGGTTTTCATCTAAAAAATATTGATATCTGGTAATATCGCTACCTTGTCTATAGGTTCTCTCTTCGAGATATTTGGCGTTTGGTACCTGGTGTAAATCCGTTAAGGTTCGATGAATTTTTAAGTTAATTAGCAGATAAAAATTACCATATTTGTCGCCCATATCTATTGCGTATAAATCTTTATTGGCCTTCAATAGGTCGATATAACTTGCTAAGTATCGATGCTTTTTACCGAGTTCCGGCATTAGATCAATATTGGCGGCATGGCTCAGTGAAATTAAAATATTTTCATTTATTTGATCAAAGAATAAGGTTCTCTCAGCGATTTTTTTTGCATATAGAGTGAAGCTTTCTTGGGTCGCTTTTAACGCGAGTTTTTTAGCTGATAAATATTTTTCAATGGCTATTACCGAGGTAAAAATCGTAATGATCATAAAGAACAATAAAAGAATGGTTGGTCTAATTTTTATTAAAATTTTTGGAATCTCAATCATAGTATATTATTCTTATTTTATCTGGATAGTCAATACTATACTCATAGATGGATACCTAACTCAACACGGATAGCGCCTTTTTTATGGGGATTTATAGTTTTGGTTGTTGTTAATTCAGGACTTTTATAGTTTTTTTTACTCTACTGAGATTACCGGACTAGCTACACTTTGCAGATTATGTCCATATTCGTCTAATTGAGTAGTAACTATATGAATTAGCGTCAGATTTTTTACATAATCAGCTAAGTTAAAAACAGGAATACCTATAAGTAATTGAATTACAAGAATAAACTAATTTCGGTGTAATTATTTATTTTCGCTTCGGTGTATTTATAAAATTCTTTTAATTTTAACACCTTAGCTTAAGAAATAGAGTCAACTTTATGAAAAAAATTTCTGCGTTATTGTTATCCAGTTTCATTTTATTACCATTTACTAATGCTTCTGCTACCGCTTTCGAATCAAATTTATTAACTGAGTTTGGTGGCGAAACAGGGTATGGTCAAAAAGTTGGAATGTACATCCCACCACCTTTTTCGATATTTGAAGAAACATTACCCTTTGTTAACGCCACTATTTGCCGAAGTTTAAAATAACCTGATCTTTTCCTATCAAAAAATCATTATCTAAAATGTGTAATGGTTTAATGAAACTGGGAAGGTTTATAGCTTAAAATAAGCAAAACCTTAAAGGTATCCAAATGACCAGAAAAATAAAGTTAATATAAGCACAAGCCAAAAACTAGAATATGCCAAGTTAATGGTTTAAAAAAGTTACACCAACAAATAAATCCAGGATATTTCTGGTGCATGTTCATCAGCAGTTTCACGTTGGAAAAAACAATACTTAGCGGAATATAAAGGCCATTACATCTAGTTTAGGGTAAGCGTGATGTTACATAAACGTGTAGATTTCACTGGATTTAGTTGGATTACTTTGGACATAAAAAAACCGAAACACCTTGTTATTAAAGGTTATTCCGGTCTTTATTGGTCCTTAATGAACCTTGTAGTGGTGCGGATGGGGGGACTTGAACCCCCACGACCTAAATCACCAGCCCCTCAAGCTGGCGCGTCTACCAATTCCGCCACATCCGCATAAATATTATTAATCTGTTAACTAAAACTAGTTTGGTACATCGCCATCGTTTTTAGTTCCCGGTGCATCTGCAGCCGGTACATCACTGTTGCCACGGAGAGTAGTTGACTCGGCGCTTTCATCAGGAATAGCGTCAGTAGCAATTGTTTGTTCACTTACTGGCGTACTTAAGTTATTCCACTCATCAACGGATTTAGTTCTATTAGCCGTTAAGTTACCTAAAACTAAGCTAATAACAAAAAAGCCAACCGCTAACCAGGTAGTCGCTTTTGTTAAGAAATTACCTGAGCCACTAGAGCCAAACACTGTTGCTGAAGAGCCGGCACCAAAAGATGCGCCCATATCAGCCCCTTTACCTTGTTGAATTAACACTAAACCAATTAACGTTAAGGCAATAAGTACATAAGCAATAATTAAAACTTGATACAACATTTTTACTTTCCTTTCGCTGCTGAGCAAATCTTTTTAAATTGCTCAACTTGTAAACTAGCACCACCAATAAGACCACCGTCAATATCAGCTTGTGCAAATAATTCTTCACAGTTTGACGCGTTCACGCTGCCACCGTATAACAAAGGCACTTTAGTCGCCACGCTTGCATTAGCTTTAGCTAAAAACTGACGAATAAATTTATGTGTTTCTTGTGCCATCTCGCTTGATGCAGTTTTACCAGTGCCTATTGCCCAAACAGGCTCATAGGCGATAACAACATCAATAAATTTATCAATACCTACTTCATCAATTACCGGTTGTAATTGCGATGCTAATACTATTTCTGTTTGCTCTGCTATTCGCTCTGCTTCGCTTTCACCGATACATAAAATAGGTGTTAGACCTGCTTTTAGTGCTGTATTCACTTTATGAGCAATTTGCGTAGACGTTTCTTTATAGTAACTTCTACGTTCAGAGTGACCTATAATAACAAATTCTACCGATAATTCCTGCAACATTTGCGTAGAAATTTCACCTGTATACGCGCCACGTTCATGGGCGCTTACATTTTGAGCACCAACATGAATAGCTTTATTTAATCCATTAACTTTCGCCTGAGAAACAAATTCAGATAGAAAAGGAAAACTTGGGCAAATAACAACATCAACATTTTTTTGAAGTTCAACCGACGTTAAACCCTCAACTATCGTGTTTATTAAGGCTAAGCCTCCATTCATTTTCCAGTTAGCCGCAACGATTGCACGTCTAGCCATTTTTATTCCCCTTGCTATTCTTTAACACATTGTAAAATAAAGCCGCGAGATATTAACCAACATAGGATTAACTTACAAGTGATAAGTTAAAATCAATTAACTATCGAGTTAATATCTTGTTCGATTGCTGTTTTTTCCGACAAAATAAATTAAAACATGAACATTTGTTAACTTGCTAACCTTACTGAGTCAGCAATTTCATTTGCTAAAAGTGTCACTTCATCAAGTTCAGGGCCTTCTACCATTACCCGTATTAACGGCTCTGTGCCTGATTTACGCAATAATACTCGACCTCGGCCAGATAACTGCGCACTAACCTTGTCAACACAAGCTTGGACACTTGGAGCATTAATAGGGTCACTGCCGCCAGAGAAGCGTACATTAACCAGAAGTTGAGGTAGCATGGTAATACCCTGACGTAAATCAAATAACGATTCTTTACGCTGACAAACTGCAGTTAATACGTTAAGTGCGGCAATAATACCATCTCCGGTAGAGGTATGGTTTAAATTAATAATATGCCCTGAGTTTTCAGCACCTAAACTCCAACCTTTTTCCCTTAGCATTTGCATTACATATCGATCGCCAACGTTACTACGAGCAAAAGGTATTCCAAGCTTTTCTAACGCCAGTTCAAGGCCCATATTACTCATCAAGGTACCAACAACACCACCTTGCAAGTTGCCTGTTTTTAAATCATTACAGGCGATAATATAAACGACTTGATCACCGTCAATCACATAACCGGTGTGATCAACCATCATTAAACGATCACCATCACCATCAAGCGCTATGCCTAAATCAGCTTTATGCTCTATCACCGCTGCTTTTATCTGCTCCATTGATGTTGCGCCACAGCCATCATTAATATTAGTGCCATTAGGTGACGTGCCAACTTCAATCACAGTAGCACCTAGTTCGCGAAAAACATTCGGGGCAATGTGGTACGTGGCACCATGAGCACAATCAACCACAATGGTTAAATTTTTCAAAGATAACTGGCTTGGGAAATTACTCTTACAAAATTCGATATAGCGACCAGCTGCATCATCAATACGGTTTGCTTTCCCTAAATGCCTGGATTCAACACAGCCCATAGGTTTATCTAATTCAGCTTCAATTGCTATTTCTACATCATCTGGTAATTTTTGACCATCTTGTGAAAAAAATTTGATGCCGTTGTCATAGAAAGGGTTATGAGAAGCACTAATAACGATACCGGCTTCAGCACGGAATGTTTTGGTTAAATAGGCAATACCTGGGGTAGGCATTGGTCCAAGTAAACCAATATCGATACCTGCGGCAGAAAAACCCGATTCAAGTGCTGATTCAAGCATATAACCAGAAATTCGCGTGTCTTTGCCAATTAATACTTTTTTTGTGCCCTGTGCCGCTAATACTTTACCCGCAGCATAGCCTAATTTCATCACAAACTCAGGAGTAATTGGCGATTGACCAACTAAACCGCGTATACCATCGGTACCAAAATATTTACGACTAGACATCATTTATCCTTTATCTTTAGTCTCAGATTAAAGCTTTTCGCTTTATAGTTTAATGTTTAATGTTTAATGTTTAATGTTTTACGATAGTAAGCGATTATATTTTATAGGAAGCAACCGCTGTTAAAATTTTTATTGCATCCACACTTTCTTGCACATCATGAACACGGATAATTTTAGCTCCTTGTTGCACGGCAACTATGGCAGCTGTTAAGCTGCCAGCTAAGCGTTCATGCACATCTCTATGCAATAGATCACCTATCATGGATTTACGTGAAATCCCGGCTAATAGCGGTAACCCTAGCGCATTAAACTGAGTAAACTTGGCGAGTACTTCATAATTATCAGCGACTGTTTTCCCAAAGCCAAAGCCGGGATCTAACACCAATCGCTTTTTATTGATGCCCACTTGTGCACAGCAATTAATACGCTGTTTAAAGAATTGAAGTATATCATCAATAATATCTTTATATTGTGGATCTTTTTGCATGGTACGTGGCATGCCTTGCATATGCATAAGACAAACAGCAATATCGCTTTGAGCAACAACCTCAAGACAGCCTTTATTTTGCAAAGCACGGACATCATTAATCATATCAGCGCCATGGGTTATTGCTTCAGCCATTACTTCAGCTTTTGAGGTATCAATAGAGACGTTGATGCCAAAACGTGACTTTATTGCTTTAAGCAATGGAATGACACGAACAATTTCATCTCTTATGCTTACATCAACAGCCCCTGGACGTGTCGACTCACCGCCGATATCAATAATATTAGCACCGTTATCTATCATTTTTTCTACTTGCTTTAACGCGCTATCAAAACAAGTAAATTGCCCACCATCAGAAAAAGAGTCTGGAGTAACATTTAAGATCCCCATCACTTGAACCTTATTTAACTGACTTAGTATTGAAGGGGGGGATTTTGTTTGGCTAGTTTTTAACGACATGGTTTATTTTATAACTAATTTATACTGGTTTAATAAAATAAAACCTCGATGCTGCTAATAAACATCGAGGTTTTTATATTTTTACTATTTGTATTCACTATTGAAAATGACAAACATTAACTATTTAGCGGGTGTTTCACCACTTGGCTCAGATAAATCAGGGCTTGGTTTTTCTTTCACGCTATCTTCTTTTTTAGCTGAAGCATCACCATCATTATTTGAATTACTGTTTGAACTTGAACCATTATCGTCCCAATCAGCGGGTTTACGCACCTCTGTTCTCGCCATCAAGTCATCTATTTGCAGTGCATCAATTGTCTCATATTTCATTAATGCATCTTTCATTGCATGTAAAATATCAAGATTATCTTTAATCAATGTTTCTGAACGTTGATAATTACGATTAATAACTGCTTTAATTTCTTCATCAATTAACTTCGCCGTTTCCTCTGACATATGCAAAGATTTCGCCGATGAACGACCTAAGAATATTTCGCCTTCTTCTTCAGCAAACAACATTGGTCCTAACTTTTCTGACAAGCCCCATTGAGTCACCATTTTACGAGCAATATTAGTAGCACGTTCAATATCATTTGATGCGCCAGTTGATACTTTATCACTACCGTAAATAACTTCTTCGGCAATACGACCACCATATAAAGAAGAAATATTACTTTCTAAGTGTTGCTTAGAGTGACTAAATCTATCTTGCTCAGGCAAATACATAGTTACGCCTAACGCGCGACCACGTGGAATAATACTGACTTTATATACTGGGTCATGATCTGGTACTAAACGGCCAATAAGCGCATGACCGGCTTCATGGTATGCGGTCATTTCTTTCTCAGACTCGCTCATCACCATTGATTTACGTTCAGCGCCCATCATGATTTTATCTTTGGCTTGATCAAACTCAGCCATACTGACAACACGACGTGATGTTCGGGCAGCACATAATGCAGCTTCATTAACTAAGTTAGCTAAATCAGCACCTGAGAAACCTGGCGTACCCCGTGCTATAACAGACGCTTTCACATCATCCCCTAAAGGAACTTTACGCATATGTACTTTTAATATTTGCTCACGACCACGAATATCAGGTAGACCTACCGTTACTTGACGATCAAAACGACCAGGACGTAATAACGCTGGGTCTAATACATCAGGACGGTTAGTGGCAGCAATAACAATAACGCCTTCATTACCTTCAAAACCATCCATTTCTACTAGCATTTGGTTCAACGTTTGCTCGCGCTCATCGTGACCACCACCCATACCTGCACCACGTTGGCGACCTACCGCATCAATTTCATCAATAAAAATAATACAAGGAGCCGCTTTTTTTGCTTGCTCGAACATATCTCGAACACGCGAGGCGCCAACACCAACAAACATCTCTACAAAGTCTGAACCTGAAATAGTAAAGAATGGAACTTTTGCTTCACCGGCAATCGCTTTTGCTAATAACGTTTTACCCGTACCTGGTTGACCCACCAAAAGAATACCTGATGGAATACGACCACCTAACTTTTGGAATCTTGATGGCTCTCTTAAATATTCAACCAATTCAGCTACATCTTCTTTGGCTTCATCACAACCAGCAACATCAGCAAAGGTTGTTTTTATCTGGTCTTCACTTAATTGACGCGCCTTAGATTTACCAAAAGACATGGCACCTTTACCACCGCCGCCTTGCATTTGACGCATAAAGAAGATCCATACGCCAATCAATAAGATCATCGGGAACCACGAAACAAAAATAGTGGTTAAAAAGCTAGTTTCTTCAGGAAGCTTACCTTGTGCACGTACACCTTGTTTCACTAAATCATTTATTAAGTCACGATCATATCCACCAGGAATAACGGTTTTATAGCTTTCGCCACTGCGTTTTTCACCGGTAATAACACCGTTCCTATCAACATTTGCATCACGGATCTGCCCTTGTCTAACATCAGAGATAAAACGTGTGTAGTCCATCTCATTTTCATTAACTGTATCGGGAGAAAAGCTCTGAAAAACAGACATTAAAACAACGGCTATAACTAACCATAAAATAATATTTTTTGCCATATCACTCAACTTCATGACCTCTTTGGGTTTGATAAATTTATTACTATAATACTGTAATACGTTATTGTGTCTAATTTACTATAATTCAAGGGCAGTAGCCATTTAACTTTAGTCGAGATTTACAACTCGTAACATAATAGCTGCTAATCCTTATTTTTACACACTATTTAAAGCCAGTCGCTACCAAGTAAACTTCACGAGAACGAGCTCGGGATGATTCTGGCTTACGGGTTTTAACATTTTTAAATACACCGCGCAGCGCTTTCATAAAATCATCAAAACCTGCCCCTTGGAATACCTTAACAACAAAAGCACCATTAGGTTTCAATACCTGATGACACATATCTAAGGCAAGTTCGACCAAATACATACTACGCGCTGAATCAGCACTTTCATTCCCTGTCATATTTGCCGCCATATCTGACATAACAACATCAATATTTTTTCCGTTGATTCGCTGAAGTAAAGCAGCAAGAACTACTTCTTCACGAAAATCACCCTCTAAAAAATCGACACCGGCAATAGCATCCATAGGTAAAATATCACAAGCAATCACTTGCCCTCTATCACCTACAGCCTTAACTGCATATTCCGACCATCCTCCAGGAGCTGCGCCTAAATCAACGACTTTCATGCCCTTTTTAATAAGTTTGTCTTTATTGTTTATTTCTTCAATTTTAAAGACCGCACGTGAACGTAAGCCAAGCTTTTTAGCTTTTTTAACATATTCATCTTCAAAATGCTCATCAAGCCAACGCTGTGAACTAGCTTTATGTTTTTTATTTGCCATATTTTAAATCAATTTTTTCGACTATTTATAGATATTACTTGTTAGATAAGGGTAAAATAGCGCTAATTCAAGTTAACGACTATCGAAATTTATTAATGAACTTAAATAAAAAACAAATTCAATACTTAAAAGGTGTTGCCCACTCACTAAAACCTGTTGTTTTATTAGGTAATAATGGCTTAACGGAAGCCGTGGTAGCTGAAATAGATTATGCGCTTAATCATCATGAATTGATTAAAGTAAAAATCCCAACAGAAGATAAAGAAACTAAAGGCTTAATTGTTGAAGCAATTTGCCGAGAAACTAAAGCCACTAAAATTCAAGTTATAGGTAAAACATTAATAATTTATCGCCAAAGTGAAGAGCAGAAGATCCGTATCCCTAAAATATAAATCAACAGCGCTAAGCGACAAGTTAAACTTTGTCGCTACCTCATGCGTTCCACATAGCAAAAAGTAGAAGGCTATATTGGAAAGGTAAATAATAATCGGACAACATTTATATTTTTACTGAACCGATAGCCCAGCCCTATTGTGTCAATTTCTGCCCAAGAATAACCAATAGTTTTATCAAACTTTATCGTTACACCAAACTCAAAACTATTCGATAAAGTAACTTTACTTTCTTCTAAAGCACTCTGCGTAGATTTTATCGATAAATCAAAGTCAACTTCGGTGAAATACCAAAATGCTGTCGCAAATACTCTTGGTTGAAAAATATAGCCAAACAGTTGATATTTAATAGGTAAACCAGTGTCTATACCTACCTGAATAGCCGCGTATAAGTCACCTGCATCATAGTTGTGTCCATCATATCCCGCATAGTAAATACGGCTAGCCCAAATGGAATCGTACTTATTAATCATAAAGGAGTAAAGGCTGGAAATACCACCTGAGTGTATTAACACGTTTCTATTTGTCGTTAAATTACGTGCGTAACCAAGATCAAGGTAGCTTTCAATGACTAAATTTTTTGTGTACTGATAATTAAATTGAATACCTGGTGTGAACGAAAATGTACCAACACTATCTGGAAGGTCTAAATCAGGTATATCTTCAAAACTAAAATCAAAGAAACCAAGTGATACAGGTAACCGTAAGCCGTAGGTTATTGCTCCCTTTTTCCCCAATGCTAAAGAAAAAGGCAAATTGATTAACGTCACATCTTGCCCCGTGGTGTGATAAACACCACTGCCTAAGTAATTTGAATAGGCGTAATGAACAGGTTCAATATCTTTGGCTTGGCTAGGTAATACCAGACCAACTAAAAAACCAACTAAAATGAAACGAATTATAAACATTTGATCCTACATTGGCTTAACATAATCAAAAATATTTTATATGGGTAATGCAGCAACTAATATATTTAATCATCCTGTTTATTCATTACTTCGACCAGTACTCTTCCTTGCGCGCCTGATGGTGCTTTTATTCCTAAAATTACCGACAAGGTCACCGCTATGTCGGTAGTACTTATCCGTTGATGAACAACGTCGTCATTAAGACTAAAACCGGCAAACACAAGTGGTACAAAGGTGTCATATCCCCAAGGCGAACCATGAGTTGCTGCTACACTTAACCCTTCCATATCAGCAACAAATCGATGGGCCTCAAAGACAATGTATATATCTCCTGAGCGGTTTTTATTATGGTTATTCGCTACAAGCTTATGTATATAGCTGTCAGAAATATTACCTGATTCAATATCACTACTCGCCACAGCAAGGGCCACGCCATCAAGTTTATCAATTTCCATCGCTACCGCCCTTTGTACGTCAGCTAATGATAGCTTACAACGAGTAATTAATTCTTTGTCTAGATAAATATAAGGATAAAAATAAGATTTTATTAATTCTTTATCAAAACCAAACTGTCTTTTCAACTTTTTCATGCCGACCGTCTTATCCCATCCTTTTGGCGTAACAGTGTTGGTTTTCATCCCTAAGCTTGACAAATAATCAGGGACTTCTGCAGCGCCATGGTCGGCTGAAAGCACAATTAAGGTATTATCTAATCCTATTTTTTTATCAATAAACGTCAGTAAATCAGCGATAGTGCGATCTAAACGCAGCATATTGTCTTCTACTTCTAAACTCGATGAGCCAAAAATATATCCAACATAATCAGTTGATGAAAAACTTACCGATAAGTAATCAGTGATATTATCTTTTCCTAACTGCTCGTTATTCACTACTGCTTTTGCAAACTCTAGCGTCAGTTCATCACCTGCAGGGCCTTAAGGTTAAAAAGGTATTAAAATAGCCATTGGCAAGCATTCAGCGCTTATGGCAATGAAGATTATCAAAGGGCTGCTACGCTTTATAGCCAATTTAATGAACAAAGCAGCTTACTCGACCAAGCCAATGCTCTAGCGCACGGCAGAGAGTATATTAACGCACGTAATTTGTACCAAGAAATTATTGATAAATATCCAGATTACTTAGCAGCTCAAACCAATATCCTCATTATTCAAGCGATAATTGATGAAGTAAACAGGCTGTCACAGGCGCAACAACCTGAGCCAGGAGAGTCAATAAAAGAACTTGGTGACGAGCCAAAAACTGGCGATGGTGCAGATAAAAAAGAAGCAAGAGCCCCAGAGTTAGAACAACTTAGCTCAGAGCAATTATTGCTAGATGAAAACTTAAATAAGATGTGGTTAAGACAGGTACAAAAAGACCCCGCACGTTTTTTATCACAAAAGTTTTATTTTCAGCATGAGCAAGCTAAAAATGAACAATAGAGCTTTCGGGGTTTTATTTTTGCTGCACTTTTACTATCGACTGGAAATGATTATACTTCGACAATTATTGCCATTCATCACCTTAACCCTTTTCGCAACTTTACCTTTTACTACCCAAGCGCTTACGCTTGAAGATTTAATCAATAGTAATCTGCTCACCATTGAAACTAAAGTACAAAAGCAAACAGCGCAAATAGTTGGTCAACAGTTAACTTTTACCATTGAGGTTGCCACCAATAGGTGGTTTGCCAAAGGAACACAACTAAAAGCATTTGAACTTGCAGATACCATCATATTAGCGAATAGTGGAATTATTATTAATGGCACCAAAAATATTAACGGGCAGACTTGGTCAAACCAAATACATGAAATAACCTTATATCCTACACGTAGTGGTGAATACACTTTACCTAGCATTGATGTACATATTTCCGTTAACACCGAAAATAATGCCGTGGTTGAAGGAGTGATTACTACGACTGAACAAGCTTTTACTATTTCATTAGCTCCAGCATTAGTAAACCTAGAGCAGTTCATTGTTTCAGCTAATGTTAGCCTTGTGATAGAAAGCTCTTTAGAAAATGAGCAACATTACGCGCTTGGCGAAGCAATTACCCAGACCATCACCATTAGTGCTGAAGGTACTCCTGCCATGATGATACCACCATTGGAGACACAAGCACTTACAGGCATCAGTATTTATCAAAAGCCTGCACAAGTATTTGATAAATCCAACCGCGGTGAATTACTGGGTACACGGATAGAGACAATTACCTATATTTTAGAACAAGCAGGTGATTATATAATACCTGAACAAATAATTTACTGGTGGAATATCAGTGACAGTGTGCTGGAAGAAATCATAATTCCTAAAAGTTCATGGTCAGTCGGGGTAAATAATACCGGGGAAAGTGCCACAAATAACAATAATGCTTCGTTAACTAAAATTCAGCTAAAACGCTTATTAGTTATTTCAACATTACTTATTTTCAGCTCAGTAATACTCTTTATTTTATATCGCTATAAAGCACACTTTTTATAGTTTATTCAAAAATAACCCAATTATAAAAAAGAATATTACGCTATGATTTTTTAAAAAGTATTGCCAATCAAGAGTACTTAAAGGCAAACCAATACCTTTATCAGTATTCTATTTTAATGCGAGAGAAAGGTATTCAAAAAACTCAATATTCATCTTCACGCTTAAGAGCAATACTAAATCAATTAGCTTTTGCACATGAGTCTGAACATTCAAGCACGGTAAGCTTCAATCAACACAATGGCAAAGCGTTACTAAAAGAAATAACGAATAAAAAAGTAAGTAAAGAAGATAACCTAGCGATTAATAAAACGATAAAGTTGAATAAATAAAAGTAAAAAACCACATTAACTTAATACGTTAATGTGGTTTTTATTATCTATGCATTTATTTATTATTTGCCACCTTCAAGAGGTATTAAACAATTATTCAGGTTAACCGAACAATTGATTCCCGAAGAATAAGCTCAGGGATGACAATTATTTTCTTATTTATAAAAACAAGTTGAATAGGTTCATTTGTTTTTAATAAATACGAGTAAAATTAATACTCGTATTCAATTAAGCCAAAAATACTAATCGCTATTACCGTTTTCAACACGGCTTTTCAATTTTTGTCCCGGTCTAAAAGTAACGACTTTACGGGCAGAAATTGGAATATCTTCACCGGTTTTAGGATTACGGCCTGGGCGTTCGCTTTTTTGACGCAAATCGAAATTACCAAAACCTGAAAGTTTAACTTGTTCACCACTTTCTAAGGTTTCGCGAATATCTTCAAAAAACATTTCGACCATATCTTTTGCGTCACGCTTGCTCAGCCCAACTTTTTCAAATAAATGTTCTGCTACTTCTGCTTTGGTAAGCGCCATTGCTTAGTCCCTCAGTGAT
>SPKZ01002720.1_pt1 | contig 13752 bp, 12 predicted proteins | sample 2456571 | NCBI WGS metagenome assembly SPKZ01 (sample SAMN11192286, study PRJNA482655) | marine metagenome | biome: ENVO:00000447; feature: ENVO:00000244|ENVO:00000211|ENVO:00000569|ENVO:00002023; material: ENVO:00002151; isolation source: ocean water from marine abyssalpelagic zone ...
AGCTTAATTTGATAGCCACCTGATTGCAGCCTTCCTAGGTTTCGCTTAGCAGCTTCTTCATCGTTAAATTCTTGTCGCTCTGTTATCTCGAACGCTGCAGTAAACCCCTGGTACCCCGCAAAGGTTCGTAGTAGTTTATCTATGAAATCATCACTTTCAATTTGTGATGCGGTGAGATTGAAAGCACAAAAAAAATCAAGGGGGAACTGAATATTTTGACTGTTTTGAGTAAAATCGTCTTTGGCTTTGTTAATCATTCCTAGTGTCATCTCATTAATCACCCCCAATTTCTCAGCGGTATTAATAAACATACTAGGCGCGAGTATAGCTCCAGAGTTATCTTGCCAACGCATTAAAGCTTCAACTCCCTTAATCTTCCCTTCTGGGGTAACTATCGTTTGATAAAAAGGGATAAATTGTTGTTTATTCGTGGCCTGAATCAATAGCGCCTCAACACTCTGGTTTCTGTTGCGATACAATTTATATGTGAATAAAAGCAAACTAAAAATCGCAAAGTACATTAAAAAATAAAGCCAGAAATATTTATAATCAACCTGCTTTTTTAGTATTTTAGAAACGTGGAGATAGCCTCTAGCTTGCCCATAATAATGCACAATAACAAACCAGGTTGAATCCAGTGGGGTTGAGGGGAGCTCATTCATAAGCTTAAACTGATATGAAAGGCATGATTGACAATGAAAACGGAAAAAGTCTCTTAGTCTGATTTTATTCAAAAAAACAATAAATGTGTTGCTAGCTCCCTTAATCATGACGGCAATTTCTTCCCGGCCTGTTGCTCCTGAAGTGTAACGAAACAAAGGATATGTTGCCGATTGTAGTTCGATATGATGAGACAATAAACCATTACTTGTACATAAAGTTTTCTTATTAAGCACGAGCCCTACAAACCTAAGTTCAGGCTCAGCATAAGCAATTTTATTTAAAGCCTGACGTACATCATTAGAGCAGGTATTGGGCAATAGCAAAGTCGAAAGATAGGCTCTTTCATGATTAAAGTTGTACTTTACTTTAGTTATAAATTGTTCAGAATCTCGTTCCATCCAAAATTGAACCAGAGTAAGGGACAACCAGGATGCTGACAGCTGCGTTAAAGCAAAGCTAGCACTGGTAATAATCATAAGCCTGATAATATTGCGCTTTAAGTAGTGAATGGTCATCTCCTCTACCTTTAGAATGAGAAGAAAAAGTATAGCACCTGGTTCTGTCGCATCTTGAAGGCTCAGGATGCGACAAAACCATCATATTTGAAAGAGAGCGTATCTTGTTTTTTTATTTTGTCAGAATAGACTCTACTCTTTTTGTTTTTTGTTGCTATGTATTCTAAAAATATAGAAGATTTTATTTGTATACTAATGTAGCCAAATTTCTTATCAATACTTATAATTTTCAAATAGACCATGTCATCTAGATTGTCAATCCCACTCCACGATTTCCCATAACAAAGGCTTTGTATTAGGCATTTGTATGAACTGAGTGTCCCCTTATTATGTTTTATTGTTCGATAGCCAGATTTAATAAGAGAATCTTTAAAATAATTGAATAGTTCATCGCGAACTGAACTATTAATATCAAACGCAGCGGTCCTCATTGTCACTTCCTGTATCCCTTTTGAGGGGATTTCGCTTAAATAATATACTGCGGCCTTGGAATGATTTTGTGGTAAGGAGGTCACTTTCACTTGTTTGTATTCAGATGTACGCTGACCCACAGAATACGTAGAAATCGACTCCCCCCATTTGATTCCAAATGGAGCCGAAGCTGATACGTGAGCTGTAAATAAAAATAAAAATAAAACGGGGTAATTCATTGGTATATTTCTATTTCTATGGTCCATTTGCACTCTAATAATAAAGTTTAAAATTATCTTGTATCAATCAAGCAATTCTGATTGAGGTGGGTCACCTTGTAGAAGCATAATTATTGCCAGTTGGGTTGACTTAAATCTGTAAGTTGACTACTGAAGACTCCGGACAAGTTAACGTGACTAACTTGGTGCGCTTGCAACGCTTTTTTGTAGGTAGCCGGCGGCTTTTATGCTAAAGGCGCTTTAAGTAAACCAGCGTGTATTTATATCAAAATCCAACCGTTGGCAGGTAGTGAAACATGGTGATTCAGCATGATTCATACGTGATTGAGTTTGTTTCTCGATAGTTATGACCAAGGATCCCTGAAGGGATCTGTCGCGTCTTCGAAAAAGGAAATGATCTCAGTATCGTCTAGGCACGGTTAAACCGCTAAAGAATAGAATTGTTCACATAGCGTCATCTCACCGGCGTCTTTAATCTCATGCCGGTGAACCAGGGCTGCCAATTGAGGCTATCTAGGGCTACGCTGTTACTGCCACTCTTATCAATCACCACCTTCTCAGGCAAACCATGTTGCCCGATAGCTTTATTAAAGAAATCTCTGGCTGCAGCTTCATCCCGCTTTCACTCAAAATGAAATTGATAGTATCACCATATTTATCGACAGCACGATACAAGTAAAACCACTGATCTTTAACTTTTATGTAGGTCACATCCATTCTCCACGAGCCATATCTGGCGCGCTTTCTGTTGTTACGGAAGATGGTTTCCAACAAATCCAGTAGAAACAGTTGCACATAACGATAGTTGCCCTTGCTGATGGGCTGGCCCCCCAAAGCAACTGACTGGCAGGTGAAACAGAACTGCCTCTAGGCATCATTTAGAGCTAACTGTACACAACGTCTCAGGGCGTAGACAGTATTTCGGCAGACGCTATGATGCTCCGCTATGTGAAAAATGTTACTTCCGGAGATGGCTTGCTGGCCAATTGACTTCAGACATTATGGGGATAGGCGCTTTTGAATCTACAGCTCTTGAGTTGCTCAATAAAGGTGTTAGCTCAAGATTTTAGTTTGATGGTTGTAAGTAAACTACACTGTATTTACCGTATGTACAGTCTAATCAAGAGACAAATGTGTTCACTTAATTTGAACCATGCCGAATTGTTCACCATATAGTATTGCTGTCCGTCGTCAGTACTGTGTTGTAGCCTTTGTAGTTGGTTATCATTATGTTGTCATTTTCAATTTTCGTAACCTTAACGTTTGAACCTGCTGCTCGTGTTGCAATATTTTTTATGATTGAGTCAATGTATATCTTTCTTAAAACACCACCTCTATCCAAAGGTTTAAATTCAGTGAGTGATATGACTTCTAAGTGTAAGTCATCGTTACTTAAAAACCATCTTCCATTAATGTCTATGTCATATTGTTGGGTTAGGCCTGTGGTGGTTGCCTTGATGTTGAATTTAAAGCTGTAGTGGTTATTGCTGAGGAACCTGTATTTGCACCTCCACTGAAGTTCTAAGTCGCCCTGTAGATTATTAAAGGTGCCAGAGTTGAAATAGGTTTCATTTTTTGAGCTCCATATTTTGCTAGTCAACAATTTTATAGTTACGCCATCCTCATGGTTAAGCATGCCCAAAGATAAAAAAGTGATGAAAAAGACAAAGAGCCCTGGAATGAAATTAATTATGGTGCGTGACATTTATTTTCCCTGATTCTTATTTTATCATTTAATACTATTTGGAATGTTTTTGTATGGTTCGCCCTCAGCGCAATTAAAGAGAAGCTCTTATCATTGTTCGATATTATTATTTTATCATAAGCGGGTGTTGCCTGCTGTGTTATATTAATTATGCATTCATTTATTAAATGGATTATGAGAGGATTTGGTATTTCATTTCTTTGCTCTAGAGTGACATGTTCAATTGTTAAGTAAGGGTAAGTTATAGGGCTGGGTGCCTTGAGCATAATTGCGTAATTTAGACTCACCGCAAGGACAAAGGACACAATAAGTTGGGGGAGTGTTCTTCGTACTGTTAAGCCTGGTGTTATGTTGCTAGTTGGACTATCTGGAGGAATGATGGTGACTTGGACTCCAGGGGAGAGAGAGTAACCTTTCGTGGGTATTGTCTTTATGATTTTTTGCTCTTTAGCGTCATCGTATAAAGTCTTTCTTAATTGGGAGATAACTTGGTTGATGCTGGCTTCATCAACAACCAATCCCCTCTTATGCCAAACGACATCTAAGATCTCCTCACGTGAAACGGTTCTATCCTTATTCGTCAGTAATAACTCAAGTAAACGAGCTTCATTAAGCCCTAGCTCTATGGTCTTTTTCCCATACCGTTCTCTATCAGTTAGGGTGTTGTTTTCGACATCAAAGAAGAATCTACCCCCAATTTCATATGTAGTACATTGTTTTATCGACAAATGAATCCGCCTCGAATTGTGAACGTCACAATTTTTCTGCTGTATAAATCCTTAAGTTGATTACTATACAGCAATATTTTGTATTTGTGGTTGGGTGCTTAAGGTTTTACCTCTATTTTAACAGTGTCGGCACTTGATAATCTGGTCTAATGGCTCCGGACACCTTGATTGTGGATAATCAATCGAGGTGAACATGAATACAAAACGTCAGTATCGAACTTATACCAAAGAATTCAAAGAAGAAGCCATCGGCTTAATCACTGAGCAGCTATGAGAAATCACAAAGTAAGGTGTCCGGTTGGACTTGACCACAATATGAAGCTTACGCTGCCATAAACCATTGATTTACCTAGTGGAGCCAGCTTTACTTAAAAGTCATGGCGGGGTGACTTATAATTAATTAAAGTGATTGATCATAAATCATCACGATTCACTGTCGTCTACATACCAGTTGAAGGTATCATTTATGAATCATATTCTATGTCTAAATCGGGAGTTCAAATGAGAGGGTGTTTGCTGGAATTAAATGAGATGTCTACTGATGACATCATTAAGTTAAGTACCCTAGTAAAACAACAAGTCAGGAAAAAAAATATGGAAAAAGACGTATTTTTCAAAAAACTGCAAGATGATATAGCGAAGGCAGGTTTTGATCTTGATGATTTTAATAGTTATTTACCTGGAGTTTATTTGCCTTTAGTTACCAACGCTAGATACCTGCTTAATATTGACTTAGAGACTACCGTCATTTGGTCAGGTCGAGGTTCGACTCCCGATGTAATCGCTATAGAAATAAAATCAGGGCTCAAGTTAAGTGATATTGAAATTGGCTAGCAGTTTATGGCGAACTAAATTCAGGGTTAACCGTACGAAAATCTTACTTTAGAATACTTTACAACTATCGGTATCTCCCTTGCATCTTGACAAGCAATCTTATAAAAAGGCTTCATAGAAATCAAAGGGTCTTCTGCGCAATATGGCATTCAATCATAGCACTTGGGCTTGATCTGGGCGGAATTAAGCTTTGTTAAATCCATTAACCAAAGAATAATTCAGTCCTGAAATATCTGTTCCATGCAGTCTTCATCATCTGACTTGACTTGCTGGTTTTTAAAGGGTGTTGTTGAATCAGGTTAAAGATAATTCTACGCATTAACGGCATTCGCTCCGCATTTTTTCTATCACAGATCTGGCTGCTATCTGAAAAAGTGCTCTAGGTTCCTTATGTCCGAAACTACTATTTTTCACTTCATATTGAGCATGTCTCGGACGGTGGCTAACTCACTGCTTTTAGTCGACGTAGCTTGTTGAAATAGGCCTAGGCCTTGCTCAGTGTCAAATGTAGAAACTAAGTGAAGTGCATTTTTTTCACTTCAAGGATTGACAGCCACACGTAATATTTTTACATAAATACCAATGAGTTACTTACCGTTTTTCTCGCGCAAGCCATTAACCTAACCAAACATGACCAAGACTAAGCTATCAACATTTACTACTTTTGCTATACCGAGCAATTGAGTATCGTGTAGGGATGCCTGAGTCGAATGGACGGTGTTCACGTAGCAATCTAAGTGCTCATTAGCAAACTCTTCGATATCGAGCCAGCCTTGACAGCCGGATGCAATAGCTGACATGACCAAGAACATAATGTCGACAAGGTTTGTCCACGGTTAATTGAGAAGCGGGGATCTTTGATAATGCTCAAATGTTCAAACAGGGACAGGGAGATGGGCTGGAAGAATAGCATACCTGATCAGAGCATGCTTTGATGGGAGAGCACCCTGCTGTTAACAAAGTATGATCCCGCCCTGACTATTATAGGAGCTAACCAGGCTCTTTTATTAGAAGATTTAGTATGCTCCCCTTTGATTTAACCACTCCTGAATTTAGCACGTGCATTAACTCTTCCTGCAGCGGATCTGTAATTCTATATTTTGCGCTAGAGGGCGTGTTGGTATTATTTATGTGTAAATTCAGATAGTTATCGTGGACTTCGAGCTCTAAAAATATAAATGACACATGAATGACGTTAAAAACAACTTGAATGGGGTTATGTTTGCGGCGTCATTTGTAAACGCAAGCCTTTTTATGACAATAGTCGTAGCCATGCGGTATTACAAAAGATCTTCTTCTGGGTTTAGTAATTTAGGGGTTAATTCCCCGCTGTTACTTTAAGCTCTTTTTATTTAAGGAATTAAAATGTTAAAGCAATCACTTACAACTATTGGCGCTATTGTTGCGCTATCTTTTATGGCTTCTGGTTCGGCTACAGCTGCAGATGGCAATGTTAATTTTATCGGCGAGGTGACTGATGCACCGTGTACTGTAGCACCAGATTCAAGAAATATGATAATTGATTTAGGTCAAGTAAGAACTAGTGACTTTGCAACTGCTGGTGTAGTTGGTGATATCAAAACTTTCCATATCAACCTTGAACATTGTGATATCGCAACCCTGAGTAATGCATCTGTGCAATTTGATGGTGTTGCTTCTCCTCTTGACACTGAACTTCTTGGTTTGAACTCTACAAGTAAAGCCGATAATATGGCAATTGAATTCTTGGATAATTCAGGAAACTCACTTCCTATCGGTACACCAGCACCAACTCAAGTATTGAGCGCTGGTAATACAGCATTAGTGTTTGGTGCACGTTATAAATCAACAGGTACCGCTACTGCCGGTCAAGCTACTGCCGATTCAACGTTTACAATAACTTATTCTTAATAAGTTATTTATAAAGAAAAAGAGGCAATAATTGCCTCTTTTTTTATTTAAATAAAGTTGGGAAGATAAATAGTCATGAGAGTAATATCAATTTTTTTAATGCTGTGCGTAAGCACATTTAGTCACGCCGGTGGACTCAGTATAGGCAGGACACGATTGATTATACCTTCAGAGAGCAGGAATATACCTTTTACTATGGAAAATACTGGTGAAATGGTTTATTTATTGCAGTCCTGGTTGGAAGATGAAACCAACTTAAAAACAAACAAACTACTGGTTACTCCACCACTGATAAAGTTGGGAGCCCATCAAAAAAATAATTTAAATATTACCAACATTGATACTAGCTCACTTCCTCGAGACCGAGAGAGTTTGTTCTGGGTTAATGTTAAAGCAATCCCTGCTGTAAAAAAAAGCAGTCGAAATAGTAATAAGGTCGTTATAGCAATAAAGACTAAGATTAAAGCTTTTTACCGACCAGAAGAATTGGAAATGGTCCGAGGAGAGGCTGAAAAACATCTTGTTTTTAGTCGAGACAAAGATAAGAATATTGTTATTTTTAATCCAACACCATATTACATAACAATTATAAACTTTGAAAATGATAAAAATAAAAAATCAAAACCATTTATGGTGTCACCAAATGAGCATAAAACTCTTGAGATTGAAGTCAAAGGGGAAAGTTTAGCGTTTTGGACAATTAATGACTACGGTGGCAGAGATAAGATAATCATTGAAGTAAGTTAAATATCTTTAGGATACAGGATGGTCACTGATGGGATCTAATTTAAAACTCAGAGTAATACTAGTATCCATAATCGTGATGCTTTGTTCATTTAATTCTAGCGCTAGTGAAAGTAGTGATTATTACTTTGAGGCTGATTTACTGGATGGTGTGCATGGAGTGGATCTTAACTTTTTTGAAAAAGTTGCCAATGAGCAAGCTCCAGGGAAATATACCGTAGGGATTACAGTTAATAATCATTTCACGGGGAGAAGGGCTATAGATTTCAAGTTAGATGAAAATGAAAAGTCCATTGAACCCTGTTTTACATCTCATTTTTTTAAAACACTTAACCTAAATTCCGAGACAGCTAAGAATATTGAACTTATAGATAATGGAAGTTGCGCTAGTCTATTATCAATAATTCCTTATTCAACTTTTGATTTTAGCGCATCTAAACAAGAGTTGAAAATATCTATCCCGCAGAAATACATCGACTATAAGGCTAGAGGTTACATTCCTGAGAGTGAGTGGGATAGCGGAATAAACACCTTGTTTACTAACTATAAGTTTTCGGGTGACAAGTCCAGAAACAATGAATTTGGTAACGGTCAGAATTATTTTTTAAGTGCTCAAACTGGAGTGAATTTAGGCTCTTGGCGCCTAAGAAACTCGAGTACATGGCAAAACATTGACGGTAAAAATATCTTCGACAGCCAGGAAACATACCTACAAAGAGACTTTGCTAACTATAACAGTCAGTTACGTATTGGCGATGCATACACATCGGGGAATATTTTTGATTCAATAAGGCTAATAGGAGTTAACATTCGCAATGAAACTAGAATGTTGGCCGATTCCAAACAAAGCTACGCTCCAACCATACAAGGCATAGCAAAAGGAAACAATGCAAAAGTTATCGTAAAGCAAAATGGTAATATCCTCTATCAGACTTACGTCAACGCAGGTCCTTTTTCTATCACAGATCTGTACCCTTCTGGAAATGGTGAGTTAGAGGTCATTATTCAGGAGGTCGATGGAAGTGAACAACACTTCAATCAAGGTTATGCAAGTGTGCCAATGTTACAACGAGAGGGGAGTTTCGATTACGAAATAAACTTGGGTAGATATAGTGATTTTAAAGATTTAGATGTTTTTCAAGCTCAAGTTGCCTATGGCCTTTCCGGTGAACTGACGACTTATAGTGGTTTTCAAGCTACCGACGGTTATCGGGCTGTTAACTTAGGGTTGGCTTTTAACCTTTCTAACTTTGGTGCCTTGTCTGTGGATGTTACTCAGGCAAGTAGCGATTTTGGTCGATACAATGTATCTCAGTATGATGCGAACACAAGTGGTCAGTCATATCGTTTCCTATATTCTAATAATATAAATGCAATCGGGACTAACTTACAACTGGTCGGGTATCGTTATGCTACCGAAGGTTTCTATTCCCTAAGAGATTATGCACAAATCAGCGGAAGTGACGCACAAGACTTAACAGGAACGATACATGAAAAGAGTCAAACTCAGGCAACACTTTCAAAATCATTTAAAAAATTTACCTTCTCGTTAAATATGACAGATACTAGGTATTGGGATAGCACACTAAACAATCGAAATATTTCTGCTACGATGAATAGTCAGTTTAAATCGGCAAGTTATAACGTAAGCTTCTCGTCAATTAAAACAGAGTATAGCGATGTTGATAATATGGTGTTCTTAAGTGTTTCAGTCCCTTTAAGTTTTGGAAGATCCAATGCTTGGTTTGGATATAACGCGAATTTTGCTCATGATGCTATTAATCACCAAGTATCCCTGAATGGAAATGTTTTAGATAACAAAATTAGATATTCGGTGAGTCAAGGTTATGACGGCCGTAGTAGCGATTTGAATGGTTCTGCTAACTTATCGTATAATGGAAAGTATACCGAGTCCCGATTAGCATACTCCTATGATAACTCTGGAAGTCGCGTTTCATACGGTTTAAATGGAAGTGTTAGTTATACAGAACGTGGAGTTACTCTAGGTCAAAGTATGGGGCAGACTAATATTCTGGTCTCTATTCCTGGTGTTGAAGGTGTAGGTTTTACAAACTATCCAGGAGTTGAAACGGATCGTAACGGTAATGCCTTGATTAACTATAGTACTCCGTATAGAGAAAATAATATCGAGATAGACCTTAACTCACTACCGGATAATATAGAACTAGATGGTAACATACAAAAAAGCATACCTACTTCTGGCGCTTTGAGTAATGTGATTTTCACACCGAGCATAGGTTATAAAGCCTTGTTCACTTTGATTTCTGATGATGGTAATGCTATTCCATTTGGAGCTGCAGTGACTTCTGGCACTTTGAATGTTAGTGCAATAGTGGGAGATGATAATCAGGTCTACATATCCGGACTTAAACATTCTGATGAATTATTAGTTAGGTGGGGAGACAAAAAAAACCAACAATGCCACATAGATTATCAACTTCCAATAAACACTGATGATTCCATAAATCCCAGGGTTTTTATTTTAAAAGAGAAATGTACTCGTTATGATTAATGTTAAAGTTATAGTGCTATTTTTTATTGTTTTACTAAACGTTAATTATTCTTACGCATTTGAGGTGGGAGATAATCAATGTCATTCAAGTAAGAGTTTCTTTTTGAATTTCCCTGAAACCTCGCTTGGTGAAATTGAGCAGAATTTTCCAGGTTGGGTTATTCCAGGAGACCAAAGTTGGAATGTGGCGAGCAACTATAGTTCAACTTGTGACTGTACAGTAGGCGGGAAGCAGAGGATGTATTTTACATCATCAGTCGAAGGTAAGTCATTTTATAAGACCATAGATGGTTGGAATTATTATAATATAAATGAATATTTAGCAGTAGCCACAAGAGTTTATATCTTTGGACAAGGAAAGATTAACGTACCATTTACAACTAAACCAAATGCTAGCTCGTCGGGTGCTTGTGTGCTTCATCCAACATTTAGCAGCGGTGGTGCTGGGCTGGCTCGATTTGTTATCACCAAACGTGTAGTTGGAGAAATTGAAGTCAATAATATAAACTTGTTCAAGTTGTATGCCCAGCAGTATCCAACCGCTGGCTTTATAGACTTTAGTAAACCCATTAGCTCGGTTAATGCAAGCATCAAAATAACATCGCCTTTAGGATGTACTTTTGATGTTGGTAGTGCTTTTGGTGTTGATTTCGGTGAAATTTCAACATCTAGTTTCGAAAGTAAATATAACCCCCCAACGGGAGTGGGAGCTAAGCCATTTAATATTGAATTCACCTGTACCACTGTCCTACCATCGGATATTATCAGTGCTCATTTACGAATGAACTCTGATCCCACGCTCCCTTACTATGCTACTACTAATCTTGACGGGGTCGGTGTAGTCGTTCTGGGGACTGATGGTTATGTTGTGCAGGCAGATAGTGCTCTAGATGTTCAATTTGATGTTGATACAGAAAAAGGTTCAATTTCCTTATCTGTATATCCTACTCGTACTAAAGATAAAATGGAGGCTGGGGAAATGAATGCAATGTTAGTCATAGAGATGGGTGTTAATTAATGGAAGGCGTGATGATTAATAGATTTTATAAATTTATCTGTTCGTTTTTAGTATTAGTTTTTTTAGGGTGCGTGCCTACACCTGCCAAGGCGACTTCACATATGCTAATAAATGTACGAGCGACGATTGTTGAGCCATCTTGTACTATCTCTATTTCTGACATTAATCAGACTTTAACCCTTGATGAATTTAATGCTGCCAATTTTAAGGTCGGGGGAACTGGACCAAGCAAGCAGGTAAATATTATTCTAGAAAATTGTGGTGGTGTAACTCAGGTTAAGGCCGCTATTAATCCAGATGATTCATATTACGCTAGCGACCCCGGCGTGCTAAAATTAAGTCCAACTTCAACTGCTAACGGTGTTGGTTTTGAAATTCTTGATTCTGACCATAATCCGCTTAACTTTAATGCCGTTACTCAGATTACGTTGGACGTACCTAGCGGGGATAGAAGTATCGTCTTGATTATGTTCGCACGCCTTAAAAGAATGAGTACAGTAGTTATCCCCGGTGTAGCTTTATCCTCTTTCAGCTACGATCTTGAATACCTCTAACAATTACATTTCGCTTATAAATGAAGTACTGGTTTTATTTAATTTAAGGTCAATAAATGAACACTAAATTCAAATGGGCAATGCTATTATTTTGCTTGTTCTCCCCGTTTTCTTTTACTAAAGATTTGGATTATTCTCCTGACTCTAGGTTATCTGTAGGAGTAAATATTGGCACCACAATGATCAGTTCTAAATCGGCTCTCGATGGCGGAGGCTCCCATTCCGTCAACCTAGATATGGCTTATAATTTAGCTCCGAAATTATCCTTGTACTCTAGTTATACCTTTATAAATAATGTTTCTACACAAAATCATAAAGGTAAGTCAGATCTCCATGTTATTGATATGGGGTTGAAGTACCGTTATGGCTTATCACCGAACTTATCGATTTTCACAAAAGTTGGCGGTGCCTATTCTTATGCTAATAATACTAATGGATATGATGTTTTTAGAAAAGATAATGTTTTTTTAGGTTTAGGTGCAGGAATTAGCTACCGATTAAACAATGCTGTTACAACTCGATTCGGCTATAATTACTATCCAGATCTTAAGTTATTCAATGAGCAGTATGTCGGATTAAATCAATTCTACTGGGGGCTTGCCTATCAATTCAAGGGGGGTAATCTATTTTCTGAATAGTGAAACTTCTAGTCTTGTCTTGTCTCATATCAAGGTTGTAAAGATGATAACATCAATACTGGTTTTATTTTTAGTTAATAGAAACAACCCAAATTCAGCTGTTCAAATATACAATGACGTGGTGTACTAGATATTAGATTAACCATGATTATGTCATTTGTGAAATGATATAATGTTTGTTCCATTTTATAAATGTACGTATGATTGCTGATTAGTTTTTAATTTTATTAGTTAAATTGTCCAATTGTATGCGTTCACCAGACGAGTGTTGATTGAGCTGACACGAGGCCAAACACGTCTGGGTATTCATCGTTGCCTACTACAGCTGTAACGCTCTTTCTTATCACTGTAATTGGTCCAGTGGGACATCACCTATCTGGCCTCGACCATCAAAGGTCAGTTTTATTATCTTTATATGTTTGAAGACATTTATAGCCGAAAAATTGTTGGCTATGAAGTGCATGGACAGAAGTGTGACGAGCTGGGCGTTACCGCTTCGTTGAGCAGACCCCGCGTAAGCAACGATAATCCTTACTCAGAAGCACTATTTAGAACATTAAAGTATCGGCCCCAATGGCCCCGTTCTGGCTTCAAAAGCTTAATAGAAGCTCGGAAATGGGTTGAAGTATTTGTCATCTGGTACAACGAGCACAGTAAGCTCAACTTTGTGTCCCCAGGTAAATGCGATGCAAGATAAGGACATTTTATCTAGACGACAGCAGCTACTAGAGGAAGCGAGGGCAAGAACCCCCAAGCGTTGGTCAAATGGCCTAAGAAACTGTCAAGCTATCGGCGAAGTAATGCTGAACCCAGATAAAGAGCCAGAGCCTGAAACTGACGTAAGAAATGTAGCTTAAAGTTTAAGTAAAGAGTGCCAACTATCTTGAAAAACACCGATATGATGATTTCGTTGAAATTTTCTTCCGAAAATTAACGACCGAGTACCATGACCTTTTACATCCTTGATTTCAAGCCACGGCTTATAATCGGAGCCTTTTCCTATTCCATACTTATTTTTTAAGGCTCACTGATAATCTTGAAAAGACTCAAGCTTTCTTCCGCGCGACATAACATTTCCCAGTATTCCTACATAGTGCCAAACTCCACTACGGGCAAACTTTAGTATCTCAACACCCAGTTAAACCGCTTGTCCTGCCGCTACACCCGATGACCATGCCCATTGGAAGTTGAATCCTCCTAACCAACCACTGACATCCATCACCTCACCAATAAAGAAAATTCCAGGTACTGATTTGGCTTCCATGGTTTTCGACGACAGC
>SPKZ01000281.1_pt1 | contig 13746 bp, 11 predicted proteins | sample 2456571 | NCBI WGS metagenome assembly SPKZ01 (sample SAMN11192286, study PRJNA482655) | marine metagenome | biome: ENVO:00000447; feature: ENVO:00000244|ENVO:00000211|ENVO:00000569|ENVO:00002023; material: ENVO:00002151; isolation source: ocean water from marine abyssalpelagic zone ...
GCGCCGCGGGCGCCGCAAACCCCCACCAGGTTCTGGTCGCCGAACAGCGCCGCGGAGCTTCGGCCCGCGGCCCGGCAGCGGTCGAACAGCGTCCTGGCCCGCGGTCCCACCGCCTGCGCGGGATGAAACGCGCCGTCGATCCAGGCGTTCGAGGTGAGGATTCGGTGAACGCCCGGTTCCACGCCGGTCACGAAGCTCGCGTGATTCGGATAGGTCGAGGCCGAGAGGACCGCGCGGCCCCCCGTCGGCGCACGGCCGCCCGTGCTCGCCAGCGCCCACAGGTTGGGAGCGAGATCGGGGCTGAGCTTTGCGTGCGGGAAGCCGTCCAGGATCACCAGAACGACGCAGGGGGCGGGCATGCGGGGCTCGAACGGCACTCCGCCCGACGACGGTGTCACCGCTTCTGCGGTGTGCCCGGGGCCTGCCCGGGCAGGAGTGCCAGGTCGCCCGGGGATTGAACGAGTTCGATCCGCGTGCCGTCGGGGTCCGAGACGAACACCGCGGAGGCCTCGAATTCGGGCCGTTCGATATAGGTTTCCCGCAGCGCGGCGATGCCGGCGGTCTCGAGCCGCTCGAGCGTGGCTTCGAGGTCTTCGGTTCGGAGCGAGAGATGCGTGAGCCCCGGGCGATTCATCGGGCGCGGCGTTTCGCCGGCGGTCTCGCCGGGGCGCGGAAAGTGAAGCAGTTCGATCCGAGTTCCGTCCCGCTCCAGGTAGACGGCCTCGAGCTCCACGTCTTCGAGGCCGAGCAGCTGTTCGGTCTCCTTTCCCGAAATCTCGAGCCGGGAGACTTCTCGAAATCCCAGCAGGTCACGGTAGAACTCCACGGACCGCGCGAGGTCGCTTACGCAGATCCCGATGTGGGAGAGCCGTTCCCGGGGCATGCCGGCAAAGTACGGCGCCCGGCACGGACGATCAACCGGTAGCTCGCGATCGGCGGAGTTCGGGGCGCGGCTCGGGGACGTGGCCGCTCCCGGATGCATGTACGAAGTAGACGATACGCCGCAGCTTTTGCCCCCAGCGAGAGCGAGATCCGGGCCGAAAACCGTCGGGTGGGTTGGCGTTCGCAGGGACGTCGTGGTAGCCGCAGAGGATCGCGTCGACCGCCGTGCGCGAGAGCTTTGAGTACGCGCCGGCGAGCTGTTCGAGATCCATCTGGCGGATTCGCGGCGGAGCGCCTGCGCTCCAGTGACACGTGTACGGCAGGTCCAGCACGTGAACCGGGAAATCGGGTGGCGGCCCGACCAGCAGATTCTTGGGTCGCAGCCGGAAGTGTCCGAAGCCCGCGTCGTGCAGTCGGCGGGTGACGGCTCCGACCGCGCGGCAGATCGAGACTTCGGCCGCCGGCGCCGAGCGGAGGCTGTCTGCGAGCCGCTTGACCGGGTCGAGCGAACGGGTCGCGACGATCGAAAACCTGAGTTGGCCGCGCCTCCGGGATTCGGCAAACCAGACCGGCGTGGGTACCGGCAGGCCGGCTGCCTCCATGGCCCGAAGCGCACGCCATTCGCGAAGCGCGCGACTGCGCACCGCACCCGCGAACAGACGCCGGCGCCAGGGAACCCGGTAACTCTTCAGAAAGAGCTTGCGCCCATCGGGCGGAGTGACGGACCAGATGCGGGTGGTCTCCTCGTACTTGAGCGGCCGGACCGAATCCTCGGTCTCGCGGAAGAGCGCGAGACAGGTCGCCGGATCGGCCCATTCGATTTCTGGATGCGACTCGAAGTGCGAAAAGGTCGTCAAGATTGCGAGATCGTATCAGGCGAGCCGAACCGGCGGGTGTGGTGTTCGAGGGTCGTCGTGGACACCCGCGGCTTGCCCGTGCGAGCATGGGTGCCGCGGTCTTGCGACGCGCGCAGAGCCGCCGGAGGAACGACGCTTGATCGACCTGTACACCGCCCCGACCCCTAATGGTTGGAAGGCCTCTGTGACGCTCGAAGAGTTGAAGCTGCCGTACGAACCCCACGCCATCGACCTGTCCCGCAACGAGCAGAAGCAGGACTGGTTTCTGGCGCTGAACCCCAACGGCCGGATCCCCGTGATCGTCGACCGCGAAGCCGATGACTTCGCGGTCTTCGAAACCGGCGCGATCATGGTCTACCTCGCGGAGAAGGTCGGACGGTTGCTGCCCACCGACACGAAGGGCTGTTCGCGCGTGATGCAGTGGCTGATGTTCCAGATGGGCGGAATCGGTCCGATGATGGGCCAGGCGAATGTCTTCTTTCGCTATTTTCCGGAGAAGTTCCAGCCCGTGATCGACCGCTACCAGAACGAGAGCCGGCGGCTGTTCGAGGTACTCGACCGCCGGCTGAGCGAGAGCGAGTGGCTGGCCGACGAGTTCTCGATCGCGGACATCGCGAACTGGTGCTGGGTCCGGACCTACAAGTGGTCGGGCGTTTCGCGGGACGGTCTCGAGCATCTCGATCGCTGGTTGGACGCGATGAAGGAACGCCCCGCGTGCCGGCGCGGTGTCGAGATTCCGTTCAAGATTCCGAACATGGACAAGGACGAGAAGGCGGCCGCCGAGTTCGCCGAGAACGCGCGCAAGTCTCTGCAGCGCTGAGCGGGCGGGGCCCGCGCTTGTGTAAAGACCCGCGGGATTTCGGCCCGAAAGGGCGTCCGGCGACAGGGGAGCGAGTCCCGTAGTAGGATTGGGGCCCCGCGTCGGAGGTTTGTCCGGTGGAACCCGTCACCCGTCCCATGCTTCCTTCGGGCGTCGTCGCGTTCGTAAAGCGCGACTGCCCGACCTGTGAGCTGGTCGTCCCGGTGCTTGCCGAGATTGCCAAGCGCAGCAAGCTCACGATCTTTTCCCAGGACGACCCCGCATTTCCCGAAGGACTCGATGCGCAGGACGAGACCGGTCTCGCGCTGTCCTGGCACCACGGCATCGAGGCCGTGCCAACGCTGCTTCGAGTCGAGGAGGGCGTCGAGGTCGTGCGCGCGGTCGGCTGGCACCGCGGCGACTGGGAGGCCCTCACCGGGATCCGCGATCTGGGTCCGGGGCTCCCCGATTCTCGGCCCGGGTGTGGCTCGCTCTCGGTCGATCCGACGCGCGAGCCGGAGCTCCGAGCGCGTTTCGAGGGCGGCCGGCTGCAGTCTCGCCGGATCGAACTCGCAGAGTTCGAGGACGAGCAGGAGACGATGTTCGCGCGCGGCTGGACCGACGGGCATCCGGTCGTGGCGCCCACCGAGGCCCGGGTACTGGCGATGCTCGAAGGGACCGGACGATCGCCGGACGAGGTCGTGGCCGAGGTGCCGCCGGACCTGGCGCCCTGCACGGTCGAGAAGGTCGCCGTGAATGCGGTACTGGCGGGCTGCCGTCCGGAGTATCTGCCCGTGGTGCTGGCGGCGGTCGAGGCCGTCTGCAACGACACCTTCAACATGCATGGCGTGCAGGCGACGACGATGGGAGTCTGCCCGGTCCTGATCGTGAACGGGCCGATCCGCCGCGCGCTCGGCATGAACGCCGGCATCGGCGTGCTTTCACCCGGAAATCGCGCCAATGCGAGTATCGGGCGCGCGTTCCAGCTCGTGATTCGCAATGTCGGGGGCAGCCGGCCCGGCGAGATCGACCGATCGACCTTCGGCCATCCCGGCAAGCTCGGCACCTGCTTCCCCGAGAACGAAGAGGACTCGCCCTGGGAGCCGCTTTCGGCCGACGCGGGGTTCGAGCCGGGGACAAATACCGTCACGGTCTTCGCGGGCGAGGGGCCGCGGCTGGTCGTGGATCAACTCTCGCGGGATCCCGAGTCGCTGGTCCGAAGTCTTGCGGCGTGTCTCCGAACCGTGCATCACCCCAAGATGGGGGTCGCGATGGCGGCCCTGCTGGTCGTGGGCCCCGAGCACGGGCGCGTATTCCGCGATGCAGGCTGGAGCAAGCAGCGGCTCAAGGATGCGCTGAACGAGGCGTTGCTCGCGCCCGGTTCAACCCTGATGCGCGGAGCCGACGGGATTGCGGAGGGCCTCCCGCTGCCCGAAGCCATGCGCGACGCGCAGATTCCAAAATTCCGACCCGGGCACCTGCACGTGGCTTTCGCGGGCGGTCGCGCCGGGCTGTTCAGTGTGATCCTGGGTGGCTGGCTGACGGGTCCCCAGGGGAGCCAGTTGGTGACGAAGGAGGTCAAAGGATGAGTGAAGTACGCACGCTGGTGGATCCCACCAGCGAACGAAGCCCGACTTTGCGTGAGCGTGTGCCGCGCCTCGCCTCGCTCGAGGGCCGCACCGTCGGTCTGCTCGACATCTCGAAGGCGCGGGGCGATGTCTTCCTGGATCAGCTGGAACAGGGCCTGCGCCGGCGGGGAGCACAGGTCGAGCGCTACACGAAGCCGACCTTTACCAAGCCCGCGCCGATCGATCTCCGCCACGAGATCTCTGTGAAGTGCGACGCGGTCGTGGAGGCGCTGGCCGACTGAGGCAGCTGCACCACGTGCAGTTTGCACGACACGGCAGACCTGGAGGCGAGAGGGATTCCGGCAGTCTTCATCGCGACCCGCGAGTTCACCGGTGCGGCGAGCGCGCAGGCAAAAAGTTTGGGCGCGGATCCGGCCGGCGTATTCGTCGATCACCCGATTCAGGACCGCACGGACCAGGAACTCCAACTGCTCGCGGATGCCGCGATCGAAGAGGTGGTGGCGGCGCTGGTTTCGAACCCCTGAACGGCGGCTTGCCTAGGGCCGGAGTCCTCGGGCCTTCGGTCCGCGGGGCTCCGAGGCCACGATCTCGGCCGCCCGGCGTGCGAACTCCACGAGCAGCGGCCGGGTTTCGCGCGGGTCGATGATCTCTTCCACGCCGAAGGCTTCGGCCGTGAGCAGCGGATCGCGCAGCGCGGAGAGCTTCTCCTCGAGTTCGCGGCGCAGTGCGTCGGGATCCGGCGCCGCCTGAAGTTGGCGCTTGAAAGCGGCTTCGACACCGCCCTCGATTGGCAGCGATCCCCACTCGCCCGAGGGCCACGCATAACGGGGACTCGAACGGGTGTGGTTAGAGTGGCCGGCGCCCGCGACCCCGAAGGCTTTGCGGACGATGATCGAGCACCACGGCACCGTGGCTTGATAGACGGCCGAAAGTGCACGTACGCCCTTGCGGATCGTCCCGAGCTTCTCGGCCTCGATTCCGATCAGGAAGCCGGGGTTGTCGACGAAGTTCACCACCGGAAGCCCGAAGGTGTCGCAGATGTCTACGAAGCGCGTCATCTTTTCGGCTGCGGCGGCATCGATGGAGCCAGCCGCAAAGTACGGATCGTTCGCCATTACGCCCAGCGCGATGCCGTCCATGCGCGCGAGCCCCGTGACCAGAGGCCGGCCGAAGTAGCGCCCGATCTCGAAGAAGGATGCCCGGTCCAGCACCAGCGCCAGGATCTCTCGAATGTCGTAGACCTTGCGACGGTCGCGCGGAACGATCGACAGCAACGCCTCCTCGCGCCGCTCCGGGTCATCCTCGGGCGTGAGCCGCGGTGGTGCTTCGTAGACCGAGGTGGGGAGATAGGACAGGAAGCGTCGGATCGCCTCGAACGCCTCTTCCTCGCTGTCGACCTCGTTGTCCACGGCACCGCTCCCGTGGGCGTGAATGTGTGAGCCGCCCAGTTCTTGCTTCTCGACCTGGCGGCCGAAGGCGCGGTATACGATGGGCGGACCCGCCACGAAGAGCTGGCTGGTCTCGCGCACCATGACCGAGAAGTGCGAAGCGGCCACGCGTGCAGCTCCGAGTCCGGCCACGGGTCCGAGCGCCGCTCCCACGACGGGAACTTCCGAGAGCAGCGCCACCGAGACATCCCAGTCGGGGTTGGCGGGTACGTAGGAGCGCATCATCGCCGACGTGGTCTTCACGCTGCCGCCGCCGCCGGTCCCATCGACCAGCCGCACGACCGGGATCCGCAGTTCGCGTGCGGTCTTCTCGCTCCAGCCCATTTTGTTGCCGATGGCCCCGTCCGAGGCACCGCCGCGTACGGTAAAGTCGTCGCACCCGATCACGACCGGGCGGCCCTCGATCGTGCCGCGCCCGGTCACGAAGTTGGAGGGCGTAAAACTCTTGATCTTGCCATCCTCATCGTACTGGACCTTGCTCGCGAGACTGCCGGTCTCGCGGAAAGAGCCGGGATCGAGCATCCGGTCGATCCGCTCGCGCACGGGAAGCCGTCCGGCCTCGACGTGGCGCGCGACGCGCTCCGGGCCGCCCATCTCTCTCGCGCGTTCTCGGCGCCGAGCAATTTCGTCGAGTTCGGGCTTCCAACTCACGCAGCCAATTGTACCGCGGTCGGCGTTCGCGCGTGTCGCTTGACAAAGCGCGTCGCCCAACCGAAAAGGGACTCGAACTGAGCGATGGCTGAACTCTTCTGGCCCGCCGTGCTCTCGATGAGCGCCTTCTACCTGGCGACCTTTGCGGTCGGGATCTGGGCTTCGCGGCGCGGACGCCGTAGTGACAGCGAGGGCTCGCTCGCCGATTTCATGCTCGCCGGGCGCTCGCTGCCGCCCTGGATTGCGCTCTGTACCATGACGGCCACCTGGGTGGGTGGTGGATACATCAACGGCACGGCGGAGAGGAGCTTCAGCGAGGGCGTCTTCTGGGGCGCCCAGGCCGGGGTCGGCTACGCGCTGAGCCTGGTGGTCGGAGGCCTGGTGTTTGCGCGCAGCATGCGGCGGCGCGGCTTCTCGACACTCATTGATCCTTTCGAGCGGCGCTACGGACCGCGCGTAGCCGCGATCCTGATGCTGCCCGCCGTCCTCGCAGAACTCTTCTGGAGCGGCGCGATCCTGGTCGCCCTCGGCTCGACCTTCAGCGTGATCCTGGGGCTCGAGCTTCCGGTCGCGATTCTGGGCTCCGCCGCCATCGGCATCGCGTATACGGCGCTCGGCGGACTCCGCGCCGTCGCTTATACCGACCTGTTGCAACTCGCCCTGATCTTCGTGGGTCTGGGCGTCGCGGTCCCGTTCGTGGTGGGGGAGGCGGGCGGGTTGGCTGACGTCTGGGCAGCCGGAACTGCCTCGGCTTCGCTGTCGTCGCTCGAAGTGCTTTCCTACACGGATTGGAGCCTGCTGTTGATCCTGGGCGGCATCCCGTGGAACGTCTACTTCCAGCGGGTTCTCGCGTGCCGGGACGAGCGCGCGGCCGCGCGAACCTCGATTATGGCCGGCGCGATCTGTGCTATCGCGGCCGTGCCTCCGCTGCTGCTCGGCCTGGCCGCGATGCAGATTGACTGGAACAGTCTCGGGCCGGAACCGGGGCTGCTCGCGGCACAGCTCGAAGAGTCACCGGCGCTGGTGCTGCCATTTCTGCTGCGCTACGCCGTACCGGTCTGGGTTGCCGTACTCGGCCTGGGTGCGATTGCGGCCGCGGTCATGTCGTCGATCGACTCTTCGATGTTGTCGGCTGCGTCGATGCTCACCTGGAACGGGTACCGAAAGGGGATCCGGCCCCAGGCGGGGCCCACGGAGATTCGGCGCGTGCTGCGCATCGCGATCGTGATCCTGGGTACGGCCGCGACCTGGGTTGCGTTCGAGGTTTCGAGCGTCGCCGCGCTCTGGTACCTGTGCGGGGACCTCGTCTACTGCGTGCTCTTCCCGCAGCTCACGCTCGCGCTCTTCGACCGTCGCGCCAACTGGATCGGGGCGCTTGCGGGTCTCGGCGTTTCGGTACTGCTGCGGCTCGGCGGCGGGGATCCGACGCTGGCACTCGAGCCGCTCCTACCCTATCCGGACTGGGACGGGGCGTTTCCGTTCCGGACGCTGGCGATGCTCGCCGGGCTCGCGACTGCCTGGGGAATCTCACGCGCGACCGCACGGCGGGCACCGCCGCAGTCGCTCGACGGCTGAGTCGCTGCCCTTCCGGCGGCTGCCTATCGCAACGCAGCGTCGCGGGTGTCGCCGCGCGCTCTCGCGGCCCCGCGGACCCGGAGCGCGACCTCGCGACAGGCACGCAGCAGCTGCGCGGCGAACTCCGGCGTGGTGCAGGCGAGGTGGCCGTCTGCGAGCGGGTAGACGCTCGCTCCGGGGATGCGTTCCGCCATCTGGAACTGTTGGGCCGGATCCATCGCGACGTCCTGGGTCGTGACCACGACCGCGCTGGGAACGTCGATTTCGTGAATCCAATCCCCGGCGGAGAAGGAGCCGAGTTCCCGTCCCGCCTCGAGCAACATCCGCCAGTCGTGCCGGGCCATTTCGCTCGCGGCCCAGCGGCGCAAGGTCTTGGGCGGCGCGGGCCGAGAAGCCGGCCAGAGTGCCCGGAGCATCGACCGGGGGAACTGCGTCGAGACCTGGGCCAGCCGCGTGGTTCCGGCCAGCGCCGACATGGTGGCCGATACGAGGATGCGGGTTCGCAGCGCCGGGATCAGCGACGGTCCCGTTGCGCAGAGCACGAGCCCCGATACGAGCTCCGGGTGCCGCCGCCAGAGCAGCTGTGCCACTGCGCCTCCCATCGAGTAGCCGGCCGCGATGACGGGTCCCGAGTCGAGTTCCGTGATCAGGTCGGCCGCGTCCTCGGCGCAGTCTTCCAGCCGGAAGCGGCTCCAGCTGCGGATTCCGCGCCCGTGTCCGCGCAGGTCGGGTGCAATGACGCGAAAGCTGCGTCCCAGGGCGTCGAAGGCCGGGTACCAGTTCAGGCCGCCGGTTGCGATCCATCCGTGAAGCAGCAACAGGGTGGGGGCCCCGGGCGGACCTTCCGTCTCGCGGAAGAAGCTCCGGCCCCGGTAGAGGTCGATCGGGCGGCCGGGAGGAATTCCGTCGAGCGACGGCAACCCGGTCCGGGTTTCCGCTGAAGCACGCGGCGCGCCCTCGCTCCACGGTCCGATCTGGATCATCACTTCTTGCCCACCCAGCAGTTCCCGGCAGATCGTGCCGAACACCCTGGGGGGGCAGCTCCAAGTATGGCGAATATCGCGGACCGAGACAGGCCCCTCCAGTTTGGGACCGGTCTCCTTACTTCAGAAGTGGTCGCGGAGGCCCGGGGGTGTCGCGGCCGGCCAGGCTCGCGGCGAACTCGCTGACCCGCGCGCTCGCCAGTGCAGGCTGATTCACGCATAATCGCGGCCCGGAGCAACCCTGCGTGCCGGCCCTGGCACTGCGCGGAAATCAGGCATGGCGCGCTACAACTACGACCGCCTCTCGAGCCAGGACGCGAGCTTCCTGATCTTCGAGAAGAAGCACCTGCACATGCACGTGTCTGCGACCCAGGTCTACGAGGTGGGCCCGCTGCGCACCGAGGGCGGCGGCATCGACATCGATGCCTACAAGACTGCGATCGCGAGTGTGCTCCACCGCGTGCCGCGCTACCGGCAGAAGCTCAAGTGGATCCCGCTCTGGAACCACCCGGTCTGGATCGATGACCGGCAGTTCAACATCGACTACCACATTCGCCACACGAGCCTGCCGCGCCCCGGGAGCGAACGCCAACTCAAGCACCTCGCGGCCCGGGTCATGGCGCAGCAACTCGATCGGGACCGCCCGCTCTGGGAGGTCTGGGTGGTCGAGGGGCTCGAGGGTGACCGCTTTGCGGTGATCTCGAAGATTCACCACTGCATGATCGACGGGGCGTCGGGCGTGGATCTCTCCTACATCCTGATGTCGACCGAGCCCGACTACGAGCCCCCCGAGGAAGTCCCCGACTTCAACCCGCGCCCGGAGCCCTCCTACGCGACCCTGGCGCGCGACGAGATCCTGCGGCAATGGAGCCTGCCCTTTCGGGCGGCGAGCGACCTGCGTGCGTTCGTGCGGGACGCTCAGGATCTGGGGTCCGAGCTGCGTGTGCGGCTCTCTGCGCTGGGCGACCTGCTCGGTGCGTCGTTGCATCCGGTTTCGAAGACCCCGTTCAACGGAGACCTCGGTCCCCACCGCCGTTTCGACTGGCTCACGATGCAACTTGAGGAGCTGCGCAGCGTACGTCGGAAGCTGGGTTGCTCGCTGAACGACCTCGTACTCGCCACGGTCGCGGGCGCGGTCCGCGAGTTCTTCAAACAGCGCCAGGTGGACCCATCGATGATCGACTTTAGGGTTTCGGCACCCGTGAGCGTTCGTCACGATGACGAGCGGGGCAAGCTCGGAAACCGCGTGTCCTCCTGGATCGTTCCGTTGCCCCTTGCCGAGGAGGATCCGATCGAGCGGGTCCGTACCATCTACCGTACGACGCAGGAGCTCAAGGAGTCTCGCCAGGCCCTGGGGGTCGAGATGATGATGGGGGCCGTAGACTTCCTGGGCACCATGTTGCTCTCCCTCGGTGCACGAGCCGTGTCGGGTACGGTCAACTCGATCGTGACGAACGTACCCGGGCCCCAGGTTCCGCTCTACATGCTGGGTGCACGCATGCAGTCGATATTTCCCCAGGTACCGTTGCTCGATGGGCTGGGTCTCGGCATCGCGCTGATGAGTTACGACGGAAGGCTCTGCTGGGGATTCAATGCGGACTACGAACTCCTGCCCGACCTAAAGGAGTTCGTGAAGCAGATCGAAGCGTCCTTCGCGGAGTTGAAGCAGGCGGCGGGACTGCGCCAGGTCGCGCGCGAGGAGCGGCCCCTGGTCGAGACGGAGCGAGTTCGCGGCGCTTGCTAGCACGACTTCACGGATTCAAGCGCCCCAGCATCAGACGACGGAGGCCGTGCATGAAGCCCGATACCGACGCTCTCGAGACCCGCATCGCGACGCTGCTTGCCGAGCTGACGCTCGAAGAGAAGGTCTCGATGGCGGCGGGTTCCGACATGTGGCACTCGACCGGCGTCGAGCGACTGGGAATCCCGGGGCTCAAGCTCAGCGACGGGCCGAATGGCGCGCGCGGAGCCGCCCTGGAGGGGGCGACTTCCGCTTGCTTTCCGTGCGGCACGGCCCTGGCCGCGACCTGGAACTCGGATCTCGTGTTCGAGGTCGGGGCGGAACTCGGCAACGAACTCAAGAGCAAGGGCGCGCAGTTGCTGCTGGCCCCGACCCTGAACATCCACCGCACTCCGCTCGCGGGCCGGAACTTCGAGTGCTTCTCCGAGGATCCCTTCCTGAGTGCCCGGATCGCGGTGGCCTACATCCAGGGGGTCGGAAGCCGGGGCGTCGGCACCTCGGTCAAGCACTTCGTGTGCAACGACTCGGAGTTCGAACGTATGTCGATCAGTTCGGAGGTCGACGAGCGGGCGCTGCGAGAGATCTACCTGCCGCCCTTCGAGGCCGCGGTACGCGAGGCCGGTACCTGGTCCGTCATGTCCGCCTACAACGCCGTAAACGGGATCCCGGCGAGCGACAACGCGCGCCTGCTCACGCAGATCCTCAAAGAGGAGTGGGGCTTCGATGGCTTCGTGGTCTCCGACTGGTATGGCACCAAGAGCACCGTGGGCGCAGCCCTTGCGGGGCTGGATCTCGAGATGCCGGGCCCGCCGCTGCAGCGGGGGCCCAAGCTGTTGCAGGCGGTGCGGGATGGCGAGGTCGAGGAGTCGGCGATCGACGACAAGGTTCGTCGGCTGCTCCGGATTACGCTTCGCGCTGGACGCTTCGAGCATCCCGAAGAGGCGGCCGAGCGCTCAGTCGACACGCCCGAGCAACGGGCCCTGAACCGGCGCGCGGCCGGCGAGGCGATTGTACTGTTGCGCAACCATCAGCTCCTGCCCCTCGATCCCTCCGGCCTGCGCTCTTTGGCCGTGATCGGACCGAACGCCGACACCGCGGTGATTCAAGGAGGGGGCAGTGCCCAGGTCAACGCGCACTATGCGGTGTCTCCCCTGGAGGGCATCCGGTCCCGTTGCCGGGAAGAGCTCGAGATCGTCTACGAGGCCGGCTGCCTGATTCACAAGACCCTGCCCCCGCTGGATGCGCGCTGGACGGCGCGCGAAGACGGCGAGCCGGGCCTCGAGGTTGCGTACTTCGCGGGCCTCGAACTCGAGGGCGAAGCCGTGCTCCGCCAGCGCAGTCGCGAGGCCGTATTCAACTGGTTCGGCAGCTTTGCTCCCGAGGTCGAAGTGAACGCGTTCTCCGCCCGCGTGAGCGCCCGCTTCACGCCGGTCGAGAGCGGTAGCTTTGCCTTCTCTCTCACCAGCGCCGGCCGCAGCCGCCTGCGGATCGACGGCCGGGAGCTCGTCGACAACTGGACGCGTCAGACCCGGGGCGAGGCCTTTTTCGGGATGGGCAGCAGCGAGGTCCGGGGAGAGGTCGAACTCGAGGAGGGACGCACTTACCTGCTCGAGGCGGAGTACAGCCGCCAGGATTCGCCGTTGCTCGCCGGACTCAAGGTCGGCTGCCTGCCGCCGATGCCCGACGACATGCTCGAACGCGCAGTGGCGGCGGCCGCTGCGGCGGATGCGGCCGTCCTGATCGTGGGCCTCAACGCGGAGTGGGAAACCGAGGGGGTTGACCGCGCTTCGCTCGGGCTTCCGGGATCGCAGGACGAGTTGATCGAAAAGGTGGCGGCTGCAAATTCCCGCACCGTGGTGGTCTTGAACGCGGGCTCACCGGTCTCGATGGATTGGATCGAGCGGGTTGGTGCGGCACTGCAACTGTGGTACCCGGGTCAGGAGTCCGGGAACGCACTTGCGGACGTGCTCTTCGGAGATCGGAATCCGAGCGGCCGCCTGCCCACGACCTTTCCGCGTCGGATCGAGGACAACCCCACGCATACGACCTACCCGGGTGAAGACGGAAAGGTGCGCTACGGAGAGGGGATCTTCGTAGGTTATCGCTACTACGATCGAAAGAAGGTCGACCCGCTCTTCGCGTTCGGTCACGGGCTCTCGTATACGCAGTTCGAGTACTCGGGGCTCATGCTGAACGCGAGCGAATACTCGGAAGGCGAAACGGTCGAGTTGCGGCTGGACCTCAGGAATTCCGGCGACCGCGTGGGACAGGAGGTGGTGCAGGTGTATCTGCGCGACGTCGAAGCGAGCCGCGCCCGGCCCGAGAAGGAGCTCAAGGCGTTCGCCAAGATCGCGCTCGAGCCGGGCGAGAAGCGCACGCTCGAATTTTCGCTCGACCGGCGCGCGCTCTCGAGCTTCGACCCAGCCGCGGCGTCCTTCGTTCCCGAGGCGGGCGAGTTCGAGGTGCTGGTCGGGGCGTCCTCGCGTGACATCCGCCAACGCGCACGCTTCACGCTGAAGTCGCCCTGACCCGGGTTCTGCGATTCCTCAGAAGCGGAAATCGAGAGAGAAGAGGAACCCCTCGAGATCGAGGTCCGCATCGGCGGTCCGTGCCACGAATTTGAAATTCGAGCGGCGGTAGCGCGCGGTGAGCAGCAGGTTGGGGTTCAGGCTCAGGCTCGCGCCCGCGGTCCCGTCTAAGACGCGCGCATCGTCGAGGATCCCCCAGCCCCCGGCCAGGAAGGCCTTGGCCTCGACGAAAAAGGTCAGGCGTGCGAATGGGCTCGCTTCGATCCTCAGGCCCGAGAGCGGAATCGGGACCAGGAAGCTCTCCTTGACTGCGGAATTGAGCACGTCGAGGTCGATGGTGTCCATGAGTCCCCCGATCACGCTGACCTGGACCACCGGGGCGACCATCCAGTTGCGCCCGATTCGAAAGCGGTAGCCCAGGGCGACATCGTAGGTTTCGAGGTCCAGTTTGCTCTGGACGCGATCGCCAGAGCTGAACGTCATGCCGTCGATGACCGTGGAGCTGTCCAGAACGGTCTCGCCCCCGAAAGAGAGCGGCAGGTAGCCGAACCGCAGAAGCGCGTTGCCGGGCTTCAACTCGAGTGCCCCCGTGAAGCTCTCACTCCGTTCGAGTTCGATCCCCGCACCGAGATCGATCGTGCTGGATTCCTCTTCGGCGCCCCACGCCAGGCCGCCCGCGAGCCCGAAGTTCGA
>SPKZ01021333.1_pt1 | contig 13743 bp, 8 predicted proteins | sample 2456571 | NCBI WGS metagenome assembly SPKZ01 (sample SAMN11192286, study PRJNA482655) | marine metagenome | biome: ENVO:00000447; feature: ENVO:00000244|ENVO:00000211|ENVO:00000569|ENVO:00002023; material: ENVO:00002151; isolation source: ocean water from marine abyssalpelagic zone ...
CGAACTGCCGCGCCGAAACGTTGACCGCCATTCGAAAGTCGGGCTGCCCTCGTTCGATCCACACCCGAGCCTGGGCACAGGCTTCGTCTAGCACCCACGCCCCCACCGGAACGATCAAGCCGCTCTCTTCGAGGAGAGGGATAAAATCCAGCGGCGGCACCAAGTGGCCGTCCGGATGCTGCCAACGAATTAACGCTTCGGCCCCCATCACGAGGCCCGTTTTTAGATCGAGCTGCGGCTGATAGAACAATACAAATTGCTTCTTTTCGACGGCAATCCGCAGCTCCCCTTCCAGCTTCTTTTTCGCGATGATGGCTGCGTGAACACTCTCGGAGAAAATCTGCGCCGTATTTCCACCGAGCTCCTTGGCCCGATACATCGCCGTGTCGGCCGCCTTGAGCAGCTGGTCCACCGTCTGGCCATTGTTCGGGCTGAAAGCGATGCCAATGCTCGGTGAGACCACGACATCCTGGTCGCCCAAACGCGCGGGGGTAGCGAAGGCGTTCAATATGCGATTGATCACCGGGCTCACGTCGGACTCATCATTGAGATCCTCTAGCACGAGGGCAAACTCATCACCGCCCAGTCGGGCCACTGTGTCGGTCTCCCTCACGCTCCCGAGCAATCGCTGAGCGACCTCCCCCAGGAGGGTATCTCCTGCATCGTGGCCGAGGGTGTCGTTGATGGATTTGAACTTGTCCAGGTCGATGAAACACAGGCCGACCATGCGCTTGCGCCGATTGGCCCGGGCGATAGCCTGGGGCAATATCTCCCGCAACAGGGTGCGATTGGCCAAGCCCGTCAACTGGTCGAATCGCGCCATATAGGCGAGACGGTCTTCGCTGCGCTTGCGTTCGATAGCGTAACGAATCGAGCGGTGGAGGAACCTCGCGCCCGTTCGCCCCTTGGGCAAATAGTCTTGTGCGCCCGCCTTCACCGCCATGATGGCAGTCGCGCCGTCATCCGTTCCGCTGAGGACTACGACCGGCAACGACGAAGACGCGGCTTGAATGCCCTGCAACGTAGACACGCCGCTGGAGTCCGGTAACGACAGATCCAGCAACACCACGTCGTAATCCGAAGACAAAATCGCCTCAATAGCAGCATCCAGCGTCGTCACTTGGTCGATCTCGTAACGGTCGGCGGCAGAGTGAGACAGCTGGCGCGACACAATCTCAGCGTCGATAGGGTTGTCCTCGACCAACAACAGACGCACTCCGCGGTCCTCCGCCCCCGGCAAAAGACTGCCCACGGTCTGTCGACTCCGGAATGACTGGATGCCGCGATGAAGCAGCTCCGACAGTTCGTCTCGGTCCCAGGGCTTGAGGATGACCGCTTCCAGCGAGCGCTTCGCCTGGAGCGTCTTGACCGTGTCAAGATCGGTTCGCCCGCTGAGCAAGATGTAAGCGGATTCAGGTCGCAATTCCTGCAACTCAGCGATCAGGGCCACCCCGTCGATACCCGGCATGCAGAGGTCCGTGACCACCACGGCGTACTGGTAGTTCGCCGCCAAGGTGCGGGCTTCCTCGCCGTTGTTCGCTACGTCGATAATGAAGCCGTCGTGGCGCATGCATCGCGCAAAGGCGCTCCGAACGGAGGGTTCGTCGTCGACAAATAGAATTCTATCGCAGCGATGCATGGTGGAGCCGGTGGGGGGACACTCTGATGATCGGCCACTTGCCCATAGACTTGAGCCCCGGTCGCAGCACACCCGTCCGGATTGAAACGCTCCCAGCCGGCCGGGAAGCAATCCGGGCTAGGCCGCGACGCTCACTTCGGGCTCGGGCTCCAGCGTGACGCAGCAGGTCGACCCCTCGCCGAACACGGATTCCAGCCATATTCTGCCCCCATAGCGTTCGACGATCTTGCGGGTGATGGTCAGCCCCGCGCCGGTGCCGCCGCCGTATTCGCCCTGTCCGAGGGGGCGCCGGAATATCTGAAAAACATCCTGCAGATGTTTCTCTTTGATGCCAATGCCGTTGTCGGAAACGTAAAAGATCCTCGCTCTACCGCACAGCCCGGAGTCGCACCGAGGTGCACCGTATTGAGGCGCTGAGTTGAGGAGTTCACACCTCCCAGCCTCGCAACGGCGCCTGGGAAGTGTCCCAAAGAGGTAGATCCGGCCGATTTTTGTCTCCCCCACTCAAGTGTCTGCTGGCGGAGCCGTTCGGGTCCATCAAGGCCGAGAGTTTCGAGGCCGGCGAGGTGATTATGTGAAGGGACTCATGTTCAACTTGTTGCAGCGAATGGCTAGCCAAGCCGACTGTCAGGACGAGGCCTGGGACCTCCTCTTGGAGTTCGCAGCTGCAGAACAGGTGCTAACGCGCCATTCCTCTCCGAACGACAACGCTGCCCACAACATCTTCGATATGCCGGCAGAAGCCATGCTGCGGTGTCTCATACAGGATCTCGAAGAGGGCGGCGACGAGCAGGAATGGGAAGTCTCCCAGTTTGGCGTGGGCTGGCCGCCGGACGAGCCCACGTTCAGTCCCTCCGACCCGGATCTGAGTGAAGAAGCTCCGACCGCCCGGACTGAAGTGTTGATTCGCGCCATCGACGACGCGGCCGACGCGGCCGACGCGACCGAAGACTTCTCAGAGCTGTCTGACGAAGAATACGACCCCGACGACCCCTGTTCGGTCCGGCTACATCGATCGAAATAGTCCCGAACTAATCGCCCGCGCGCACACCGGCCGGGCGATTTTCCACAGGCATAAGTCGGTAGCTGGGCAGGTTCACCCCCCGTAGGCATGTGCTACACCTACCTGCACAGCAGGTCTTTTCAACAAAATTCCTTATATTATCTCATTATATCTGCATACAAACTATACATGTACGCAGGATGCTTAATCATGCAACTTGCTGCCTGTGGGCAACGTGGGGACCGACGTGGGGAATTCCGCCCACGCTCGGCGGCCGTCCGGATGGCCTACACGCGTTTGGCGCCATCAAACGGCTCGAGGCACTGTCTCAGGGCGAAAAGGGCTTCAGCAGGCCGTACAGCCCGCTCCGGAGGGCATCCGGCATTGGGTCTCCCACGGCCCGTCGGGGCACTGGGGCGAGCCCAGGCTGCCGATTCGACCCCGTGCCCATCCCATCCACACGGAACCCATAGGTAATTCATGGGTTGGCTACGCGATCTGATGAGCAGCGCGGTGCCGCCGTTGCGCAGCTACGACGAATTTGCACGCCAGGCGCTGCTTCACTCGGCATGGCCCGAGTCGTCGCGTATGAAATCGCGCTCACTAAGTGCCCTATTGTCCAAGTTAGACAAAAAGTCGGACATTGAGTGGTTGAGAGATAGGCCTGAAATACAGGGTATCTTTGCCGAATTGCTCGGAGCGCCAATTTCAAGTCTGCGACATCGCGTGGACTCCGAGCAGCGATCCGTCGACCGCGATGCCGGACTGATGCGCGTCCCCGAATTGCGCCTCGCTCGCCTGATCGAACTGTCACGCGAGAGCTTGCCACCTGGCATTCCCGACGCCTTGAGCCACCCCGATCGATGGTCTCAGCACTGCTGGATAGCGTCGAGTGGTGACGCGACGGACTGGGTGGGGCGCTGGCTTGAGTCTCGAGGTAGGGCCCGATACCTGCGCCTGAAAACCGCTGAAGAACTCAAAGGACTCAGCGTCGATGCCCAGCTCCCGCTCTTCGTTGTCTTGCAGCAGGGTGCAGCTCCTGTGCGGCCGCCGGTGAAGCTCGGCAATCGGCTCTGTATAGCGTGTCCTGAAGGGCCCCCAACAGGCAAGACCGACAGCGCTTGGAGTCTGCTGCGAACGCCTCCGGCGACTATCTGGCTCGATGATTTGATCGATTGGGCGGGGGAGCGATTACCCCAAGATGGTCAGCTCGCCCATGAGGGATCGCGTCGATGGCTGCGGGAGTTTGCCGAGGATGGCATCGTCGATAACCTTCACGAGTGCCTCAGCTTGGTCGGGCTAGTGGATGATGTGGGCTCGCGAACGGCTCGTGCCAAAGGGCTCATCGGGTTGGCGGAAAGCGAATTTTCGCGCCGGGTCACAGCCGCTGCCAAGACCCATGCGGGAGCGCACTGGCTCAAAACCGACGGCTTTCTGCTGCTCATCGAGCTCGCCAAACACATGTTGTGCGAGAGCCCGCGCAGCTTCACAGAAGTCTTCAGCGAAGACGAATGGATGCGGGCCGTACCAGAAGAGGCGGCCAGTCACATCGACCCCACTTGGGTGCAGAGATCCCTCAGTGAATCCAGTAGTCCAGCGACCCTGCGGGAGGTCAATCAAGCTCTGCGCCGAGTGCCGCCCGGGGCGTACCGCATTGTGCGGGGTCTGATTGCTTCCAACGTTCTGGTGCCGGACGATGGCGAGAACTTCTCGATCCATCCGCGGTGGCTCGCGGGAGCCGTGCTCGATCGGGCGACTCAAGAGCTGCTCAGTGGGCCCAGCCAGCAGCTCGGAGCCGCGCTTCTTCACCCTCAGTCAGCCGGGCCTCTCATCCGTGGGCTGTATGGCGCCACCGTGGCGGATGACGTGTCCGCCATGGAAGAGGTGCTGGAGTTGAGCAGCTCCGCCTCTCCCCAGCAGGTGGCTGTGCTCGAAGCCTGCGTGCGCACGGCGGGCTGGGCCTGCTTGGAAGGGGTCGAGGCCAGCGGGGATGTCGCCAGCGATCTCGTGGAAGAGCAGGTCGAGCTAGCGCTCTACCTCGAAGGTCTGCCCTACCCGCGCATCGGCTACGACGATCCCGAACCCCTGCTTAGCCATGGCTCTTGGCTGCTGGCCTGCTGGGCTCTGACCGAACACCACCCGGGCTCGGAAACCCGCCCCAGCCTGCTCTGCCCCTGGCAACTCGAGCAACTGCCTGAGCGCCTGCCGGAAGCGCTCGAGCTTATTTTATCGTGCCTCAAAAGCGAATCTGACAATGACGGCGTCATCGTCACGGAAGCCATCGCGCTGATTTCGCGACTGGACGAAGCGCTGGGCATGAGCGCCGAAATCGAGCACCCGATGTTGGCGCCGGCGGCTCTGTTGCGTGGCCTGCGGGCGGACACCGACAGATTGCCCCCCCAGCTGTGGCAGCAGGTGCTCGAATCGCCGTTCCTACTGCTGGCCCTGATCGCACTGGCAGAACGGGAGCGCATCGGCTTTCCTACCCTGGCCGCGGCCTTCTGGAATATGGCGGGCGAACGCGGATTCGACGCTCCCGTGCGTCAACAGCTTGAGACGACCAGCGCCCGCCCCCTCTGGCATGCGGTTCCCAAGACCACATGGGCCGTACTGTTGAGGGTGGCCGACTGGACGTTGCCCTTCGAGGCGGTGCATGCCGATGCTTGGCCAACGCTGCTGGCTCTATTCGCGACCCAGCCAGAATTACGCCGGCGTGCCGGACTCTGGAACCACTGTCCGGCACCCCACTTGCAGCAGGCTCTGGCACTGGAAAAGCTGTGCGCCGAGGCGGACGGCCCGATGTTGGATGTCTTGTGGAGCCGGTACCCCGCCGAGCTGCGCGCCCAGTTTCGCCAGAGCACCGAAGCCCAGGAGGATTTGGCCCGAACGCTCCTGCTCACCGCGCCGCCCGGGCAGTTTCGGGAGCTGCTGGGGGAGTTGGGCGAGCCCAGCATCGCCACCGCCGCGCGCAGGGCCTACGGTCCCGCGCTCCGCGGCTGGCTGCACCGTTACGTGACAGCGCGTGCTGAGAGCTGGCGTACAGCCTATGAATTACTCGCCCAAATCAGCGAATAGAACCGGGCTGACAACGGCGAGCTCAGCGGTTTCGCAGCTAAAAACGGCGATTCCGAAGAGGGATCTGACTTTCCCTGAGCGCACCGGACCGAAGTAGGGAAAACGGCCCCAAGCATGCTACATACCGGGCCTATGACAGCCCGCGCTAGCTCTTCCTGGGATCTGACGCCCGGTCGCTTCCTGATCGCGCTGTGGGGTGTCGCCGGCGTCCTGGCGCTTCTGGGGCAGGCTGTGTCTCGACTCGCTCCGCGAGCGCTGGAGCCGATCGAAAACGGCGATCTCACGCTCTACCAAGGCGCGATCTATGCGGCCTGGGCGGTGTTCAGCGCCTACACCGAGGGCTACCGAGCGTTCCAGTTGCGGTTTTCCCCACGGGTGGTCGCCCGCGCCCTGTACCTAGCGAAGAACCCGCAGCCTCTGCATGTGCTGCTCGCGCCGGCGTATTGCATGTGTTTCTTTCACGCCAATCGACGCAATCGCATCATCGCGTGGGCCACCGTTGCCATGGTGACGTTTTTCATCATCAGTTTGCGCTACGCGCCGTACCCCTGGCGCGGCATCGTGGACGGCGGTGTAGTGCTCGCCCTCATCTGGGGCGCCATCGCCATCGTGTACTACTTCGTGCGCGGCTTGAGTGGGCACGCGGTTCCCTCCGCGGTCGAGCTACCGGAAGATAACGTCAACCGCGCGAGCCACTCTATGGGCAGTACAGTCGACTCAAGCCCAGTCGAGCGAGCCAACGACGACCTCCCCACCGAAGCAGAAGCCTCCGCTTAAGCGCGACCCAGTTTGGGCGCGACCCGGTATAACGCGTTCAGCCCTGACCGCGCCCCGGCCTGAACGCGGCCAGCCCGCTGGACCTGAGTACAGCAGGCTTCAATGACCGCGAAGATCTGCTCTCAGGCTACCCGACTAGGTGGGGCGACCAGGGGAACGATAGAATCGTGTCGCGAAAAGCGCACGCAGATGTTTTGCGCCCCGCATTCTTGCCCCACATCGGCTGCCAACGCGGACAAGACATGGCGGAACCTACCCTGGGTGCGATCAGAAGCATGAAAGGTCAGCGAGCAGTCGAGTCGTCGAACGATCGCGGCGCCTAGACAGCGTCGATTCGCCTGTGCGCTGCGGTCTACGCGCTCGGCGCACGCGATGATGCAGAGAGCGACGCTCTCGTCGGTCGGCAAGGCTGCGACCTCTGCCAACGTGCGGTGTCGTAGGTCGGAGAGGGACTCATCCTCCCCTTGGCGGATTACCACCTCGCGTTGTCCGGACTGGTCAAACCAGGTGGGCCAAGAGCTCGCGGATTCCAAAACAATGATGGTGAGCGGTCTCGTTTGCGTATTCATGATGTCCATGCCCTCCAGTTCCGATGCGGCATTAGGAGCAATCGATGCTGCAGGTCCCGTGCCACTGTTCCTTGCTGAATCAAATCATCTCACCCAGGCAGCGAATCCGTTCGATTCGCTGGTACGACAAAGTACTCACGCGAAGCTCAGTTCGCACCAACATGGCGCAACCGCGAAGGGAAAGTCACAGCTGACACCTTCGACAGTGTCATATTCTCCTCACTGGGCACAATTTCCGGACACCTAGTACAACTTTGCGCCCCCCCCCACTGGGCAAGCACGGCGATACAATCCGAGACATGTTTGTCGCGGTCCGCTCGGATTGAGAACGCGAGTCGACGGACCGAGACACCGACCCAGGAGCTGAAAGCTCTGCGGAGCGGCTGAGCCCGCGGCTACATGTGGATGGCGCGCTTTTCAACAGCGAGGGCCGCTTCTTTGACGGCTTCCCCGAGCTGCGGATGGGCATGACAGGTGCGAGCCACGTCTTCCGCACTGGCGCCGAACTCGATGGCGCTCACGCCCTCTCCGATCAGATCCCCCGCCCTGGGACCGATGATGTGCATGCCAAGAACCCGGTCCGTCTGTTTGTCGGCGAGAATCTTTACCCGACCGTCCGTCGAATCCATGCCCTTGGCGCGACCGTTCGCCATGAAAGGGAAACTGCCCTTGGTGTAAGTCACTCCGGCTTCTTTCAGCTCTTCCTCAGTCTTGCCTACCGAGGCGATTTCTGGATGTGTGTAGACCACCCCAGGAATGGCGTCGTAGTTCACGTGGCCATATCCCGTAACAATACGCTCAACGCAGGCGGCGCCCTCTTCTTCGGCCTTGTGAGCCAACATGGGTCCCGCGATGACGTCGCCGATGGCGAACACCCCCGGAATATTCGTCTCAAAGTGAGCGCCAACTTCGATAACTCCGCGAGCTCCCGTTTTGATGCCGGCCTGATCCAAACCCAAACCTTCAGTGTTGGGGATTCTGCCTACCGCGAGCAGTACGCGATCACAGCTGATGGGATCCTGGCCGTCAATCTCCACCGTACAGCTGTCGCCTGAGGCCTTGGCCCCCGTGACCCCAGCTCCCAAACGGAACTCCAGGCCCTGTTTGCTGAATAGCTTCTGGGCTTCGATGCAGATTTCACCGTCCATGCCGCCGAGGATCTTGTCCATGTACTCGACCACCGTGACCTTGGCGCCCAATCGGGCCCAGACCGATCCGAGTTCCAGACCGATAACCCCGGCACCGATGACCACCAGATGTTTGGGCACCTCGGGATAGGACAGCGCCTCGGTGCTCGTTCCGATGCGGTCTCCGTCGAGCTCCACCCCACGCAGCGGAGCGACGCGACTGCCGGTCGCGATGATAATGCTCTTGGCCGTCAGCTCTGTGTCGCCGTCCTTAGAATGAACGACGACCGTATTCGGCCCCGTAAATTTGCCGTGGCCCGCGTAGCGCGTCACCTTGTTCTTTTTCAGCAGGAAGGCCACGCCCTGAGTCAGCGAGCTGACGACCTCGTCTTTACGCTTCAGCATTTTGGGCAGGTTGAGCTCGACCCCGGATATTTCGACCCCAAATCGGCCCAGGCTGTGTTTGGCCTGGTGATAATGCTCGCTGGCCTCCAGTAGCGCCTTGCTGGGGATGCAACCCACCCGCAAACAGGTGCCGCCCAGAGCGGAGTCCGCCTCGATGACCGCTGTATTTAAGCCGAGCTGGGCTGCGCGAATGGCGGCCACGTAGCCTCCGGGGCCACCACCGATGACGATCAGATCGTGAGTTGTTGCCATGACTTAGACCTCGAAGAGCATGCGCTCGGGAGACTCGACGCACTCTTTGATACGCTTGAGAAAGGTGACCGCCTCGCGACCGTCAACAACCCGATGGTCGTAGGTCAGCGCGATGTACATCATTTTTCGCACCACCACCTGTCCGTTGACCACCACGGCTCGGTCCTGGATAGCGTGCAATCCGAGGATGCCGCTCTGGGGCGGGTTCACGATGGGAGTCGACATCATCGAGCCATAGATCCCGCCGTTACTAATGGTGAAGGTGCCTCCCTGAAGCTCGTCGAGCTTGATTTGGTTCTTCTTCGCTCGGGCGCCAAAGTCCGCGATGGTCTGCTCCACTCCAGCGAAGCTGAGCCGCTCGACGTTGCGAATGACCGGTACGACCAGGCCCTTGCCGCCACCGACGGCCACACCAATATCGTAATAGTTCTTATACACGATGTTCGTATCGCGAATTTCAGCGTTTACCGCCGGGATGGCCTGGAGCGCGTCCACTGCGGCCTTGATGAAAAAGGACATGAAGCCGAGCTTGATGCCATAGCGCTTAGTGAATGCGTCCTGGTACTGCTTGCGCGCCGCCATCGCCGCCGTCATGTCCACCTCGTTGAAGGTGGTGAGTAAGGCAGCGGTCTGCTGAGCCTCCACCAGCCGCTTCGCAATCATCTTGCGCATGGGGCTCATAGGCACAACTTCTTCTTCGCGGAATCCAGCCTCGACAGTGGGCGCTGGGACGGACGGCGGAATCACTACTGCCTGAGGGCGAGCCGCAGCGGCGGCGACGTCTTCTTTCAGTACTCGCCCGCCGGGCCCCGTGCCGGGGACCTGCGACGCCGAAAGCCCTGCCGAGGCCATGGCGCGCTGGGCAGCTGGCATCACGTGACCCCCGGCAACAGGAGCCGCGCCTACGGGTGGGGGCGGAGGGGCAGCAGCGGCCCCGGGGACCGCGGGTGCCGAGGGTGCCGAGGGTGCCGAGGTTTCCACTGGGGCTGCCCCGACCTCCATGATGCCCACTACATCGCCGACCTCGGCCGTCGTGCCTGCGGGCATGGTGATTTTGGTCAGCACTCCATCGGCGGGCGCAGGCAGCTCAACAGTTACCTTGTCCGTCTCGATCATGACGACGATTTCATCCTGACGGACTCCGTCGCCCTCCTTCTTGAGCCATTCTCCGATTTGGACTTCCGTGATCGATTCTCCAACGGTGGGGACTACAAGTTCTAGGGGCACGACATTTCTCCTCTGGGTCTCGGTGCGATGAGCACGCTAGGATCCGAACGCTTCATCAATGAGTTCGGCTTGTTCAATTTTGTGGCTACGGGCAGAGCCGGTGGCGGGACTGGCAGATTCTTCTCGAGCCACGACGCTCAACGGGAAGCGGCCAAACATCCGCTCCCCGAACTTCATGCGCATGAAGGTCCAGGCCCCCATGTTCTCGGGCTCGTCCTGAACCCAGAATACCGGCGTGCCATTGGGGTAGGCTTCCAGCGCGGCGGACAACTCCGCCTTGGGCAAGGGATACAGCTGCTCCATGCGCACAATCGCCACGTCTTTTCGTCCGATGTCGTTTCGGTGCTTGAACAGCTCGTAATAGATCTTGCCGCTGCACAGCAACACCCGCCGGACTGGTCCGTCACCCAAGGGCTCGGATTCGCCAAGTACCCGGTGAAAACGACCGCCCGAGAGCTCCTCGACGGTGCTGACAGCCGAGGGGTGACGCAGCAGACTCTTGGGTGAGAACACGATGAGCGGCTTGCGCCAGGGGCGCAGCACCTGGCGGCGCAACAAGTGGAAGTACTGCGCCGGCGTCGTGGGCTGCGCGATCTGCATGTTGTCTTCGGCGCACAGCATTAAGAAGCGTTCCAAACGCGCACTCGAGTGTTCGGGACCCATGCCTTCAAATCCGTGTGGAAGCAGCAGGACCAAGCCACTCAGCCGCCGCCATTTGTCTTCGGCGCTGGCAATGAACTGATCGATGATCACCTGGGCGGCGTTGCAAAAATCGCCAAATTGCGCTTCCCACACCACCAGACCATCCGGCCAATCCAGGCTATACCCCCACTCGAAACCCATCACGCCGGACTCGCTGAGACAGCTATTGAAGACCTCAATGGGCGCCTGATCGTCTGAGATATGAGCCAGCGGCATGTAGTGATTGCCGTCGTCGTAGTCGTAAAGCACCGCGTGGCGGTGGCTGAAGGTTCCGCGACCGGCGTCTTGTCCGGTCATGCGCACCCGGTAGCCCTCGGTCACCAATGAGCCAAAGGCCGTTACCTCGGCAGCGCCCCAATCGATGCTTCGCTTGCCCTCGCCCATCTCGGCGCGGTTTTGCAGCAATCGCTCGATCTTCTTGTGGGGTCGAAAATCCGACGGTACCCGAGCGAGCGAGAGCATCAGCTGCCTGAGCTTGCTGGCATCCACGCCAGTGGGCACGTCATCCACCGCCGCACTGGGGCCGCCAGTGTAGCCCTGCCAATAGCCGCCAAGCCAATTGTCGTCGGTCTTCTTGGGCATGGTGCGGGCTTCGGAGAGTTCGTCCTCCAGCGCTTGTTTTCGCTCGGTGGCGATCTGGTCACCCTGGGCCTGGGAGATGCCGCCCAGCTTGAGCAGGGTCGCCAAGTAACCTTCGCGAACGCTCTTGCGCTTCGCGATCGCGCGATACAGCAAGGGTTGCGTAAACGCCGGTTCGTCGCCTTCGTTGTGGCCGTGACGGCGATAGCCGTACATATCGATGACGACGTCTCGCTGGAATTTCGCGCGAAAATCCATCGCCAGATACACGACTTGGGCGACCGCTTCGGGATCCTCGCCGTTTACATGGAAGATCGGGCACTGGAGCATCTTCGCAATGTCCGTCGCGTAGGTGGTCGAACGACTCTGGGACGGCGGCGTGGTAAAGCCAATCTGGTTGTTCACGATGATGTGCAAAGCCCCGCCCACTTGGTAGGCGCGCAGCTCGCTGAGGTTCAGCGTCTCTTGCACGATGCCTTCTCCGATGAAGGCGGCATCGCCGTGAATGAGCAGCGCCAGCTTGGTGGAGCGTTCGGTATCGCCGGCGCGGTCCTGTTTGGCTCGCACCCGGCCGAGCACCACGGTGTTTACGTACTCCAGGTGACTGGGGTTGAAACACAGCGACAGGTGCACATTGTTGCCACTGTGCGTGATCATGTCCGAGCTGTAACCAATGTGATATTTTACGTCTCCGCGGCCCCGATACAGCTGGGGATCCACATCGTCGAACTCCCGGAAAATGTCCCGAGGGTGCTTGCCCATGATGTTCGCGAGCACGTTGAGGCGACCTCGGTGAGCCATGCCCAGCGTCACTTCATCGACTCCGTGGGTGGAGGCTCGATCGATAGCCAAGTGAAGGAGCGGAATCAGACTCTCGGAACCTTCCAGCGAGAAGCTCTTCGCCCCCAGGTACTTTTTCTGAATGAACTCCTCGAGGATTACCGCGTCCGTCAGCGCCGTGAGAATTTTCGTTTGGACCCCGCTATCGAGCTCCAATCGGTTTTCCGTGCCTTCCATCCGCTCTTGCAGCCACTGCTTGGATTCCAGATCGTGGATGTGCATGAATTCCACGCCGATGGCTCGGCAATAGGTGTCCTTCATGCGCTGAATGATTTCGCGCAGGGTCAGAGTTTCCGTGCCGTAGATGGTCCGGCTTGAGAAGGGGCGATCGAGATCGTCGTTGTGAAGCCGGTAAAAAGCAGGATCCAACTCAGGAACGTCCGCCCGCGGCATCTCCAGGGGATCGATCTTCGCCGCCAAATGTCCTCGAACGCGGTAAGCGCGAACCAACTGGTCGACCCGATCCTGCCGAATCGCAATGTCCATCGACTCCGGGGAGAACGGTCGCAATGACCCCACCGGGGGATGCTTGAGCCCGTTAGACTGCACCTCTTCCGGATGCTCCAACTGGGGCGGTTCGGAGTGCTTCGACAGGCCGCTCAACGCAGCCAGGGACGAATTCGGCCCGTTACCGTTGGGCGACGGCGGATTGAAAATGGAACTCGATCGAAAGCTCGGAGCGAAGCCAGCTGTGTTGGGCGTCGGACCCAGGCTTTGAAAATACGCATGCCAGTCTTCGGGCACAGAAGCCGGGTCTGCCATGTACTGCTCGTACATGCCCTCGATAAAGGCCAGGCTCTGGGTATTCGGTTCAGTCACGGTGATTTCCTGTGGAATGATTCGCGTCCCGATGGGGTGGGGATGCGGCGGATCCGGCTACTAGATGAGTGGTCGATCGGCTGCGATACAAAACGTTACAGTCGGCCAATCACGAAAGAGAACTACACCCGAAAAGTTCATTTTTCGGAGCCGCCTCTGGGGACGCCAGCAAGTGAGCAGCAGTCAATCTTGTTGAGCCTCGGTAGTTCGCAACCCTGGTGGGACGCGGAAGCCCGACGATATCAATCGGGCGGCGGCAGGCAATGGGCAAGGAGCGATGAAACGTGGAGGGAACAGTCCCCCCGGGCCGTCACCCAGAGCTCTGTCACCGCAGAGCCTGTCCCACCCTTGTGCCGCCCCCCGGGCCGAAACTTACGTAACTAGGGCTCCAGACCGGAGAGGTACATTCGAGTTTGGCCGCCTTGCGGCCCCCATTAAGCCCTGCTGAGGCCGCCCGAGCGATATTCCGCCCGCTGTCCGGCTTTCCGCTTTCCCCCGGCTCGGATTGTCGTATAGCCCGCGCCATGGCCATCGCGAAAAAGCGTCCGTTTTCTCTCCCCCTTGTGCATCAGGACGAGCAGCTGAGCGGGGCGACATTGATCGCCTTCGAACGCCTTGCCCGAACCGCCAAACCCGGCTCCGATCAACATCGAGGCGTACTGCGCACTTGTCGTGCCATCAGCCAGTACGTCGCGCAATCGTGCATGCCGCCAGCGGCCCGGGCCGCTA
>SPKZ01004828.1_pt1 | contig 13742 bp, 5 predicted proteins | sample 2456571 | NCBI WGS metagenome assembly SPKZ01 (sample SAMN11192286, study PRJNA482655) | marine metagenome | biome: ENVO:00000447; feature: ENVO:00000244|ENVO:00000211|ENVO:00000569|ENVO:00002023; material: ENVO:00002151; isolation source: ocean water from marine abyssalpelagic zone ...
ACCACGTAGTTCACGGACGTCAATTTCAACCCATGGCGCACCCTGCGTAATCGCTAGTTCAATAGAAACTAAAGTGTTTTCAGGTGCATAACCCCGAGCGCCGCGATGGCCAATACAGATCATAAATCATTCCTTGGTTTAATTAATATACTATTTTTCCAATTAATAAATTGGCAAGCTCGTTATCTAATATACTTAATTTTGAACGCTGTTTCTCTATCCATTGACTATCTAAATGTTCACTAGCATCAAAAGTTGATTTTAAAAAAGCAGATAACCATTCATTGTTGATTCTAGTACTGTTAATAAATTTATAGCCTTGGTTGATTCGCAACACTTTAAATATTAGTTCTCGTTTTTTATCTTTTAATGATTGTGATGATATTTCGTATAGTTTTTGTGCCGCTATTTTCTTTCTCAATTGTTGGTTTGACATGAAAATATAAGCTAGTTCGATTGTTCTATAAGGGCCTATGTCGATTACATTCTGTTGATTTTTAAGAGAGGCTGTTTTAAATTGTTTATGGCAAAAAATTGCCATAAATTCTCTGGTAATACACTGTCTAGCGAGAGCGACTAAATAACCATAAGAGTAATTTTTTCCATTATTTAACAATTCTATAATTTTTTTGTTAGAAAAATAATTGATGAACATTTCATTGGAGCTAAATTTTAGATGAAAGAAATAATCTAATTTAGTTGGCATAAGGGACTGCCATTTTTTTATTATATTTTTTATTTCTGGTAACGTCCTATATTTACTTAGATTACTCAGTGCCTTTTGTCGTTTATTATCGGTGTTGGCTGTCGATAATTCTATGATATGAGCTAATTCAAAATGAGTCGGGAGTGGACTCATAAAATAGTTTGTTGAGAGAGAATCGGTAATATTAACATTCAATGAGGCATGATTAAGTCGTGATGAATCAAAGATACTATCAATAATAATATGATCATCATGAAAAATTAGTGCTTTTACTTCCTCATTAGAAAATGAAATTTTTTGTTGAATAACATCTTTTTTAATACCAAGTTTAAACAAGCTAATAACGCACTCTGCTTTAATTATTAGATCCCGTTGTCGGCTGCAAAATGTGTAAATATCAGGTAGTAATTTACTGTTTTTAAGAAAGCCTAAAGTTCTAATGAGCGATGCTTTAACGAAATTAGCTGTATTTTTGTCACTAAGCATCGAAGACAGCGAGCTACCAATAGTTGTATCCTCTGTCGCTGAAATTGCATACAAACCGCAGGTTTTTATTTTACTCGATGTTGAGTTTAAAGTTCTAAACAGCAAGGGAGCTTTTAATAGCTGTTTAGATCTTGGTGCTATTTCTTCCTCCCAAAACCAATAGTGCAATTCGCGCGTCAATGTACAAAACGTTTGTTCTGGTAAAGTCTCTATTAAATTAGTTAGCTGAGGAATATATAAACGATTCTCGCTGTGGCCTATAAGTTTGATGACCTCATCCATTAATTTGTTCTTAAGATCGGGATCATTGACGCGTAATGCTTGAGAAAGTAACCAGCTGGTCAGTGTTAGATATTCAGGTGTGCTAATTGTGGAATTATCAGTCTTGTCTAATTTATAAGTTATCGCTTTTTTTGCAATATTGATAATCTCTCTAGTTTGAAAGTTTTCAGTGCTATTTATACGCGCTAATAAAGCGGGTGCTTTTTCGATAATTAATGGAAGGCGTTGCTGTTTTTTTCCTTTTAAAGGGCGGCTAGTAATTGGATATATCTCTTTTGTTTGAGTATTAAAACGATAAATTTCCTTGGCTTTTAGGGTCGTAAATTTTACGCTAGTACCATCATCCAATATTATATGAAGGATCATTGATACTAAGTTTTTTGGTAAAGAAAAGTGGATCCTTCGTTGATTAGACGAAAGAAAAGGCTGTGCTTTACTAAATGACTGCTGGTTGATATTGCCATTGTCTGGAGCCTGAATCTTCCAATGGCTGTGTTCACAACTTAATATGGGTTCGCATATGATAGAAATCCAATTATTTTCAATCGAATTATTCATATACAAAGAAAAAAATCCATTGTTGTTATTGACAGCAATATCAATTAAACCGTCATTATTAAAATCTGCATAAGCTGCTCCCCTAGAGCTATTGTGAAGACTTGGCACTAAAGATGATTTATTTGTACTGAAGTTCCCGGCACTATTTTGTAATAAAATATTATTTTTACTGCCTTGAGGCTTAAAAAGGTTGTCAATATTCGGTGTTGCAAAGCCAGTCGCACCAAAAATATCTTCCGTACCATCATTATTGAAATCAGCGACAAGAGTTGCCCAAGTATTAACTGCTGCTATTAGAGGGGTGTTTATTCCTAAAGGCCAAGATTTATCGTTAAGTCTGTTGGTCTCATGATGAAAATATAATTGGTGCCCACCTTGGTTATGATTGGTTAATAATATAGCAGGCTTATTTGCCACACTTATAGTAGATGCTTGCACTAAAGGGCTACGTATTTTAGCAAGTAACAACAGGGCGCTATTTTCATGTTCAGGTGTGATTTTGTTAGCATAAATAACAGAGGAATTGGAGCCAAAAGCATTAGCATTAAAGATCGACTTAGGTTCTTTGCTTAAGCTATTTAACAACGACATTGGCAGCATCGCTAAACTGCGTTCGAAATTAGGAATTATAATGTGTTTGAAATTTATAGTTTCATCGCTTTGAGGGAGTCTACTTAATATTAAATTGCTCTGCCCAGGAAAATTTTTTGGTGTAAATTGAGATTGCGATTGATATCCATATTGTTGATTGCCTACTTTTATATCATTATTAAAATGAATTAACGTGGCGACAAAAATATCTTGAAGTCCGTCACTATTCCAATCACCAATAGCTAAGGACATCGGTAATGTTTTTGGTGATAAAGGAATAGATTGAAATTTAAAAGAAATCCCACCTTCGCTAATTAATAAATTGATTGCCCCCATCGTACCGTAAATAATATCCGGAAAGTTATCTCCGTTTAAATCTGTAATCGCGCAGCCAAAACCTCCGATTGCCTCGGTGTTTAAATATTTATCTGTAACATCTTGAAAATATTTACCTTTAATATTAATGAAAATTTTCGAACCTTTATCTTTTTTCCACCAATGCGCTTTTCCGTATCGTCGAGTTACACCTTGACCACCCACAATAAATAGATCTTGAAATCCATCATTGTTCAAGTCTAAAACACAAACACCACTGCCATAAGTGTCTAACAGGCTAGTTAATTTTCCTGAATGAGATTCATGTTTGAAAATTATGCCATGAGTAACGGCCGACTCTATAAAGCTAACACTGGGCATTGTATTAGGAATTACATCGGTAACTGACCTAGTCGGCGTGACGATAGTATCAATATTATCTATGTTATCAAAAATGAAAAATAAGATTACTATCGATAATATACAGATGAATAAATTTCGTTTTTTTTCACTTTTCATTAATCTCTCATGTTTAATTTTTCTGAAACTAAAGTTTAGCTTAAGTAATTTAAGAGCTGAAATAAATATATTTTAATAAAAAATTGAATAATTTATATCCTTGACTAAAATGATATACATCACTGTAATTGTTGGTTGTATTATAGGCGTAAGTATTTAAGTTGACATTTTAAGTTGTTTTAATAACAGGGAATTAGGGTTGATATGAAAAATCACTTTAGTAAGCTATTTATAGTTATTTCACTTCTTTTTGTTTCAAGTATGGCTAACGCCAATTTGATTGCAAATGGAAGCTTCGATAGCGGAACCACATCTTGGCATGATGCCAGTGGTAACGGCAACGTTTCCTTCGGATCTGGTGTAGCAATATTAAACGCAGGAAATGGAACTGATCCATTTTCTTCTATATTGGTGCAAGGAGACGATGGTTCATTTTCTTTTTCTTCACCTATCTCTATTACAGCCAATTTCTCTTTACTTAGTTTCGACGCATGGATTGGCTCCAACAATATTGATTCGTCCGAATCAGGCACATCATCTTTTTCCGATTCATTTAATGTCGCGGTCTATGATGCTTTCGATAACGCTTTCGATTTAACGCTATTTGATATAAGCATTGACAAATCGTTAACAAATTTCACGCTAGATCTTAGTAGTTTGATTGGGCGAAAGGTTGCATTCTCTTTTGAGTTAGCGGATGAAAATGACGGGTACAACCTAGCGGTAGGCATTGATAACGTATTGTTAAAATCTGCAGCGTCAACCATACCTGAACCATCTATATTACTTCTGATGTTAGCAGGATTGGTTATGGTCAGACTATTTGGTGTTAGACAGTAAGTCGCAATTTGGATGTGCTAGTAAAAGCTTGCCTTAGGAGTATTAATTTTGGTCATATTTAGACAGCTGTATCGTTTGTGTGTTTTGTTGATAATGAGTGGTGTGTTTTTTAGTAATGCAGCGGTAGCAGACGACTTAATTGAAGGGTGGAATAAAGCACCAGACATTCAAGTGACGTTGAGCAACCCGAAACGAACTCGGCGATCTCCCGATGCGAAAGTTAGTGCTAATTTTATTAATAATAGCTCGCAAGCTATCGATGGTGAACTACGTTTTTTTATTACAAAACTGATACCTGAAACGGTATCAATCACCAATTCATCAGGTAAATTAGCAGGATTAGATTATTTTACTTTAATTTTAAATGAACAGACATTAGCACCCGGTGCGACATTATCTATTCCTCAGATCATCATAGCAAAAGGGGGGCGTACCTCATTTGAAATGGAAGGGTTTGTGTATTTTTTGCCTGCTACTGTTCCAGAACCAAATCCAGACCTACTTACAATCGATATTGTAACGCCACAGAGTTTATTAACCTATGGTGCTTCGCCCATTGAGGTCAGTGGCACTATCAGTGATATTACGGCTGAATTAACGATCAATGGTGTACCAATTACACACACCAGTAAACAATTTAGTGCGTTTGTAGAATTACAAGAAGGCTTTAATACGATTGTTGCTCGTGCGACGAACCAACAAGGCGCACAGGTTACCGACTCAATTGTCGCATCACTAGACTTAACACCGCCTTATTTAACGGTTGAGTCGCCTTCGAAAGAGCAAATTGTTTATACCAATAGCATCACGGTTACTGGATTAGTGAATGACATTGTTAGGGGGACAGTAGAAGTTACCCAGGCGCAAGTGCAAGTTAATGGCATTAATGCTCAAGTTTCCAATCGTAGTTATGCCGCATATAACGTTCCACTCGTAGAAGGCGAAAATACATTAACGATTACAGGGGTTGATCAATCAGGTAATACCGCAACGATTAAGCATAATGTTACTTATAAATTTATCTCTGAAAATAAATTGTCACTTATTTCTGGTCAACAACAAACCTCACCAATAGGCACTAAATTAACTGAACACCTTAAAGTTAGGCTAACGAATCAAGAGGGACTTGGGATAGCTGGCGAAGCTGTCGTTTTCCGAGTGATTCAAGGGGCTGGTATTGTTGGTGCTGACACGGATCACTTTGGGCGCGCTGTTGTTGTCGATACTGACGAGCAAGGATTTGCCAGTACTGTATTCCAGTTAGGTTACCGTACTGGTGTTGCAAATCATAAAGTGAAAGCTAAGGTTGTGGGCTTTGAAAATGAAATAATTTTTAACGCTTCAGCAACTAATGTTATCGCTGATAAAATCAGTATCAATTCAGGTAATAATCAAAGAGGGATCACGCTGCATGATCTGCCTGCACCATTTGTGGTTGCTGTGACAGACAGTGGAGCAAATATAGTTAAAGGGGCTCGGGTCCGTTTTAATGTGGTTGCTGGAGCTGGGAAATTGCAAAATGGCCTAACAACTTTTGATACTACCACTGATAGTGACGGCAGAGCATCTGCTCAATTATTATTAGGTGATAACCTGGCTAATGATGCTCAACGCGTTAATGCTGTGTTATTAGATTCACCAGTTGGCACTCGATTAAGTGCAGGGTTTATTGCAACTGCGTACGTTGCCGGACCTGCGGGTAATACCAATGTGACTGGTGTTGTACTAGACAATCAAGATACCCCCATTCCTGGTGTCATTATTCGTATTGAAAATACCGACAGAACAGCCATCACAAATGAACAGGGGCAATTTGTTATTCAGCAAGCCCCCGTTGGACCAATTCATTTGATTGCCGATGGCTCAACAGCCACTGTGTTGGGTGAATTCCCTTCATTAAGTTATCACTTAGTAACAATTTCTGGTATTAACAATCCTCTTTCATCGCCAATTTATATGGTAAAACTTGATACTGAAAATGGAATATGGGCGGGTCCTAAAGATGCGGTACTCACATTAGATAAGTATCCAGGATTCAAACTCGAAATAGTAAAGGATTCAGTTACATTTCCAGATGGCTCCCGAGAGGGTATGATATCAGTAACGCCTGTTAATGCATCGAAAGTACCAATGGCTCCGCCTAACGGGATGCAACCTCAGTTCATTGTCACTATACAGCCGGTAGGCGCTACATTTTCACCACCCGCAAAATTGACCTTACCAAATGTCGATGGTCATGCGCCTGGCGCACAAGTAGAAATGTATTCATTTGATCATGATTTAGAAGAATTTGTAGCAATTGGTCTTGGTACCGTCAGTGAAGATGGCTCAATTGTTAGCTCCAATTCTGGCGTTGGTGTTATCAAAGCGGGTTGGCATTGCGGATCGCAACCTGGCGGATCCGGAACCGCACATAATTGTCCTACTTGTCAAAAGTGCGATGAAAGCTCGGGTAATTGTGTACGAGATTCAGCACAAGATAATAATGCAAGGCCTGCCGAACAGCAAACCCCAGAAGATTGCAAAACAGCATTATGCAGTGGCAGTAGAGCTGAACCTAGTGATATACCGAGAAGCAAGGATGTTGCTGAGGATTGTCGTAAGCCTGGCTGTGATGGGAAAAACCCTAAGTTGGATATCGCTAATCCAACGGATATTCCAGTAAGTAAAGATATTGAAAGCGATTGTAAAAAACCTGGCTGTAACGGCAATCAACAAATATTCGATGTACCAGATGATAACGATCTTTCTGATGATGACAAAAAATGTAGTACGTGTTCTGGCGGCGAAAAAATTGTTGATCCAAATACTGAAGCACAGGCATGTGGTGGCGATGACGACACTAAATCATGTTACACCTGTAAAGAAGGGAGCTGTGGTAATCATTGTAATGCCCCCACAGATAAGACGACAAAAAGTATAAAAGTTGATTCAGATCACACGCTTTTAAAGGGGCTGCATATATTACAAGCAAAGTCGCCTTATGTGAAATTAGAATTGAAAGGGGAATTTTCCATTAATGAAGAGGCTGGTAAAAAGTGCTGTAAGGATTGTTCTAAGGGAGCTGAACCTAAGTCCTACACTAAGAACACATTAAAGGGTAGCGCTAGTTTGGAAGCAACGTTTATAGTCCCAGGAGTCGGGCTGATATATAAACTGCCAGCTAAAACTTACGGCCCGCTCAAACTAAGTGGTGAGATTGAGTTTGGTCCTGGCGCAAAGGGGAAGTTAGAGCTAGCAGGGGCAGGTACATCTGAAGTCTCAGAGTGTGAGGATGATGATTGTAGTGAATTGTCGATGTCAGCCACTGGTAATGCAGCAATCGGAATATTTTTTGAAGTAAAAGGGGAGGTTGAATTCTGTAATATTTTCAATAGTAAAGATTGTGATAAGGTGATTGCAGGTGGTGCGAAAGCAAATAGTGCTTTTCACTTTAGTGCTGGTTTCACTAGTAAAAAATTCTATGGTGAACGGTGTAATAAGCCGGACTGTACAGTTTATCACTATGGCAAGGTGGAGTTTAAGTCAGGCGTTGAATATGAGGTGATTGTTGGAGGTATTTACAAATATCAATACAGCAATGAAATAGCAGTTTCATTTAGTGAACCAGGACAAGGCGGAACATGTGGTTAAAATAAAATTATTATTATCGACAGTATTATTGTTATTAAGCGTAAATATTTTAGCGAAAGAAACGCAGCAAAGGTTGGTCATTGCCGAAGATAAAGTAGGAAAACCTACAGTAATAGGGCGTTTGTTTATTGATAATAAATTTGAAATAAATAATGTTTTAAACACCCCAAGTAATGGTAGTGCAAGCTTATCGCTTCTTCATCAATATTATGTGGCTGGTCAAAAAAATGATTTAACAACAATCATGCAACTTTCATTTACTGCGGATGGCACTAAAAAATGGATGGCAAAAGAGCTAAAGAATATACCAGATAAATTTTATGGTTTCAAAAAACTGAAAAAAGTTAATGCCACCAAAAAATATTGGTGGGGAGACTATCAAATATTTGTGGTTGATTGGTATATCTCGAATAATCGTAAAGTGATGAGCTGGTATGAAGCCGTGCATTGTGAAAATCAGGCTCGTTGCTTGTTGAGTAACCTGATCCTCAATGGTACAGAATCGAGTTCTATTTTTTCTGACACATTAACTTTAGCGTTAAAAAACACCAAGACGACTAAGTCTGACTTAAAGTACAAATTTAATGTTTTACCTAACGATGGCGGATCTTATCATCCACAAGCGTTAGAGATATCATTTGATATTCAATGGTTCAAGCAGCCTATTTTAATTGCTAAAAATAATCAAGCTAGTGCTAAGAGCAATAGCGAGACATCGAGTGTTGGAGAGTTTTCTCACTTTACTAATTTTTTACAATCGCTGTGGCAGCTAAATTATAATGATATTTTCCAGCTTAAGTTAGACAGCCCTATTTTTAAAGAAAGTTGGCAGGACTTTAATCCAAGAAAGCTGTTTGTCGTTTTTTCGAAAAATCATGAAAAGAAACATTATATAACGACAGCATATTTTCAGCATTTAGCAAAGATGGACTCATTTAAGATCTTAGGTGTATTACATGCCAAAAATGAACGCTATTTAATTGGACAAGCAAGCCACCCTGTCACCGGAGGTAATAGCGAGAAAATTATGATTTTCTCATTAGATAATACTAGTTCTCTACTGATTCAAGCGGATCAAAACTCTTCACTTTATAATATTATTTACTCAAAAATGTTCAATCAAAAAATAACTGAAATTGTATCTGGGCGAGGGCGCTAATGTTTACTAATGGAGATGAAATTTCGACAGTGGACAATGGCTTTGGTGTAAGTTATCGCAACGCCAGATTAGTATTTGAAGATAAACAAGTAAAAGTAGTTCCGACGATGCGTGCTTATGTATTTGAGAGTGTATTCCAGTTTATGATTTGGTTTGCGTATGTTTTTGCATTTGGTGAAGCATTGCTTTATCAAACCCCCGAGTTGTTTGAGGCTGCTATTTATTTCTTTTTTTTCTGTTTTATATTTAGTTTTCTTGTTCATTATTTTTTGGTTAAATCTAGAGTTGTTAAGGTATTCAATAGCATAACCGGGTTGTTTGATACAGGTATTAAAAACGAAAAATTTCGACTAACGGATATTGAAATACTACTACTTATTGGCGAACCCATACACTCTAGTGATAAAAGCTATACAAGTTATGAAATGAGTTTTTTTACCCAAAGTGGTGAGCGAGCAGTAATTATGAATCATTCTGAAAGAGATAGCTTAATCATCGAGATCCGTGCGCTAGCTGAGTATTTAAACAAGCCGTGGCAAGAATTAGAATGGGGCCATATTTATGGTGACGAGTGATGAATAAAACATTAATTCGTTACTAAAATCCAGGGTATCAAGAACTATAAAATAGAACAATGGAAGTTATACCTGAGGTCAGCGATACCGCAGGTTTGCTATAGCACTTAGACTTAATATTAAAAAAGGTTCAATAATGAAAGCTGTTAATGGTTATAAGATAAATGGGCTATATTTAGTACCTCTATTTTTTATGATTATGGTTGTCACCTTATTTAGTGCAAGGTCGAGTGCTATCCAGTTAAATAAGGATTGTGTGATTAATATACTTAATCGTACGATTCAGGTCAGTGAAGATGGCGGATGGGCGTTACCTAATGTTCCCTCTAACATGGGAAAAATACGTGCCCGTGCCACTTGTACCCTTGAAGGGGGGCGTACTGTTTCTGGTCAAAGTGAATATTTTAATGTGTTGAGAAACGGTATAACTAAAGTGGGAGACATTGTTTTTAAAACATTAGATCCTATTCCTGTCTCTTTAATTTTTTCTTCAACCAATACCTTAAAACTAACTGAAATTGATGCTACTTCTCAATTGACGGTGACCGGTTCTTATGCCGATCATTCGGTAAAAAATGTAACGTCTTCGCAAACGGGTATTAATTATTCCAGTACCAATAGTAACATCGTCACCGTAAGTGTTGATGGTTTAGTGACCGCTAAATCAAATGGTGTCGCGTTGATTAGCGCCCGTAAAGATGGTGTGTTAGTTGCTAGGCGTATAGAAGTGTCTGTTGGTGGTGATCTTGATAATGACGGTATTCCCGACGATGTCGAACGTGCTTTAGGTTTAAACCCTAATGATCCTATTGATGCACTCGAAGATCAAGATAATGACGGTTTATCGGCGATAGAAGAATATCGTGCTGGCACCAATATTTTTAACCCTGACTCAGATGGCGACGGTATCAATGACAAAGAAGAACTTGAATTAGGCCGTGATGGTTATATCACTAATCCGCTGTTAGCTGATTCTGATGGCGACGGCATTTCTGATGCGTTAGAGATCCTTGGAAACTCTGATCCTAATGATTCAGCCAGCGGCTCATTAACTGATTATCTAGATTTTATATTAGTGTCCCCCGCCAATCTGTCGTTAACCTATAACACTATTGATGGTGAAGCCAGTGGCCGATTAAGTGTAACAGGCTATATGTTAGATGGTTCGGCAGTTGACTTAACCTCGCAAGCATCCGGGACTAGATATGCTACTTCTGATATCTCAATTGCTAATTTCGGCTTAATCGACGGTCAGATATTTGCAGGAAAATCAGGTAATAGCAAAATCACCATAAAAAATGGCACCAAGCAGTTTGTGGTTAATGTTAACGTGACTGAATTTGAGCCTATTGCCCAAGCTGCTTTATCCATCCCTGGTTATGCGAATAATGTCGACATACAAGGAAACTTAGCTTATGTGGCCGCCGGTAGTGCAGGTTTGCAGATTGTTGATGTTCGAAATCGCGCACAACCAGAGATTATCGGGGCAATCGACACGCCTGGTACGGCTATTGATGTCAAAATAGTGGGTAATTTAGTCTATATTGCCGACGGTGAGTCTGGGCTGCAAATTATCGATGTTTCAAACCCACTGGAAGCTTCAACTAAAGCGAGTTTTGATACTGCATCTATTGCACAGGATCTCGCGATTCAAGGCGATTTTGCTTTTATTGCTGATGGCAGTGCTGGTATCGAGATCATAAATATTAGCAACCCAAGTAAACCTTTTGCCGTTGGCAGTAATGATCAAATAGCTAATGTTAAAGGGATCGCCGTTGAAGGGGATCGAATGGTGGCTGTTGGTGGTACATCTTTAGCCTTGTTTGATATTGAAGACGCGAGTGCGCCCATTTTATTAACCTCTATTAATATTGGTCCCGTTAAAGATGTCACATTAGACAATGGTTATGTTTATGTTGCTGCTTATTCTACGGGTTATCGGGTGTATAAAATCACCGAACAAAATCAATTGGTATTAAAAGGTGGCGATGCTAGGTTTGTGCCGCGGGATGTTGCCGCCGCAAATGGTTTTGTCTTTTTCGCTGAACAGCTTTTCCCAAATGTTGTGGCTTATGTCAATGTCAAAAATCCTGATGTGCCCTTTTTTCAAGACACGATTAATTTGTCGCCATTGGGAGATTATGCGGGTACGGGGATAGCATTGGATGCTACACATGTATTTATTACGGAAGAGTCACATATTGTCAGTAGCGATTATAAGGCTACGGGTAATACAAAGTTGTTTATTGCTCAATACCGAGAGTTAAATGATGCAAATGGGATTGCGCCAACGATCACATTAACCCAGCCTGCGCAAAATGGCGTCACAGTTGAAGGGGCCCGTTTGACTTTAGCTGCAGATGCTAATGATGATATTGCCGTGGCTCGTGTCAGTTTTTTTGTGAATGACACATTGATTGGCTTTGACACCACTTTCCCTTATTCAATACCTTATACGGTTCCTTATGATATTAGTGCAATAGCAGTAAGGGCTGAAGCTAAAGATTTGGCGGGTACCACAGCTGAGTCAACATTAGTGACGTTGTCGGTACAAAATGATGAAGATGGTGATGGTTTAGGAGACGAAGAAGAACTTAATACTTGGTTAACCGATCCCAATGATCCTGATTCTGATAATGATGGCCTAAGTGATGGCGAAGAAATAGCACGAAATACCAATCCAAATAATCCTGACTCTGATGGTGATGGTTTAGAAGATGGTGCTGAAGTTGAAGCTGGCACCGATCCGACCAATCCGGATGTCACAGCGCCTACAGTTACTCAGACCGAGCCACTTAATGAAGCGACGGAAGTGGCTGAAAATAGTTCTATTATTGTTTATTTTTCAGAACAAATCATCAAAAAATCTGTCAATACAGCAACTGTCATTTTAAAGGAAGAAGGCGCTGTTCCTATCGTTGGTACTCTAAAGTTAATCGGAGGTGATAAACAGCTGTTATTCACCCCAACTGCGTTGTTAAAAGACTACACCAGCTACAGTGTTGTTGTTACTGGTGTGCGCGATATTGCAGGAAATAAACTGCAACAGCCTTACTCTTTTGAATTTATCACCGGTAACACTATTGATACCGTTCGACCAACCGTTACCGCGATTAACCCTAAAAATAACGCGAGCAATGTGCCGGTGAACGCAGCGTTGACTATGATAATGAGTGAACGGATCGATCCTGAAACTTTTACTAATGAATCTTTGTACATTATTGATACTTCGACAAATCTACGAGTCGAAGGGCATATTGATGTAAAAGATGATAATCAAACGATCACCTTTACTCCTAATACTGCATTCTTAGTCGGCAGACAGCATCGAATATATTTATCATCTGCAATCAAAGATCTTTTTGGTAACGCTCTTTCTTCACGTAATTTTTATTTTCATACTGCATTTGAAGCCGATGGTACGGCGCCACTTATTGATGCTATCAGTATTGAAGAAGGGCAAGTCGATGTCCCAATGAATGCTCGGTTAAATATTAAATTTAATGAAGCGGTTAACAGCTATACGGTAAAAAATATAAAATTGTTAAAAGACGGTGCTGAAATAGCAGTTGATCGTAGCGTCAGTAACGATTTAACCACCTTCACAATTAAGCCTAAGCTAAATTTTGAAGCAAATAGTTCATTGGTTTTAGTTGTTGATGGTGTTTCAGATCTTAGTGGTAATTTACTTGAACTTTCTTATCGGATTAACTTTAGTACTTCAGCATTAAATGATACTTCACAGGGTTCTCGGATCAGTTACAGTCCACGCAGTGGCGATAATGATGTCCCACTTAATGCGGTGATCACCAGTGATTATAGTGAGCGTATTGATCCAACGACATTGAACGCAAGTAGTTTTAGGTTACATAATGTTACTGAAGGGCGAGATGTGGTTGGGGAATTGAGTCTAAGCGCGGATGGTCGTCGTATAAGGTTAGTGCCAGATGAGCTATTGAAGGTAGCGAATAGTTACACAATTTACAGTGGTTTGAGCTCACATTTGTTGGATTTATCTGGCAATAAAGTGGGTTATTATAATATCTATAGTTTTATCACGGGTGAAACGGCAGATGAT
>SPKZ01013815.1_pt1 | contig 13741 bp, 9 predicted proteins | sample 2456571 | NCBI WGS metagenome assembly SPKZ01 (sample SAMN11192286, study PRJNA482655) | marine metagenome | biome: ENVO:00000447; feature: ENVO:00000244|ENVO:00000211|ENVO:00000569|ENVO:00002023; material: ENVO:00002151; isolation source: ocean water from marine abyssalpelagic zone ...
TAAATTATAAGCATACAAACAGTTTCAGAAGGCGCATCGTATTAAGAGGTCATTCACTTAGAATTGACACCCAACTAAGTTTTGTTCGTATATATGAATGCAATAGAATGTATTATAGTTATTATAGTTACCTTTCTTTACTGAACAGTCCTCGGTAAGGAATCCGGCAATACAAACACATTTTCCTTTGACACATTTACCGTTTTTACTACATTGATTTGGACAAATTTCATCAGATACTGCAGTTGGTGGTTCTGGCTTTCCATTTGGACCTGGTTTCCACGTCGTTGGATCTCGCATTATTACCTCCTCACAATCACTTTTCATTGCATCCATTGCCGCGGTCACTGCGGTAGCTTTATTATCTAAAATCTGAAAGAGATAAATCCTGGATTAGTGACCTGGATTAGAATATGTAAACAAAGCACTGCAAAATTGGTAAACGTATGTTACGGTTGGTATATAAGGATCGATAATACACACGTAAAAATGGTTACCTCAATATCTGTAACACATTGTCCCAAGAAGCCTTGAATGGTGAATTTTATCCCGATAGCCTCTCTGCAAGCTTTGAACAGTTTGGATCCTTTGATACTCCTTTTGCAAATATTGTTTGCTTGGGTCTTCGTTATACCGCTTTTGGTAGGAAAGCTGGGTATAACTGGTATAACCTTCGGAGGTTTGTATGTATATATTTCATCTGGACCACCAATGGTGAGAACAATGGCAGTAATATCGGTGGTGACGCGTCTTTCTTTATCACATTTAGTTTGACCTGTAAATTTTATCAAATATAAATAGTATTGCTGAATATAAATATTTACTGCAGCTGGCGAAAGCGAACATTTACTACCAAAAGTATACGTTGTTACTACATGATTAAACACAATGGACCTTTTTACGGATAGCGACACCATTATGAAAGATACCCTGGATATACCGTCGCGCATTTCAAACACTAAACCGAATTACAAACAATAACATTTCAGGTAAACAATGGGATTAGTGATTTGACTATCACAAAATATCAACGAGGTTGTTAAATTAATTGGCCTTATTTAGTTCCATTTTAAGTACATATAAGAGAACGATTAAGCAGAGAAGCTGGATTAATTTTCTTATAATAGTTAAATCAATTATCCTGTTGTTCATCTACGAAGATTAATTACTCCATTGAATTTTACTTTGTTTATAATTCGGTTTAATATTTTTTAATTACTCCCGAGATTAATAAGTCCTTGATAGTTGCAATGCATGCCGGTATAATCAGGATATCTTTCATAATGGTGTCTCTATCTGTAAAAAGACTATTACACATCAAACATAATCCGTTGATTTTACAAGAATTTACACTAAGTGGTATAAACCAAGTAAAACTTAAGAATGAATTTCATCATTTTCACAACAAAATCACTCTTTCCAAAGTATTTTTTATACATTATGTTGCATCGGAACAAAAATGTTGTATCCTGACTAATAAGGTACAGAATAAAACGTATGAATCAATTCTAGTAAAAAGCAGCATATTTTTTAACTGACAAGGAAGAATTTTTAATTTTAATTGCATTTATATTTCAATTTCAATTTTATTATTTTCTGCTTGCCATATTCACGCCTTCTACAACAATGTTTCGGATGTTGTAACCACTGAATGTTTGACGTCCTTACCCATGTTTGACAAAAATAACAATGTTGATCATACACGTGGTATAATAATGCCACACGCCAGTATTCAAGAATTGTTTTTATACCTGGGAAAAGTATCTTTGTATACCCTGCTTGAATCTTCGCTTGAAATTTTGGTGTTTTAAACTGGATGTTACAATCACGTTTCGTTTTCCCGTCTCTATTAATCATACATTGGCAATAGCTACTTCTGGTCTTCGGTAAACATTTCATTTCACCGCTATTGTAATAGAAGAGACTTTCTGTTCGGGATAATCTATGAGAGAAAAAAAAGAAAGAACACTGAATCTTGTTACTTCTTATCGGTGAAAACTGAGGAGTTGTTTTTTTAAATATATTATAAAATAAATAAACTGTAAGGATTAGGAAAAATATGCAGGTCAGCATGTTACGTTTTATTGCATTTGTGGCATTCTTCCACTTTAGCCCCGTCATTAAATATAACGATCTATAGAACGACTAATTATTCTATATATTTAACTAATGAAATCATAGTTTTAATCGTCGTAATTAGCCGTTTTATAGCCGTTCTTACATAATAGACGGGGCTCAACTGGAAGAATGCAGCTTTTGTTAATGACAATAGGGTATACCCTGGCTGAAAGCAGATAAAAGGTAACCAGACCAGAGGGTAACATGTTCATAAACTACAAACTAATTATTAAAAGGCTTACTTCCAACTTTCTGTGAATTCTGGACAGGCCTGTCTTCCACAGGAACGATGAAATACTTTACCATTCTTAGCGGTCATATCATTGCGTTTATTTTTATCAATAATGCCACACAGACCTCGAGTTTTTCCATAATCATCAGCTGGTATTTGAACTGTAACATCAGCATAATAATTACGACCGAACCATTTCTTAGCAACAAACGTCACAGACGCCCCAGATCTGAATTTTAGCTAAAAAAAAACAAAAAAAAAACGATATACGTAATTGGTAAATCAACTGGAACCTTATTAGGTAAGCTTTGAAGGCAATTGAGAAGATAGGCAGGGTTTGCCATCGTGTATGTTGCTTGGAGTATGACAATTTGGTACGCAAAATTCCATTGGATGTCAGAAACTCGTATTTCTATGCAATTTTAAGAGAGAAAGTTGTAATCCAAAATAAAACTATTTCCAAATATTAAGTACACCGAGTGTCTCATTGATTCTCCGAAAAACCCGGAATAAATATATTTCTCCTGTGTTGCAGAAAATTTCATAAAATAAAGTGTTTAATGTATGGGCGTGGAATAAAAGTTGTGGTTTTGCCAAAATTGGCAATAAAAAATCATGATACTACTTTCGGTGGTATAAAAGCGCTTAAAACGCATTTCTCCATTTTATTAAAATAATTAGCCTCAAAACTTCATATCTTGGCCTCTCAAAATTCATATATGAAAATGACTTCCATAAAATGAAGCACAGAAAGTACATTGTAACTCATGTATGTATGCGTGCAATTCACAAATGATATAGGGATTCTTTCACGGTTATTCTCTCTGCTCGTCGTGCATAGTATCAATAATAAAATTTCAGGGGTGGTAAATATTTTTTCTAAATTACATACAACATTAACCTTATTCTTCTGGTCAACATGGCAACGCTATATTTAACCACTTAAGAGATGGAATGAAATAATAGCTAGCATTTCGTGATCACTCGATAATATACTATTCATTCTGGGTAAACAAAATCGTAATAGGGTATTATGGGTAAGAATTTTTTTCCCAAAAAAAGAAGAAAAAGAAAAAAGAAAAGAAAAATGAGGTGGAAATGACAAGTCGAAGATGTGGAAAAATGACGAAGTTGAAGAAGCCTAAAAATGACTATTTCGAAGATATGGAAAAATTACGAAGTCGAATAAGCCGAAAAATGACAACGTCGAATTTAGTATAAAATAAATTAGTTTCTATGGCCAAGATTGAATCTCTGTAAGTTCTAGAAGTTTCCAGAGTTACCAGATGGTAATCATATCTTGTTTTTAATTATGCATTATAACTTGATGTAGATTATTAACTGTAACAAACACTATTTATATAGATGAATATGTTATTCCCATAACCCATCTATAGAATAGTTATGGTAGATTAATAAATATTAATAAATTTTAATAATAAAGTTTTTCACCTATTTCCGTTATTAGTCTTTTGAGAACATATTAGTAATTGCAACTAAATTCTGTTATAAATCTATAGACAATTTAAGTTTATTTTTAGTCGATTAACATTCATTCTATTGATAATGTCAGTGGAATTTAACATTAATAAAAATGACTTAATAGGATTCAATTATGTAACATTAAAACACATGTAATTGTTAATAAAAAACAATAACCAAAATCCCAATTCCCACCTTCTAGGACATGAACGACAAAATAACGAACGGGCGGATAACCAGGCAAAAAATAAAGGTCGCGCCGACTAAAGTCGGGTGACCAAAAAGGCTTTATGGAGTGCCAATCCAATAATTATCTTGTTATCCTGTGTAAATGTATGTTGACAATACGCGAATCTAAATTTTGTGACAGATGGTGAAATTGGATGCAATAGAGTATCGGTGCTATAAGCATGGATTGGATCTCTTATAAATTAATTTGGAATTTTACTTCACTCACAAGAAATGTCCTGCCATTTTGACTTCTGGAAATGTATGTACCCCTCTGCGGTTCCTGTTTGCTCGCATATCTCGTTTGTGGTGACATGAATCCTCGGCACATATCTACAACTAGGACGTCATCGCCTTCTCGCACCGCCACCCCACAATTGCATGCAACACTTGCGCATCGGTGAGTTCTTGCCTGTACCTACATAAAGAGAAAGAAGACTGTATTATTTATTCTAATTTAACCACTTAAGTAGTAATTACCGTGCGTTTACGAAATGATTCTAATCATTTCCCTTTGCTATACATGTTTAATGAGTGAAAAAAATCGGTGTTCATATGCAATATCTGATGTCACGAATGTATACATAAGTTAATTCAGTTTCTATATTTAACATATTCTGCCTAAAGGCAAAGATAATGTTAAACAAGGTTTTTGACAATGTTACTAAAACTGATAGTATCCCCATAGTAACCGTTACGAAGTTCCGTAAGAGTAAATATTAACCCGGTAACGTTTCTTCTAACCTGAGCTTGCGCGAATATATGCAGAATCGAAGGGTAAATATTTTCGGTACGTCTCGAGGAATACAGTTAACTAGTATTGCTCGTCAAGTTTGGTTTTTGGTATTTGTTTAGAAGCGTGTATGACCGAGCGATAAGCCCATAAGTGACCTATATTTCTCAAGGGATGTAATATTAATAATTATGCTTACCTGAAACTTACGAACTTTACTATCCACTAATGTGTAGTCACCAAGACGATAATGATTGAAATATTGCCCATCAAATGTTCGAATATGTGGATCACCGGAGGAGGTACACCGACCGGTACTAACACTGGTTGTCGAAACCTAAAATTTAATTTTTTTAAAATTAGTATCTAAGTGTACGTTGCACATTGACAATTTTATGATTAATTCACGACTATGCACAAACTTGTCCAAACTGATAGTTTCTAAAAGAAAATATACTGACTTGTATTCAAGGAAAGGAAGTACAAGGGAGGAAGTTCAAAATATAAATTGACCCAACAACAATAAAATCATACTAATTAATTACACTCCTTTCATACTTACACTAATATGTGCACCGCCATATATTCCTGACCAATCTCCGTTAGTTGAAGCACCTGGAGACGATACAATATTCTGGGAAATTTTCATGTTACTACTACCATCATCAACAAAATCACGTTTCGCTATTATCTGAAATGTTTGTGCTGAGAAAACTCTGTTTGTTGCTGCAAACACCAAAGTACACTTGCTAATCATAACAGCAGTATTAGATTGTACCAAACGGACGGTGATGCTACAATTTCTTGTCCCTCCTTCACAAATAATAGGAACTGTTGCAGTAACTTTCACCTGCATTGCCGTTCCACTTTCCAAAAGATTGAAACTGCTTCTATCGAACTAAAAAAACAAAAACAATTAGCAAAATTTATCGGAGTATAGTTTGGAATGAAACAACATTTCACCCACTACTGATGCAAAGATTTTAACAAAATACCAGAAAAATGCGATTGGGGACTATTAGGGAGGTACTACCCGTGACATGTTTGGGGACAATTCTTCTTCATATATACTTCCTGAAACCAAATTCAATATATTTTTTAAAAATCATTAATTTTGGCTGTACTTGGTGTATGAAAAAGTTGCCGGGGTTGTTTAATATCCCTACAGGACTATGACCATGATTTTAAAAAACGCGATTTTCATATTCATTTACATGAAAAATCACAAATACCATTTGAAAGCTCTCAAAAAGTTATACAGAATACATTTAAAAGGATCGTATCAATTTCTTAGCAGAAATAGTGAAAAATATTATTCAATAAATAGAAACATAAAAACTATTAAATCCTAAATAGTTGGATATTTAGTTTGGCAAAAAGTTTAACAAAATAAACGAAAATAAAAAGTGAAGAAAGGTAGCCACATTTCGATTTCTTTATTTTTCCAATTTAAGCTCTTATTAAGGTGTCACCATCCAACAGAAGAACAATAGAATGAAGGAGAAAAAGATATGCCAAAAAATTGTTGAAAATTTGTCTGCACATCTCCTGTATACATCTTGGGCATTTCAAAACGTGCGCCCTTTAACTTATTTTATTGCACATATCACCTAATGGACAGACAGACCAACTGACGAGACTGAAAACTGGTCGTCCAGATTATGTCACAAACAGCTGCTTCGGCCCAAAGTTTCACGTCAAATAATAGGAGAACTACCAGTATGATTTTATTAGTTTTAAAATAAAGGAACAAAATCAGGTCTGAAGAAAGTAGAGTGCTCATAAATATCTTACCTGGAAACCTGCAAAATAGATATTACTTGTAACATAACCGCTTTTTTCATTCGGATTACTAGCAAGCCATGCCCTAACTTTTGTGTATATCTAAATGGAAGTAAACATGTTCATCAACGTAAACATATATACGTATAATATATTATGCCAAATAAATCACGTGTTTATTCCACATAAAATAAAATAAATATTCGGTCATAAGAAAAGCCTTCCATACCAAAATCGCCACGCTTAACGTCCAACAACATTTACCTACCCACCTTTACGGCAACCCAAAATGACCACTCCTAAAATATACGCGTAACGTAAACCATACGCCAGGCTTAACCATAATCCATCCTTTAACTGTCGTTGGCCGTTTAGCGTGGGTATGGATGGATGGCTTCCATAAAATAACACCATGATAATAATTTTACTTACGTTACCACCGAGACGAAATAATCTAACTTGATCGCTATTTTTGATAAATGAAGCATAGTTCGCACCACTTAAGGTTTCGGTTTTTACGAGCTTGGCAGCAATATTACCAATTGGTCTTTGATACCACTTTACTTCGTAATACATAGCGACTCTTCCTGTTGGTGTGATTTGACACTTGAATTCTATCCTAGTTCCTTTAGCTTGACAAGATACAACAGGAGTTTTCAATTGAATTTGAGCTAAAATACAGATGCAAATTTCCCGTAAATTAGCATTTGAGAAGACGCTTTCCCACACTTTCGCTCAATACCGAATCTTAATGTTCACGTTTCTAATACTGCAATAATTTTATTTTTGTATACAAATTGCCACTGTCAATATCACATCGCGCAAGTAATTCGCTATAAGGAAAAAAGCTATTATTCTATTATTATAAATGTTCTTGTAATATTACGTTTTGATGTATGTTCTCATAACAAATACTTAACCGGTTACCGGGAAATTGAATTCAATGCATCGTTCACAAAGGACGTCAACTTATTTGTGTCGGTTTATATCCCATATTTCCCCCATATTGTCAACATTTCACTTTAACATATACGTTCTTTGGCTGATGCCCCCTACACCCCCGTGTTACTGGGTGATGCCATTTCTGAACGATCTCTACTACTCCCGCGTTATCTACTCTACATAATTTATTTGCCAAGAATAACCGCAGCATACATTATTATTTCTTTACTCTACTTACACAACATATATACGGAAATGACAATACATAAATAGGAGAAAGATAAAATTACTACATAGTATTTTCTGGTCACCCGACAAGACACTGTATTATGATATAAGCGCAAACTAGATGGAAGCGCATCGAAAAGTAGGTGTTTATGTTGAGTTAACCAACGTATATTAACAGCCAAACCCGTGTGTATGCCCTAACCGAAGGGGAGTGGATACTCCTGGTGAGTAAAAGGAATTTCGAGAGTTTTGCCTATATATTTCTGGCGTATATACTGAGCATATGTCATTATAATCCCGTGTCAGACATAATGTATACTACTAACTGGAATCGGGGTGACCAGAAAACATTACTTACTACTAATAATATCAAACAGAAGCAGGTATATTGGTACAATGCGTCTCGTAAATCCTAAATGTATTATTCAGAACATGGTGGGAATGTCCCAATTACTTTAGAATGTATTGGTAACCGATAAAATAATGCACGTAATTATTAGGCGTACAAGTTATAGCGTTACTTGTACGATAAAATCCCGTACAATTAATCGTTGATTGTACGATACATTTTTGTCTCTATTAGGAACTCGTTGTTTCTGAACTTCAAATTGTCCTCGTCCTTCGGACTCTTGACATTTTTTTGTTCAGAAAATAACTCGTCCCAATTAATCGTTAATTGTACGAGCAACCATACAATTGCTACTACTAGAGGAAATTAAGTAATATTTTAAACGGTGCTCGAGAACCTGTACGAAAAATTACTCACATTTAATTTTATAAACATCATTTGCCCATGTGCCTCCTCTCCCATTTCTGCATTTACGACTGTGACCATACTTCTTGTATGTATTCCCAGCATTCCTGGTAGAAAAACATTGAATTCCATATTGTACGGCAAAATATTGATATCCACGTGTTTTGGCATATTTGTAACAGCTCCTTATAGGATCGCGACGGTAGTTTAAATACCGAACGGGAATAGCACGAATACGTCGATCAGCATAACAACCGACAGGAGTATATTCTAAGACCTTTATTGCATAAATCGCATTAGCCCATGGTCCTCCTTCCCCATCTTTTTTGCAAGCCGTCGATGGTCCATACTTCTTGTAAGTGGTTCCAGCAGTTAAGCTTGTTGCACACCATCCACCATTCTGTACAGCAAAATAACGGTATCCCCTAGATTTTGTTGCTTGGTAACATTTTTCTAATGGATTCCTACGTGTCCAATACCTTCCTCTGAGATTCACGTTATCAGTACCTTCTATAGTTGGAACGGCGCGTCGACCTGTATCTCGCCAGCAACCAATATATCTGTACCTTCTTCCGGCATCTTCATCCAATTGTAGTGAAGTGGTGTATTCGTCCGATCCAGGCGACATTTCCTCTGGTACATCCTCTAACAACGATTCAGAATGTACCAAATCATCTTCGTATTCGTACGATTCGTTTGGAGCATTTGAATCTCCTTTTGTATATGTTAAGGTCACCAATAGCAGGAAAAAGTGTGAAAACTGCATTTTGTATTTAGTTTGTCATGGAAATAAATTCATCTGCTGCACAAACAACGGACTAAAAATAGAATGTTATTTGCACTGAAAAATTGAAAAGCACAGAAATCATTCTATAGTGTATTTTTTATTTATTCTTGTAAGAGGCTCACTCCAATATAGAGGTATGGCCATTAAAATTACTAGAACATTATACTAATATCAAAAGTATAACATTAATGACTAATAGTTTGTGGTCCCCCGACATTACTCCGTACCTTCGTAGCTTTGAGAAATTTATTGGGGTGTGGGTCTATTGGTTTTTCACGTATACAGCCTTTAGAATAACCGAGCAAAAAATAAGAGAAAAGGAAGGATGTCCAAATAATATTTAAACCTCTTTATTGCACTATTCACCTTTGACATTTTGTTGGACATTTCGTCGGACATGTGTGACTAACGGACGAACTGGACTGGAAACATCGGTTTGCCATCATACGAAAAGCAAGATTTTAGACATTTATAAAGTGAGATTAACCGTGGAAACATATTTTCCACAAACAGCTTTTCTGGAAATAGCTTACTTACCTTGTTACGAGATTCAAAAAAAAAGTAACGTGCCATTATTATCGTGGCCAACCGATGTGCCACCAGAACTACAATGTTGGACATTAAATTCCGGACATTTCCTGTGATTAGGCAATAAAAGTACAAACCACAAGTTTTTGAAAGTTGTTTTTCTCGAGTTTCAAGACATCAACTTCAGCTTTAGCTTCAAATACTGAACATAGAACATTGAATCATTGGATCTGAGGATGCCATGAGCGTATAAAAGGGCTTTCTAAGTTCGATACTCTTTCAACAGATATGTAATTTTTCGTAGGTTCCACGATTCCATATTTTACCCTATTTTACGCATTAGTTAGGATATTTAATGTCCAAGATTGTAGGTCGACGTGCAATGGTTGCAACGAGGGGATAGGTATGTGTTATGTCATATATAAAGATCCGGTCCTTGCGCCTGCTGAGAAACCACCATCAAACCTCACAAAATTACAATATATATTTATCATAATAATAAATATACATGTTAATAAATATAAACGTAAATGCTAGAACAATTTTTTTGTGAAATTTCTCTTTACCCTTAGCCGACCATTGTGTACAAGTGTCTGACGAATTCTATTTAGTGTTGAGTCTTATGGTGACTCCCGTCGTGTGTTTGTGTCTGCCGTTATGTGATCTCCGTCCAGGGGTAAAAATATCGGTACTTATCCTCCCTTGAAAGATCCGTACACGACAGCTAAAATACGTAGATAAGGATAGCTTTTTATCTAGTGCCCCCCGATTTCAGCGCAGAACTATTGTAAATAAAGTTCGACGTTCTTGGAAGTAGTGTATCTTTGAGTACCAAATAAACGTTCCGTGTTGAATAAATATATACCCTCTATATCAAAATTGTGAGATTTAATAGGCCAAACCAAAGAAATACACAAATAAAATATTTTCTAATCAGTGTGCCGGCACGTTTGAGGAGTACCTCGGTAATAAAAGTGCAAAGAATAATGGATGGAGTTATTGGGCGAGACGGTCCCGCCGTCTAATTCTTTATTCGGCGGGACCGTAGTAGGCAGGAACAAGTTTAGAACGTGTGCATTAATATTCACAAGTAAAACCCAAAGAAAAATGCCCCGCCGAGTAACTACTTTCAAGCATAATGTATTATTATGTGTTATTATACGTCGCCCGGTTTATCGTCACCGAAAATTGCATCCAAATATATTATATTAAATTAAATTATATTCATATTGGAATGTAGTTATATTAAACTAAAGCATGATCACCTTATACCTCGCAATACCTAACAACATGGAATAACAGAACATAAATAGATGAAAATCGAAATAAAACAGTTTGAAAAAATTGTTTTTAGTTAGCATCAAAAATACATAATAATAAACAAATCACTCACTTGAAAGTCACAGACACTCCGTCTGCATTGATAGCTGCTAATATGTTAAAACTCACTTCAGCTGTTACAATTTATTAGGAGATAAACAATGGTTTCATTGTGTATTCGGATGTCCTCGTCCTTGTAGATTTGCAGCAGGTACTTTACAAAACATTGATAAATAGATATTACACGGTTAAAGCATTTATATACGAGAGTTATTCTTAAGAGATTATAAGAACGAATGGGGAAAGAGCAGATTTTATGCCTCAGTGTTTATACAAACGAGCGAGGACAAGCTAATTCTTATCCCATGAGGGATTGTAGGATCAAAACACGCATAACTTTATCTGTATTCAGGTTGGACTCTTTTCAAACAATAAATCTTTGTTCGTTTTAACGATTCCATTTCAACTAATCCACAATAACAATTAATGAATGCATATCGTGAAAGACAATCATTACGTTTAAATTAATCCCTTACTAAGTCATGGTCGATAAATCATATGATAATTCTATCAGGCTAACATAATACCTAATAGTTACTACCTAGTAATTACTATTTGTGCAAGCCACCCATAAAATATATTAACTTACCTATAACACAATAAGATTAATTATATCACCTTTGACACTAGTAAACTAACATAGTTACGCTTACTTACTCTATTGTATTGTGGATTAGTTTTCAGTCAAAAGGAGCCATTTTGGTCACATGCTTTGTGTATAAGGTAGGCTATTCGGTCACGTGCATTGACATTTTTACCTATACACAAGTTATATCACCTTTAAGGATTAAACGTAATGACTGAGTTAATGAATCCGGCGTGAGTGTAATTGCATCATAAACATCAAAACGTGCAGTTAATTATATAGTTTATGAGCGTGAAACGTTGATTTGTCTGCGAAAATAAATGCTTAACCTACCTAATTACAATAATCTAAATAGCAATTTCTTATTTGTGGATTTATCGTATATTCACGCGTGGGAATATTAATAACATATTTTAATATTTACATTTTTCGATATGGCGCTAGTATAATCTACAGTTCAGAGTTTGATTCAGGGGGTGATGTGGCGTGCATTAAACTTTAAACCCCTGAAATAAATACTTTCGGCGGACAAAATTTCTTGAAATTTGTTAGCAATGTCAAAGGTGATATAAATAACTTATATCACCTTTCGAAGATTAATTGTCACTCGGCTTCGCCCCGTTCGAATTAATCTTCAAAATGTGATATAAGGTATATGTATTACGTGGTAAAGTACGAGTTATACCCTTCTATCCAAGTTGCGACGTTACGCATTAGTGAATACTATTTATGTTATAATAGTATTCGCTAATGCGTAACGTCGCAACTTGGATAGAAGGATATAACTCGTACTTTACCATTTTTCAATTATGTCCATCGACAGTTAATTAGTAATTTGTGAATTTATTTAGAGTGGCATTAAAGAATGCTATTACAGTGAAGTATATAAAACAAGATTAACTTGAAAGATAACAGGATGATCATAAGTGTCGATTAACTACGTTGCTTAATTGTTGTGCGTATTTGTTATTATTTTTCTCAAAATAACGAGATTTTGTTAATTTGCAGTATTATGTTGATTCTCTTATCCTGCTAATCCATTACGGAAAGTTATAGTTATGTACACAGGACAGGGGAAAGGCATTGTTCGTAAATAGTTTTTTTTGCGAAAAAGAAATACATAACGGCTGGGAAAATTTCTGAAAAAGTGACCCGACGCCCTACCATGTTATAAGTCCGTTATTACATGTTTTTTGACGATCTCACACTCGGCTTCGCTTCGTGCTCGATCATCAAAAAAACATGTAATAACCCACACTAATAGAATTCCAACATCCCATTAAATTCTTGTCTCACATGCATGTATGTTCTACATACAATGAAATATAAGTGTAAAGTATATTTCACGTCCTTCTCACAGTTTTGAATTATACTGTCCGCTTGTTCTGTTTCCCGTTCATAATAGTTACTAATACTGTCTTTTAGTCCAGCATTCAGCTGAAAACAGTGACAAGGACATGAAATGGACTTTAAGTTGGGTCGGGCTGGGGGAAAAAGTAACCGAGTAACCGAGTAATCGACTAATAACCGACTAATAATCGTTGAAAATGATAAAAATAAGGTTATTTATCTTCTTAGCATCATGTTGTTATTATTACTTAAAATATATCCGGCATATACAGAACATAGAAACTCCGTGCACATGTTCCCCCGGTTAGGGTTAGGGTAGGAAACATTTAAGATAATAGTGAATTAGTCGGTTATTAGTCGATTACTCGGTTATTCGGTTACTTTTTCCCGCAACCCCTTTAAGTTGTGTACTTTTTTCTTTCTTTTTTATTATTATTAATATTAAACATTTATTCGAAGAGGCGATGTCGGATATGAAGATTTATTTAGTCGAGCTAAGAAATATCCGACGTGGCCGAAGGCCGAGTTGGATATTTTTAGCGAGACTAAATAAATCTTCATATCCGACAAATCGCCGAATTTAATAAATGTTTTATCGTTCACTTTCCGTA
>SPKZ01003848.1_pt1 | contig 13737 bp, 12 predicted proteins | sample 2456571 | NCBI WGS metagenome assembly SPKZ01 (sample SAMN11192286, study PRJNA482655) | marine metagenome | biome: ENVO:00000447; feature: ENVO:00000244|ENVO:00000211|ENVO:00000569|ENVO:00002023; material: ENVO:00002151; isolation source: ocean water from marine abyssalpelagic zone ...
ATTAAATCTTTCCAGTATTCTTCTCCCACTAAAAATACTTTACACCCACCATTTTTTAGCATATTGGTTTGAGATAAAGTAAGAACTTCAAAGAGTTCATCTAAGGTACCAAAACCTCCTGGAAAAACGACGCAGGCTCTTGAATATTTAACCAAAGCAAGTTTCCTTGAAAAAAAGTAATTAAAGGTCATTTCTTTAGTGGTATAAGGGTTTAAATCTTGCTCAAATGGCAAATCTATATTTAGTCCAATAGAATGTGCAAGTTTTGCTTCATAAGCACCTTCATTAGCAGCTCTCATAATACCCGGACCACCGCCTGAAATAATATTAATATTTTGACTGGCCAGATCATGTGCAAGTTCTTTTGCAAAAGTATAATATTTGTTGTCTTCTTTTGTTCTTGCACTTCCAAAAAAAGTTACACTTGGTCCTGAGTTATGTAAGATATCATAAGCATTGGTAAAATCTTCTTCTACTTTGTTTTTAAAATTTGTTTCTTGTTTGATAAGGGACTCTTTTTTTTAAGATTATTAGTTATTAGTATATTCTATTTATTCTAGAAGTTTGATTAGTTTCTATCAAGTTATTTTAAGAAGAACTCACCAATAACTCACTTTATATGGTTAAAGTGATTAAGAAATTTAAGAGTAGAATGTAAACTATTTGAAATTTAAAAGGTCTTTTTTGTTTAGTGAAAAAAACATACCCAAGCTTATTATCTTAAGCCCTATTATTACAGTAGTTCTTATTGCTATTTTTATCATATACTTTTTTGTACAAAATCAAAACAATTATTTTGAAGAAGAGAGTAGGCGAGCAGAACATGAATATTTATTAAATCAAAAAAACATATTAAAAAAAGAAGTAAATTCGGTCATCTCTTATTTGTCCTATCACCAGAAAAAAGAGATAAAAAAAGTATCAAAAGATCCTGTCAAAAGAGAAAGAGAACTTGAACAAATAAAAATGGATCTTATAAAATATATTGAAACCATACGTTATGAACATAATGGTTATATTTGGATTCATGATACGTCGTATTATTTGGTTGCACATCCTTTTAGACAAGACAGTATTGGACAATATGATATTAATCTAAGAGATGCAACGGGAACATTAATTACTAAAAAGTTCATTGATGAAACACTTAAACAACCCCAAGGAAATTTTATTGAATACAATTGGGCTAAACCGCAAGAAAAATTCTTTTCTAAAAAACTGGGATATTTTAAACTGTATAAAGATTTTTCTTGGGTTATTGGTGCTGGTTTGTATATTGATGATATTCAAGAAACCATTGCACATGATAAAGCTTTATTAGAAGATAGAATTAATAAATATATTCGTTTGGTTGTGCTTATTTGTTTTGCGGTTATTCTGGTAATTGGTTTTTTATCTTTTATTGTATCTAATAAAATAACCAAAGTATTTGCATTATACAAAGATAAAGTAAAGAAAAAAGAGAATTTACTGGAGCGATTAAATCTTAGTTTAGAAACAAAAGTACAAGAAGCCATTAGTGATGTAAAGAAAAAAGACAGAGCCATGTTACATCAATCAAGACTTGCAAGAATGGGTGTTATGCTTTCAATGATTGCGCATCAATGGAGACAGCCTTTAAGTAAAATTGCTTCTATTTTAATGGAGTTAGAAACAGCAACTAAGTTTAAAGAATCAAGTGATGAAAAGGTTTTTTCTTCTATTAGACAAAGCAATAAACAGCTCTTTTATATGTCTAATACTATTGATGATTTCAGAAACTTTTTTAAACCAGATAAAGAAAAAATAGATTTTTATATTGAAGTTGCTTGTTTAGAAGCGATATCTTTAACACATGCAAGTATTACAAATATAGGCATTAAACTGATAAAAGATATTAATTACAATATTAAAATAAATGGTTATGAAAGAGAATTTGCGCAAGTTATTTTAAATTTATTAAGCAATGCAAAAGATGTATTAAATGAGAGAAACATAAAAGAACCAAAAATATTTATTAGCATAAAAAAAATGAAAGATGAAGTTTTAATTTGTGTGGAAGATAATGCAAGAGGGGTTAATGAAGAACATTTAGAACTTGTATTTGAACCTTATTTTACGACAAAAGGTTCTTTAAAAGGAACAGGACTTTGTTTATATATGAGTAAGATGATAATTGAAAAAAATATGGATGGTTCTTTGAGTCTTGAAAACACTTCACGTGGGGCTTTATTTACTATTTCTTTAAAGGTATAGAATGAAAGATGATTTGATTAAACAATTAAAACAATATACACTTTTATGTATTGAAGATGAAGAACAAATAAGAGCAGGAATTGTTAATACACTTAAGTATTATTTTAAAGACGTTTTTGAAGCTGCTAATGTAAGTGATGCTTTAGATATTTACCACGAAGAAAAACCCACGATCATTTTATGTGATATTCAAATGCCAAAAGAAAATGGAATAAGTTTTGTAAAACAGCTTAGAAAAGAAGATAAAGATACTATAGTAATTATGATTACAGCCTATTCGTCTGAAGAGTATTTACTTGATTTAATTAATCTAAAAATTAATCATTATTTACAAAAACCCATTTCCTCTGATATTTTATTAGATGCTTTATTAGATGTTTTGGATGATAAACTTGATAAACATTTATATTTTTATCAAGATTTGTATTTAGATACAAAAAACTATAAACTTTTTTATCAAAAGGACGAAGTCCTTTTACGTAAACGTGATATTGATTTTTTATTTTTGTTGTATAAAAACAAAGAACACGTACTTCCTTATTCTCTTATTGAAGATACGTTGTGGAAAGACAAGTCTATGAGTATTTCTGCTTTAAAAACCTTTATAAAAGAGTTTAGACAAAGAATGCCACTTGATATTATTAGCAATATTCAACAAATAGGTTATAAACTAAAAGAATTTCAAAAAGAAAAATAATAAAATAGAAAACTCACTCAAAACTCACTTTATGACTTTAAAATGACTTTATCTTAATACAAGAAAATAAGGAGTCTTAAATGATTAAAAAAAGTATACTTGTTCTTTCTCTTGCAGCATCAGTGTTTGCAGCTGAGGTAAAAATGGATTTAAACGCTAAATATGGAGCTACAAACTTTCATACAAAAGGTGCAGTACAATTTGCTGCTTTGGTTAAAGAATATTCAAAGGGTAGCGTTAATATTACTGTTCATGCTGGTTCTTCACTTGTTAAAGGAAACCCTTTAAAAGCGGTTAAAGATGGAACTGTTGCTATGACTGATATGTTTATTCCTTTTACTTCAGGTGGAGGTAAAGTATTTGGTGTATCTGCTTTGCCTTTTATTGCACAAAATTATGATGATGCATATAAGTTATACCAAATATCAAAACCTTCTTATGCAAAAACTGCTAAAAAATGGAATCAAAAATTCTTATATTCTGTGACTTGGCCAGCTTCTGGTTTTTATTCAAGCAAAAAAATGACTGCTATTAGTGATTTTAAAGGTGTAAAAACAAGAACATATGATAAAAACTCTGCTAATTTTGTTAACTCTGCTGGTGGAAATGCTGTTGCTTTACCTTGGGGAGAAGTATATTCTGCTTTAAGAACGGGAATGGTTAACTCTGTTATTACTTCTTCTTCTTCTGGAAAAGATGGAAAATTCTGGGAAGTATTAAATAACTTTACAAAAATTAAGTATGCTTTTCCTTTACAAGCGGTTTCTATTAATTTAGATTACTGGAATGCAATGGACAAAAATCAACAAGGTGCTGTATTAAAAGCAGCCGCGCAAATTGAGAGAAAACAATGGGCAGCTGTTAGACTTGAAGATTCTAATGCTTTAGAAATTATGTCAAAAAATGGAATGAAAATTTCAGAAGCAAGTCCTGTTTTACAAAAAGAACTTGATAAAATGGCTGATAAAATATTAAATGAATATTTAGAAGATGCAAGTTCTGATATTAAAAATATTTTTAAAGAATACAGAAAATAAACGATGAAAACATTTTATGCATTCGTAAATAAACTCTCCTTATGGGGAGCTTATTTATCAGCCTTACTTCTTTGTTCCCTCGTTTTGTTGATTCTTACTGAAATTTTTATACGATCTGCCTTTGATATGTCTACAATGATTGCAGATGAATATAGTGGATATTTATATTTAGCTTCAATTTTTTTAGGTTTAGCTTATACCTTTAATGAAAAAGCACATATCCGAATTAATATTGTTAGCTCAAGGTTAAATAAAAAAGCAAATAGAATTCTTGATATGATTGCTGGTTTAATTACTATAGTCGTTTTATCTTTTGCTTTTTACCGTACACTATTGTTTACTTATGATTCTTATGAGTTCGAAATGTTGTCAGAAACAGTATCAGAAACGCCTTTGTATTTAACACAATTTGTTATGCCTTTAGGTTTATCTTTGTTTATATTATCTGCACTTGCTTTTGTAATTAAAGGATTTAAAAATGATATCTGATCCTTTAGTACTTGCTGTTATTATTATGGTAGTTATGTTTTCTTTTTTATTGTCTTCTTTATGGATAAGTATTTCTTTGTTTTTAACAGGAATTGTTGGTATGTTGATATATGATCATAATTTGCCTTCTGCTATTTCAATTTATGACAAAATAGGGGACCTTTTAGCATCTTCTGTTTACGATTCTTTAAATTCCTGGTCTCTTGCTGCTTTGCCTATGTTTATATTAATGGGTGAGATTTTATACAAATCTTCTATTTCTACTAAATTGTTAAATGGTTTAATGCCTTGGTTATGTCATATTCCTGGAAAACTATTGCATGTAAATGTTGCTGCTTGTTCTTTGTTTGCAGCAGTATCTGGCTCAAGTGCAGCTACTACTGCAACTGTAGGAAAGATTACTCTAGGTGAGCTTAAAAAAAGAGGTTATTCTAAATCGTTGGCCATTGGTTCTTTGGCTGGTTCTGGAACACTTGGATTTTTAATTACTCCTTCTTTAATTATGATTATTTATGGAGTACTGTCGGATGTCTCTATTGGTAAGTTATTTATGGCAGGAATTTTACCTGGTTTATTATTGGCTTCTTTGTATTCTTTTTATATTATGGTTGTTGCTAAACTTGATCCCAGTGTAGAACCTTTACATGAAGATAAATATACTTGGAAAGATAAAAGAAATTCGCTTAAAGATCTAGCACCTGTATTTTCATTAATTGCAGTTGTACTTGGTTCTATTTATGGGGGATATGCAACACCCACTGAAGCAGCAGCTCTTGGAGTACTTGGATCTGTTATTTTGGCAATAATTTATAAAAGTTTTTCTTTTGATATTTTAAAAACTGCCTTATTAAATGCCATTAAAACCTCCGTAATGATTAGTTTTATTATTGCAGCAGCAGGTTTTTTATCCCAAGTAATTGGTTTTTTAGGAATTGCAAGAGCTTTAAGTGAGTATATTACTACTTTAGGATTATCTCCTTTAATGTTAATTTTAATTATTGGTTTAATGTATATTATTTTAGGAATGATCTTAGATGGTATTTCTATTGTTGTAATGACTCTTCCTATTGTACTTCCTATAGTAGTATTAGCAGGTTATGACCCTTTATGGTTTGGTATATTTTTAGTTTTTATGGTTGAGATGTCCCAAATTACACCTCCTGTTGGTTTCTCCTTGTTTATTATTCAAAGCATATCCAATGAAAAAATAGAGTATATTTTAAAAGCTACTTTTCCTTTTTTCCTTTTAATGGTTGTTGCTGTTGCATTAATTACTTTTTTCCCGGAGATAGTATTTTATTTACCAAATCTCATGATAAAATAAAAAGAATAGATTTTTCTATTCTTTTTATTACTCACTATTAACACACTTCTTTATTTTATAATTAGCTCAATAAACGCTAAGGTCTTATATGCATGAATCTTTCTATATTCTAATTTTTTGTTCTTCTTTTTTGCTGACGTATCTTTTGTCATATTTATTTTTGGGTCTTTCTTTAGTGATTTTTATTGCTATTTCATGGATGTTTTATGTAAATATTGATTCTTTTAATCCTATCATTGTTTTACTTTTTGTTTCTATTTTGATTTTCTTTCGAATAAAAAAGAATAAAAAAGATTTAGAAATATAGGCTTTTCTTAATATTAGGCATATTCTAAGTAAAACTCACTGCTTGCACACTTTTTTCTTGTAAGATTTTATTCAATATCATTTTATATATGATAAAATAAGAAAGATTAGTGCAAGGTTTAAGAATGAAAATAAAATTAAATTGTGACATGGGTGAGAGTTTTGGAATCTGGAAAATGGGCTTGGATGAAGAAATCATGCCCTATGTGGATATGGCTAATTTAGCCTGTGGTTTTCATGCAAGTGATCCTCTTACGATGACAAAAGCAGTCATTCTTGCAATGAAACATCAAGTAGAAATAGGGGCACATCCAGGATACCAAGACTTAGTAGGTTTTGGACGTCGTTCCATGCTTTGTTCTTTAGAAGAAATAAAAGCCATTGTTATCTATCAAATAGGAGCCTTAGCTGGGATTTGTAAAAGTCATAATACTCATATTTCTTATGTCAAACCACATGGGGCTTTATACAATGATATGATGAAAGATGAAAATATTTTTAAAGCTATTTTATCTGGTATTTCTTCTTATAATAAAGAATTAAAATTAATGATTTTATCTTCAAGTAAAAATGAGGAATATTCAAGTATTGCAATGAACTATGGTATTTCTTTGTATTATGAGGTATTTGCTGATAGAAATTACAATGATGATGGTTCTTTAGTAGCTAGAAGTAATGAAAATGCTGTAATTCATGATGAATTTGACGTTATGGATAGAATAACTTTGTTAAAAGAAAATGGTTATTTGTACTCAATAAATAAACAGCGTTTATTTTTACGACCTCATACGATTTGTGTCCATGGAGACAATGAACAAGCCTTAGAATTTGTAAAAAATATTAGAAAGTTGTTAAATTAATGGAAATTAAACTGGCCAGTGTTGACTCCGTAATAGTATATTTTGATAATAAAATCTCCTTAGATGTTTCTTTTCGCGTTAAACAGTATTTAGAAGAAATAAAAAAACTTGAAGGCATTATTGATATTGTTCCTTCTTATACTTCTATTTTAATTACGTACGATATTTTTATATATTCTTATGAGAATCTTGTTTCAATCCTAGAAAAAATTAAAGTGAATAACGTTAGTTCAAATGACAATAAAATTGTTGAAATTCCTGTTTATTATGGGGAAGAAGTTGGCTTGGATTTAAAAAGAATTTCAGAAGAAAAAAACCTTAGCATAAAAGAAATAATTGATATCCACTCATCTCAAAGTTATAGAGTATATGCCATTGGGTTTGCACCTGGTTTTGCTTATATGGGAGAGGTTGACAAACGTATAAATATTAATCGTTTAGAAAATCCAAGAAAAACAATTCCTAAAAATTCTTTAGCAATTGCGAATGAACAAACAGCTATTTACCCTCAAAGCTCACCAGGAGGTTGGAATATAATTGGAAAAACAACAATAGAAATGTTTGATAAATCACTTGCTAGTTTATGCCCTGTTAATGTTGGAGATGAAGTTAAATTCTATTCTATTTCAAAAGAAGAATTTTTAAAACAAGGAGGGGTTCTATGAGTGGTTTTGAAATTATTAATCCTGGTATTTTGACACTTATTCAAGATAAAGGACGATTCTCTTACGCCCATATTGGTGTTACTAGTTCTGGTTGTATGGATGAATATGCCTACTTTTGGGCCAATAAATTATTAGGAAATGCAAAAGATTGTAATGTACTAGAAATCGCTTTTCCTTCTTTTAGTGTTAAAGCCAGTTCTGATATAAGCATAAGCATTACAGGAGCTGATTTATCTTTAAGTATTAATGGTAAGTATTCTAAGCCTTGGAGCACGTATAATATAAAAAAAGGGGACATACTTAAGTTTTGTAAGTCTCTTAAGGGTGTGAGGGCTTATTTGGCTGTTAAGGGTGGATTTTTACTTGAAAAAGACTTTGATTCTTACTCCACTACTATTAAAGAAGGTTTAGGTGCAATAAAAGGACGCGCATTAATTAAAAGTGATTTTTTACCTTATACTCCTTATAAACATAATCATAAAAAAGTATTAAAAGATAAGTATATTCCATCTTATGATGAGACTTTAGTTTTACGCGTATTATTATCTTATCAAAAAGATGAATTTGAAGAAAAAGAAAAAGAAAAGTTTTTTTCAAGTGAATTTAGTGTAAGTCCAGAATCAAATAGAATGGGAATGAAATTAAATGGAGAAAAAATCACACCTAAGATAAGTGGAATTATTTCAGAAGGGATAGCTTTTGGTTCTATTCAAATTCCAAGTTCAGGACAACCTATTATATTATTAAAAGACAGACAAACTATTGGTGGATATGCAAAGATTGGTTCTGTTTTAGCGATTGATTGTTTTAAACTCTCTCAAGCAAAAAACAATACTAAAATACGCTTTGAAGAAATAGATATTAAAAGTGCCCAAGAAAAGATGAAGAACTTTTATTTGGATTTTGATAACTAAACAAGTAAAATTAAATTTTACTTGTTTGTTGTTTTTTATAAAGAAATCCTTTTTAATCTTAAGGAATTAAGAATAACTGATAGAGATGAAAGACTCATAGCAGTAGCTGCAATCATTGGTGATAATAAAATACCAAAGAAGGGATATAATAATCCAGCCGCAACAGGTAAACCTAAGATATTGTAAATGAAAGCAAAAAATAAATTTTGTTTTATATTTTTCATAACTTCATGACTTAGAACTCTGGCTTTTACTATTCCACCTAAATCACCTTTGATTAAGGTAATCTCAGAACTCTCAATAGCAACATCCGTACCCGTACCCATTGCAATTCCTACATCTGCTTGAGCTAATGCCGGAGAATCATTTATTCCATCCCCAGTCATAGCCACAATTTTTCCTTCTTTTTGTAATTCAATTATTTTATTTAATTTATCTTCTGGTAAACACTGAGCTTGGTAGTTTTTTATATTTAATTCATCTGCTACTGCTTTTGCAGTATTTATATTATCTCCTGTCATCATTATTACTTCTATTCCTTGTGCCATTAGCTGTGAAATTGCAGCTTTACTGCTTGTTTTTATAGCATCAGTGATGCTTACAAAACCAAGGGCCACAGAATTTATTGCTATATAAGAGAGCGTTTTTCCTAAACGTTGTTCTTTTATTACTGCTTCTTTTAACGCAGAGGAAATGTCAATATTTTCACTTTTCATTAAAGTAATATTACCAAGTAAAATAGTTTCATCTTTTATTTTAGCTTTTACGCCTTGTCCTACTATTGTTTCAAAATCATTTACTTCTAAAAAAACAAGATTTTTCTCTTTTGCAAAATTTACGAGAGCTTGGGCTAAGGGATGTTCACTTTCATTATTGATGGATGCAATTTTTTGTAAAATTAAAGTATTGTCTTTATTATTGAGTGTAAATATTTTTTCAACAGAAGGTTTACCAAGTGTTAAGGTTCCTGTTTTATCTGTGATTAAAACATCAATTTTATCCATTGTTTGTAAGGCTTGAGCATTTTTGATTAATATTCCTGCTTGCGCACCTTTTCCAACTCCTACCATAACAGACATAGGAGTAGCTAGTCCTAAAGCACAAGGACATGCTATTATTAATACTGCAATTGCATTGACCAAAGCGTATACATAAGCAGGTTCTGGTCCAAATAAAGCCCAAATAATATACGTAAGAACAGAACTTAGTATAACGATAGGTACAAAATATCTGGAAATTGTATCTGCTAGTTTTTGAATAGGGGCTTTTGACCTGCTTGCTTCTTTTACCATTTGAATTATTTGAGAAAGTAAAGTTTCTGCGCCTACTTTTTTTGCAATCATTTCAAAAGATTTTGTTCCATTAATCGTTCCAGAACTAACATTATCTCCAATACTTTTATCAACAGGCATTGGCTCACCAGTAATCATAGCTTCGTCAATAGAAGAAGAACCTTTTGTTATTTTTCCATCTACTGGTATTTTGGCACCTGGTTTTACTCTTAAATAATTTCCTACTTCAATTTGATCAATCAAGATAGTTATATCTTCACCGTCTTTTATCAAAATAGCTTCTAAGGGAGCCAGTTTTAATAAGGCTTTTAAAGCTCCATTTGTTTGACTATGGGCTCTTGCTTCAAGAAGTTGGCCCAATAATACCAAACTTAAAATTACGGTTGTTGCTTCAAAATATAAGTGAATATTACCACTCTCACTCTTGAAGTCATCTGGAAAAAGTTCTGGAAAAAACAAAGCAACCACACTAAAAATAAAAGCAACTCCTGTTCCCATTCCTATAAGAGTAAACATATTTAAACTTTTATTGATAAGGGATGCATAGGCTTTTTCAAAAAACATCCAACATGCATAAAAAACAACAGGTAAGGATAAGATTAATTGCAAATAATTTAAATAAGCAAGAGGTAGAAAACTTAAAAAACCTTCGCCAAAAAATAAATCACTCATAGTTATTAAAAAAATGGGAAGAGTGAAAATTGTTGCAATAGTCATTTTTTTGACTAAAACTGCATATATTTTTTCATCTGCATCCTCATTCTCCATAGGAACTAAATCCATGCCACACTTGGGACAAGAATCTGCTTTATTGCTAATAATCTCACTGTGCATAGGGCAAGTATATTGAATGTTTTCATTTATATCTTCCATAATATTCCTTTTATAACTTTATTGATTATTATATCTTTATTAGTGTGGATGTTATATGTAGTCTTAAGGATATGGAGGAATAAAAGAATAAGGGCATGTAAATAAAAATGCTATTTACTGTTGTTCTTAATTAAATACTTAGCGTTTAAGTTATCTTTGCTGAAAGTTTTTCTTAGTATTTTGACAAGTACTTAAGGTTTATTCATTTAAACCTTGAGTAAGACTTTCTAAAATAATTTGAAACTTGTCATTTTTTCTGTATTCTAAGGTTGAGAAGTTAAATCGTGCTTGTAATACAATACCTGATTTACTTTTTAGAGTAGTGTTTTTAATCATTTCCATTATATTTAATAACAAAGTATTTAAGTTTGTACGGCTCTCATATTTTACTAAAATCAAAAATGTATCGTGGAAAAATCGTACACTTTGATAGGAAATATCTTCTTTTTTTAATTGTTTATTCAAAAAGTTTAATATAAAAATCAGTAAATTATTCGCAATTAATTCATTGTGTTCATCTTTTATATAATCAAAATCCTTAATATGCAACAAAACAAAAATACCTTTTTCTTTTAGTTTAGAGTCTTGGTCTAAGAGTGTTTTATAAATCCACTTTTTATTATAGGTTTTGGTAAAAGGGTCTTTATAAATCTCATCTCTTAATGCTTTGAGTTCTTCTTCTAAGTTAGTCATTGAGTTTTGGATTTTTTCTAAACTTTTTACATCATTGTTTTTAATAGCAACTTTTGCAATTTTTGTCGCAACACTTAGTGTTTCTATTGAATTTATTGTTGTATTCATATAATCATTAATAGTACTAAATTCATCAAAAATAAGATGCTCAATTTCTTTTTGTTCTTTTTCATTGTTTAAATTTATTTTTAAAGTTTTAGCATTCTCATCAAACGTTTTAAAATACAATGAAGGTAAAATAATCTCATTTCTTAAGACTTCATTGATACTTAAATCGGTAATTTGAATTAATTTATTTTTCATTCTTTTCTCCTAGTATTTCTTCTATATGTTGGGGTTTATTAAAATAGTAACCTTGGGCATAATCTATGTCCAAGGTTTTTACGTAACGCAAAATTTTTAAGTCACTTACAAATTCTGCAACCACTTTTATTTTATGCAATTTTGAAAAATCAACAATGCTTTTAATCAAAGATCTGTAAATATCTGTATCAATATTTTTTATTAAAGAACCATCAATTTTAATATAATCAATGTTTAAATTTAAAATATTGTCGTAGTTTGAAAAGCCAGAACCAAAATCATCAATAGCAATTTTTACTCCATATCCTTTAACTTCTTGAATAAAATCATTGACAAGCTCATAATTGGTGATTTTTTGGCTTTCCAGTATTTCAATGGTAAGCATTTCTCCAATATGATTGTTTTTTAATTCATCAATAATGATTTTTTTTAGTTTTGGATTTAGCATATCACTAAAATCAAGATTAATACTAATATTGATTTTATACTTTCTTATATATAAAGATACTTTTTTAATAAGTATGGCCATTAATTTGGTATAAAGTCTGAATTTTTTTGACTTTTCTATAAAAACAGCAGGATAAAGAATGCTACCATCTTTATCAAAAACACGCATAAGTGCTTCATATTTATAAATACTTTGATCTTTACATGAAACAATTTTTTGTAAATAAGGTTCCACTTTTTTTTCACTAATATTGTATTGAAGGGTTTTTATTAAATTGCTTTTGTTGTCTTGTTCGTTAAAAAAATGTGGATCAAAATAGGCAAAATCACTGTAGTTCAGTTTCGCATTATTGAGTGCTTTTTCTGCATAAATTCTAAGATCTTCAATTTTACCTTTTGTACATCCTATGGTTAAGTTAATATTAATAGAATTATCTTTATCAAGATAAAAATCGTGCTCTTCAATTTTTAAGAGAATAATGTCTTTTATTTTTTGGATTTTTTTAAGGCTTAAATTGGCGTATATCTTAAATTCAAAGATATCAATGTATAAATGTTTGAGTTTATAAGTAAGAATTTTATTCAGTATTTTGGGAATCTCATTTTTGACAATTTCGTTTAAAAGTTTTAGGACTTGTGAAATAACTAAATCACCATTTTTGTATCCATAAACATAATTTATGTCTTTCATATATAAGATATCTATCAAAAAAATAGTATGAGTATTATTTTTATCTTTTAAACATCTTAAGCTATCTAACAACACTTCTCCTCAAAATTATTTAATAATATCAACTATTATAGTAAGTTAATCTTAAGAATTGTATATACTGAAATTTATATTTAAAAATTAGCAAATGATATAATCTTAAAAAAAAGTGTATTTAATTTATTTGATTGTGAAGCTCTTCAAGTACTTTTGTGAAGTCTTCCTCTTTTTTGTATTCCAAACATGAAAACTTAAAACGAGGTTGTATTACTATCCCTTTTTTGTTTTTCAGTTTATGAGTGAATAAATCTTCTTGTATTTGTGTAAATAAATCTTTTAAATCATCAAGGCTTTCTTTATTACAAAGAAATAAAAAGGTATCTTGATAATAACGAATGCATTCGTATTCTATATTTTCTTCTTTAAGGTTTTTATTTAAATGATTAAGTACAAAGATTAGAAGATTATCTGCAAGAACTGTAGAGAATTTTTTACTTATTGTATTGTAATCATACAAATCAATTAAAACTACAGACCCGCTTTTATTAAAGCAACCCTCTTTGTTTAAAATATATTTATATACCCATTTTCGATTATATGTTTTAGAAAAACTGTCTTTATAAATTTCATCTTGCAAACTTAGTAGATCTTTTTCTAAATCTCTTAATAATACTTGTAGATTATCTAAGCTGTTATTGTCTTTATTAATAATAGCGATTTTCGCTTGTTTTGTTACCGTACTTAAATTATGAATGGATTTTATCGTTGAATTCATAAAGGTATTAATAGTATTGAATTCTTCAAGAATTAAATTTTTGCTTTCTTTCATTTCTTTGTTTTCTTTTAGATTAATATTAAAGTCTTTTAGATGTTTAGCAAAACAAGTAAAATAA
>SPKZ01006308.1_pt1 | contig 13730 bp, 13 predicted proteins | sample 2456571 | NCBI WGS metagenome assembly SPKZ01 (sample SAMN11192286, study PRJNA482655) | marine metagenome | biome: ENVO:00000447; feature: ENVO:00000244|ENVO:00000211|ENVO:00000569|ENVO:00002023; material: ENVO:00002151; isolation source: ocean water from marine abyssalpelagic zone ...
AAAAAACCAAAGATAAAGAAGCACATCGCCTTCTATTTTTACTGTCTATTCACCAATATTTCTACTTAGATTTTTCTAGTATATACAAACTCTTTATCGCTAGATAATAAGGCGTCAAATTGGTAATCAGCATAATCAAAGCTTTTCAATTGTTCGGGAGTTGAAACTCGCTTATCAATCATATAGCGCACCATCATCCCGCGGGCTTTTTTAGCATAGAAGCTAATGATTTTATATTGACCATTCTTATAATCTTTAAACACTGGCGTAATGATCGCCGCATTAATATCCTTGATTTTTACCGCTTTAAAATATTCAGTCGACGCAAGATTAATCAAAAATTCACTCTTATTATCGCTCAAGGCTTGATTAAGGTTATCGGTCACCAAACTCCCCCAAAATTGATAGAGATTAGTGCCCCGTTCATTATCAAGTTTAGTACCCATTTCTAACCGATAAGCCTGCATTAAATCGAGCGGTCTTAATACGCCATAAAGCCCGGACAAAATTCGCAGATGATCTTGAGCAAAATTCAAATCGTCATCAGATAACTCTTGCGCCCCTAAACCTACATAGACATCACCCTGAAAAGCAAAAATAGCTTGCTTAGCATTATCTTTGGTAAATGGGGTTTGCCATTGACCAAATCGCGCAGCATTCAGCCCTGCTAACTTATCACTTAACTTCATTAATGACGCGATGTCGCTTGGGGTTAGTTCCTGACAACGCTTGATCAGTCGTTCAGCTTGTTCAAGTAACTGGCATTGCCCCGCATCAATTGCGTGAGCTGGTGTTTCGAAATCTAATTTTTTTGCGGGTGAAATAACGGCCAACATAAAAGTACCTATTCCCAAATATATGATTATGCTCATTGTACGGATTCGTTTTCTCTGAGCAACTAATAGTTTGCGCCATTAGCAGCTCGACTTTTGTGATGGTTATAACGCTTTAACTCACAAAATTAGATCAATCGTCATTCTAGCTATTACTTTTGGTTATCTGGGCTAGGGTTATCATTTATAACATGCTATATGTATTAGCATAAATATACATAAACCAAAGGAGTAACCATGAATAAATTAGAACAATTAAGAGTAATGACTTCAGTAGTTGCCGACACTGGCGATATCGAAGCAATAAAACTTCATCAACCAGAAGATGCGACGACAAATCCCTCGTTAATCTTAAAAGCAGCTGAATTACCTCAATATAATCAATTAGTGACCGATGCTATTCTCGCGGCAAAAAAACAGCAAGGTACACAAAAACAACAGCTTTCATTTGCCTCTGATTACCTTGCAGTCGCTATCGGTCGTGAAATTTTAACCTCGATTCCAGGTCGTATCTCAACAGAAGTTGATGCACGGTTATCTTTTGATAAAGACGCTTCAATCGCTAAAGCTCGTCAATTGATTGCACTTTATAAAGATGCAGGCATCGATAAGAGTCGAATTCTAATTAAACTAGCATCTACTTGGGAAGGCATATGTGCTGCCAAAGAACTAGAGTTAGAAGGGATTAAATGTAATTTAACGCTATTGTTTAGTTTTGCTCAGGCCAAAGCCTGCGCCGAAGCTAATGTTTTCTTGATTTCACCATTTGTCGGTCGAATTCTTGATTGGCACAAAGCCAATACAGGGATCACAGAATATGCACCGAATGAAGATCCAGGTGTCATTTCAGTGACTGAAATTTACAACTACTACAAACAACATGCCTATAGTACGGTTGTTATGGGCGCAAGCTTTAGAAACATAGGCGAAATCATTGAATTGGCGGGTTGTGACAAATTAACCATTAGCCCTAACTTATTGGAAGAACTCACTAACTCTACGGGTAAAATTGTTAGAAAATTATTACCAGAACATCCAGTGTTACCGCAACCAATAGCACTCACTGAGTCACAATTTCGTTGGCAGTTTAATCAAGATCCAATGGCCGTTCATAAATTGGCTGAAGGGATCCGTAATTTTGCGATCGATCAAGATAAACTAGAGCATAAGTTACTAGAATTGTGGGAGATATCGCACAAATAGTAATACTAAAGTTGTATTTTTGTTAATTATGCAAACTAAAGTTTGATTCTCCCTGAACGGCTGTGTTATTTATTAAGCAATTACGAACTAGGAGTAAAGCCATGGATAGGTTAGAGTTTGCAGCAAATTACGATCAACAACCCGCTAAACGGGGCCGCCCTAAAGGCAGTAAAAAACAAAAGTGGCGTCAAATAGAGTTAATTCAAGACCGTCAACGATTGGCGCGTGAATTAACCAACATGGATGATGGTCACGAATATACAGTTAATGAGTTAGATTTAGATTTCTAGCTTTGGATAAAGCGCCTTTAGGCGCTTTATCTTTTGATAAACGGTACAATGTTCGCTTTATTTATTAGGCTAACCTGTTATGTTTTCAATCCCCTCTACCACAGATAAAAGCTGGCACAATTTTTTATCGAACCAATTTACACAGCCTTATATGCAGCAATTATTTCAACTATTGAGTCAACAAGAGCAGCAAGGCATAACTATTTACCCACCTACACCACAATGGTTTCGAGTATTTGAGCTACCTATCGATAAAATTAAACTAACCATCATCGGACAAGACCCTTATTTTAACGAAGGTCAAGCAATGGGGTTATCATTTAGCGTGCCGCCTAATATGAAAATACCACCAAGTTTAAAGAATATATTTAAAGAGATAGAGTCAGACCTAGCCATAAAGACAGGCAACCATGGTAACTTAAGTCGTTGGGCTAATGAAGAAGGGATATTTTTACTCAATGCCTCACTAACGGTTGAATCTGGGAACCCGGGCAGCCATTTAAAAAAGGGCTGGCAAACGTTTACCTTGGCGGTACTCGAGCATATCAATCAGCAATGCCAAGCAACCGTATTTTTAGCCTGGGGCGCTTTTGCTCATAAAAGCTGTAGTAAGATCGATATTGAACGTCATTGCGTGATAAAGACTTCCCACCCTAGCCCATTAGGCGCCTATAAAACCATGAAAACAGCACCTGCATTTTTAGGCTCACGATGTTTTTCGCAAGCCAATGACTATTTACAACGCCAAAATAAAAAGACTATTTCTTGGGCAGTCGATTAATTAACTGATGTAAATATTTAACTGGAATGGCGTAACTGATCCCACTGGGTTTTTCCAGTACGCTTTCTTTAGTTTCTTTTATAAAAACCCGATTAATCACTCCTGACACCACTCCATTATTAGGATCGTACATCGGGCTGCCACTATTCCCTGGGTAAGCTGTAGCATCCAATTGGTAAACAAGGTAAGGATTTTTTAAGCGTTTAAGGTTCGATAATGTCAGGTTTTTTGCCGTTGCCGCTGGGATAACAATCGGGGTATGGCTAGCAATAATGCCACGATGAGTCACTGGGTATAACCCCAAAATAGCCCCGATAGGAAAGCCGGTAAAAGCGATGTCAGCGCCTTCTGGCACCATTTTATTTTTACCTAACTTAAATGTTGGTAAGGCTTTACCACCAATCTTTAAAATCGCTAAATCATGTTCTCTTGAGTATGCAACCACCTTAGCTTCACGGTGTTTTGGCGAGTTACCCGTGCCAATAAATACCACTAACTTCTCACGGCGCTGTTCATTAAGTTCTTTAGGGACCACATGATCATTGGTGACAATGTAATGGCCATCAAGAATCGCAAATCCTGTCCCTAATAATCTTAGTTGCGGTGCACTTGTCGGATTATAGGTGCCAACACCGACAATAGAAGGTTTTATTTTAACCACCGTTTTTACTAAACTATTATGAGCGAATACTTGTGATGACAACATAAACGCCAACATAACAAAATAAACATTCCCTTTTAAAAACAACTTATTTAACGTCATTGTAATCCTCCTCATATAAATAATGGTAATATCGACAAAGACAGCTATTATTTGCTATAAACTTAATGAAAAATTTAAAAGAGACCCACTCAGGATGAGCACTTTTTTTCACCAATTAATCACGAATACTGCGCAGTCTTTACCACATAATATCGCCCTTGTGCATAAGCAGCAACAGTTAACATATCAGCACCTTGCTTCAGAAGTAAATAGAGTAGCCGCTAATCTTCAACAATTAGATCTTAATCGATTTGATCGAGTAGCCACTTTTTTACCCAAAAGCATTGAAGCAGTAACGGCGCTTTTTGCTACCAGTGCTGCTACCGCAGTATTTGTACCGATTAATCCAGTGCTTAAACCACAACAAGTCAAACATATTCTCAATGATTGCAATGTTAAAGTCTTAATAACAAACAGTGCTAGGGCAAAGCAGCTACAAGATATTATCGAGCAAAGCGATCAACTTATTCATATCATCGTGATTGATTTTAACGAAAAGCAACTGGTTAACATCACCAAAAATATTCATCTTTGGTCCGTATTACCCACTGATGAACTAGCAATTTCGGTCGATCGTACCGATAGCGATATCGCTGCCATTCTTTACACTTCGGGTAGTACCGGTCCGGCTAAAGGCGTTGTGTTATCTCATCGCAATATTATTTGTGGCGCTAACAGTGTCGCTAGCTACTTAAATAATACCAGCGATGATAAAATACTAGCATTATTACCCTTAAGCTTTGATTATGGTTTAAGCCAATTAACCACCGCCTTTAGTGTCGGTGCGCAATGTGTCCTGATGGATTATTTATTGCCTAATGATGTGATTAAAGCAATTAGTCAGCATCAGATCACCGGATTGGCCGCCGTCCCCCCTTTATGGGCACAATTGGTCAAATTAAATTGGCCCGATGAGGCCCGCCAGTCATTACGTTACTTTACCAACTCAGGTGGCGCGATGCCGCTAGCTGTTTTAAATAAATTGCGTGATATATTCGTGCAAGCGGCTCCTTATCTGATGTATGGGCTTACTGAAGCTTTTCGTTCGAGTTATCTCGATCCTAAATTTATAGACAGTCACCCTGACTCCATCGGTAAAGCTATTCCAAATGCCCAATTATTAGTGATCACTAAAGAAGGAAAAATAGCGCAAGATGATGAACCTGGTGAATTAGTTCACCGTGGGCCATTAGTCGGTTTAGGTTATTGGAATGCACCAGAGAAGACTGCTGAACGCTATAAAGTATTAAGTCAGCAATTACCTGAGTTGTGCCTCAATGATATAGCCGTATTCTCAGGTGACTGGGTAAGACGAGACAGTGAAGGGTTTCTTTATTTTGTTGGTCGCCAAGATGACATGATAAAATCTTCAGGTTACCGCGTCAGCCCAAGTGAAGTTGAGGAAGTGCTATATATGCTTGATAGTATCGTTGAAGCCGCGGTTATTGGCGTGCCTCATCCAGAATTAGGTCAAGCTATCGTCGTAATATATCAGGCGGCCCAAGCAGGTGATGATTACCAAAAAAAGGTAGTTGCTCATTGTCGAAAAGAGCTGGCTAATTATATGCAGCCTTTACAGTACATCCCATTAAGCCAAATGCCGCATAATGCTAATGGTAAGATTGATCGTCCAACATTAGTGAAACAATATAACCCGTTATTTCAGGAACAAAGTTAATGTCCAAGACTAAATCTAAGCCAGTCCCAATCCATGCAACCATGGAACAGTTTGAAACCATTGATAATGAACTGACCATCAATGGTTTACCAATGACGGTTATCGCTAATATTGTTGGGCAAACCCCATTTTATGCCTATGATAAGTCAGTCATCAATGACACGATGGCGAATTTACGCCAGATCCTACCGACAGGTATTGAGTTGCATTACGCGATTAAGGCTAATCCTTACTTACCTGTAATCAACCACATGTGTTCACTAGTGGACGGTTTTGATGTTGCCTCTAAAGGTGAAATGTTATTAGCAATTCAAACCGGCATGCCAACCGATGAAATCAGCTTTGCAGGACCAGGTAAAACGAATGTCGAACTCACCAGTGCTATTTGCGCTGGCGTAACCATTAATGTCGAATCGGAATCTGAACTCACGAGAATTGAACAGATTAGTCAGCAACTTGCCATCACTGCCAATATTGCATTACGCGTAAACCCTGCATTTGAACTTAAATCGTCTGGCATGCAGATGACCGGTGGCGCCAAGCCTTTCGGTATCGATAGTGAGTTAGTCGCCGATTTAGTCATCAGAATAAACAGCAGCAGTAATAGTTTTATCGGACTACATATTTTTAGTGGCTCACAAAACCTCAAGCCAGAAGCTCTCATTGAGGCTCATAACCAAACCTTTGAGCTTGCTAGCACTATTCTTGAGCAAGCACAGTCAACGGCTCGTAGCATTAACATTGGTGGTGGTTTCGGGATCCCCTACTTTCCCGGTGAGCAACATTTAGAACTTAGCGAAATTTCTGACAATTTAAGCCGCTTGTTGAAAGAGTACCAATCGCAATTTGGCCAAACTAAAATAATGATGGAATTTGGTCGTTACTTAGTCGGACCGGCCGGGGTTTATATATGTGAAGTGATCGACATTAAGATGTCGCGCGGTCAGAAATATATTGTCACCAATGGCGGCTTGCATCATCACTTGTCTAACTCAGGGAACTTCGGTCAAATCATCCGAAAAAATTATCCAGTAGCAGTGGCTAATAAGATGAGCCAAACCAGTGATGAAAATGTAATTATTGTTGGTCCATTATGTACACCACTTGATATTGTCGCCAACAAAGTAACATTACCATCATTAGAGGTAGGTGATTTAGTCGTGGTTTACCAATCGGGTGCTTACGGCGCTTGTGCAAGCCCTCAACAATTTTTAGGTCACCCAAGCGTTGCTGAGATATTGCTATAATCTTTTAATAAAAAATAAAAAGCCCGCCATAGTCACTTCACAACTTGGCGGGCTTTTTTGCGCTTAAAATGTCTACATCATTTTAGTGACGGCTTGATAACGCTCTTTAAACTGCGGCTTCAAGTCAAGTCGAACCTTTTTCAACAATGATTTTGCTTGTGGTTTATTATCCATTAAGATTAATAACTCCGCTTTATTTAACAAAATTTCAGTGTTGTCAGGTGTTAAGGCTATCGCCAGATCAAACTTAGTTAATGCTTCTTGATAACGTTTCATCCGTTTAAGAATAACCGCATGAGTATCAAGTAATTGAGCGTTTTCAGGCACAATGGTTGCTGCATGTTCAATGTGTTTTAGTGCCGCTTCATTCTCACCACTCTCTGACAATATCCAAGCAAGGTTATTTAAATAAACCGGATTGTTCGGCGCTTTTTCCAACAACTCCTGATATTGTGCAATGGATTCGCTAGGAGATTGTTTAACTAAGAGTTCAGCTAGCATCGTTTTAACCGGCAAATTCAGAGGTTCAGTTTTTAAATGTCCCTTTAACGCCACGATAGCTTGCGAGTTATCTTTCAGTATCACATGGGATTTAGCCAGTAATAATACATAACGAGAAATTGGCGATGCCTCATAGGCTTTTGACAAGAAAGTAAGACTCTTCGCATATTTATGCTCTCTGAACAACAACTCACCTTCAAGCCCTAGCATATAAGTACTATCTGGGGTTGTTCGCTTTAGTTGATCGAACAAACGGCGGGCCGTACCCATTTGTTGGTCGAGCATCATTAAGCTCACTTTTAAGCCTTCCAAATTACTAAGCTTGCCAAATTTATTTTTTATCTGCTCAATTAATCTCAGGCCATCTTTGTAACGTCTTAACTTTTCGTTCATTAATACTTGTTTAAGCAAAGGAACCGGGGAATTCAATTGACGCAGGGACCAATCATGATAAATAGCTAACGCTTGTTCAGATTTACCTAAAGACATCAATAAGTCACCGTAGTGACGCCAATATTGGTCACTTAGTTGTTTACGATCTTTAATTGACTCGAGTAATGCTAGTGATTTATCAGGGGTTCTCTCATTGATATAAACAGTAGACATCTTTAACAATAGCGGTTCAGATTCTGGGTAAAGCTTAAAAGCATCTTTAAAGATTGATTTATATTGCTCGGCATCTTCAGTTTTTTTATAAATTAACTGCGCTTTATAGTTAATTGCCCTGTAATTATCAGGCTGTATAATCAATATTTTTTCAATATAAGACATCGCACTTTCGAAGTCTTTCTTCATGTAACGTAATTTAGCCAGATTTAGTAACGCTTGATTGTTTTCAGGGAACTGTTTTAAATCCTCTAGATATAATGTTTCAGCAGCATCATAATCTTTTTGAAACAACGCAATCATTGCTGGAATATCCCAGCCGTGGGATTTTTTCGGAAATGTTTCTCTCAGTTTCTTGGATATTCTAGCGATTTCATCAAAACGTTTAGTAAAAACAAGTCCTTTAATCAAAGGCTGAATGACCTTATCAACCAGTTCCGGTTCATAAAGTGCTGCAACTAAATCATTTAAGCCATTTTCATCGTTAAGCTTAACTTTTAGAACGCCAATCTTAAGTGAAATGTTCTTATCATCAGGTAAGAAAGGTTGAATCTCATTTAACAAATGTAAACTGGTTTTAAAATCTTGAGCAATTGAAAATTGATTCGCCGCCATCTCATACAATTTGACATTTTTCGCATCAGCTGGAGGAAGTTTTTTAAATCCCTGTCGGGCATTTTCTATTTCACCGAGTTTTATCTGATTGATGATTTGCATCACTTGTGGCCCAAGTGCGTGAGTCAGATATTTAGAGATACGAGAAAGATAGCGATGAGACAAGTCATTGTCACCTAATCTAAATGCCGACATACCAGCCACTAAATTTGCTATATAGTCGTCAGGAGAAGAGACTAAAGCAGTCGTCGCGTAATCAAGGGCTAATTTAGGGTTATTTTCTTGATAATGAATTTTAGCCAATAACGAATTAACTGTGCCATGTTGTGAATTTATCGCCAATAACTTAGCTAGCTCAACTTTAGCACGTTCAAAATTTTTGTTACTAATTAAGCTATCAATCAAGAGTAAGTGTACATTACCTACTTTGCCGCCTCGTAAAACAATATACTGATCATAAACAACAATAGCCTGTTCGAAATCACCTTTGGTATTGAGTAAACCAGCATAAAGAGATAATGCTTCTAACATCTCTGGTTGCTCATCTAAAATCCCTTTAACCAATTTAAGTGCAGCGTCGTAATCGGTTTTGGCCGAGGCACTCATTGCTTGGCCTAGCTTCGAGTAAACGGCATGCTCATTAAGTTCATTAGCTAAAGTAAATTCGGCTAAGGCTTGTTCCTGCTTACCTTGGGTCAGTAGCGCTTGACCACGAAGGACATGAGCAATCACTAAATCTTGCTCAGGTAAATCTACCGTTAATAAAGGAAGATCTAGTAGCTCTTGATGTTCATTTAATTTAAAGAATGTCGTCGCTAGTGGCATCATTGTGTCTAGCGTTAATCGAGAGTCTTTATTGGCCCTGGTTAATTCCTTTTTAGCTTCGGCAAACAGCTCTTGCTCTAAGTACAATTTACCTAGTGCTAATCTAATTTTACTGTCCTTAGGATCTTGACGAATTGCATTTTTGTATTCAATAACAGCAGCATTGTAATCGCCACTAGTCTGATGGGTTTGCGCTAATTCATAATATTCTTGGCTAGTTTTATCACCACTACAGCCTGCAATGACCATCGCCGTGGCTATAATTGCTAGATTAAAACGTTTAATGCTCATTATCATTTATCCTTGCTAGTAAATATTGTATCCAGAGTAAACTTTTCAACAGTGCCGCGCCATGCAGCACTGGAAAATGTATGATTTGATAGCGCAATATCTAATCTGCTATCTATTTTTTTCGATAATAACTGTTGCCACTCGTCATCACTATCGACGAGTAATAAAAATTCTTTAGCCACCAAATCTTGACCACTTAGAACCAGGCCTCCGCTGCCGGAGAAGTTAACCAAACCTTGTTTCATATACATCACATAGTTTTGATTCGTGAATGTCGGCCATGTCATGGTTGACGTTATATTGGTATTCGTATTCATTTGAGATTCACCAGTGCTCGGCAACATCAACTTAAGGGCACTAAACACTCCACTCACAGCACCTAAAAAATCAAATTTACCCGTTAATATTTTTCGCCACATGATTGGTGATAAAAAACGCTGTAAATAATAATGTTTTAACACTGTTTTAGCTTTTGATTGCTGCTGTTCGACCCAAGGATTAGCAATGACAATACGCTTAATTAATGGCGATTGATGCTGACTAAGATAGAGTAAGATTGCAGAAGCACCATCACATAGCCCCCACAACGTTACATCATCAACCTTAGGGCATTGCCGAGAGAGCTCAGTTATCGCCGCATCAAAGTCTTGAGCCGCCGACAAAAAATCTGTTAGCGCTCCTTCGCTATCTCCTATACCAGTGTAGTCGAAACGTAATACATTAACACCGTTACTTGCTAATAACCTTGCTAATAATACAAATTGACGATGACTTCCGACCCGAGTCTGTGGTCCACCAACGACAATAATAACACCTTTATTACTACCAGCATTAGGGCCTAATGCATGATGAACAATCCCGGTTAAATATTTGTTATTACTTTCAAATACAATTGGTTTTTCATTCATTGAGACTTCCTAACAATCGTTCGACACTACGTTGAGACAAAATATCGGCAGTGGTTATCTCTTGAGTTTGCCAAAAAACATCACCCGAAATAAATTCACTGTGCACCGAATGTGCCTGTTGCCAGCGCTCAATTAATTTTTGACTAATAGGTAGCAAATTTGTTTTAGGAGCCAAGCCAACTTCGAACCAAGATAGCTTTAATCTGGGAGGCAACTGTTCCAGTTTCTGATAATTAAGGCTAATCAATGCATCAACTAAAGACTTATTCACGGTATAACCCGCAATTTCGATCAAAGATGTTTGTTCTAGTTCGGTCATTAAATCAGCCATCGTGACTTTAGTGCTTGCGGACATCATTTCTACGGCCAAGCGCAATCGCATAAATTGATTGATAAACTGTTGACCATTCAACACAGGTTGCCACATCATTAGGCTGTTGGGCAGCGACATTTTATTAGTAATGCAGCAATCGAGAGCTAATAGCGCGCCAGTTCTGATCCCTAACATAGCAATCGGAATCTCTGGCATTGAATCCTTTAACTGATTAACCATCGCAACCAGATTATCTTGCCAAATTTCCCAAGTTGCCTCAGCTAACTCTCCAGCACTATCACCGGTACCAAATAAATCAATCACACTAACAGTAATGTTGTTTTTTGCCGCTAAACGGGAAAAATCCGCGATCATTTTACGACTTTTATTCATTTCTTCGCAAAATGGTGGAACAACAATAAGATTTAGTAAACGATCATTAAGACTGTCAGGGGAAAATTCAGTAATAAGTAAATCGCCATGGCTAGTGCCTAGAAAGTATAAATGAGGCCGCACTATACTTTTTGTTCAACAAACGTCGTTAAACTACCAATCGTTTCAAAAACTTCGGCACTAATTTCATCATCATTGACCATGAAACCATAATTCTCTTCCAATAATGTAATCACCGTCACAACGGCCATCGAGTCAAATTCAGCTATCGCGCCAATTAATGGTGTTGATTCATCCCAATCGCTAACATCTTCTATTTGTAATGATTGTTGTAAGATTACGATAATGTCATTTAACATTTTGATCCCTAATATTAATAAAAAAATAAGCACGTCAATGTACTCACTATTTAAATGATATCAAAGCCAGTTAAAATTATTTACTGCGCAGCTCTGATAATCTGAATCGAGTATATCATTGTGGTTAATATATATGCCAATCATATTAGACTGTTACTTAATACACCCTCTACTGGGCTACAGCATTTTAAACAAGATGTGCAATGGTTCTAGCGGGATTAATGTCTGAGATAAAAATTATACCGTATCCGACGTGTGCTTTTGATGTTTTTTCAAATACATTTGATGATCAGCTACTGAGACTAATTCATCGATATTGTTACCATCCAATGGGAATGTCGCGACACCAAAGCTGGCGCCAACCGAAAATTTAATATCATTAATCATAAAGGGTTCAATTAACCGCTCCTCAAGGGAAGTAGCAATGTTTGTCAGTTCATTCTGATCGAGGACATTTTTAAGCAAAATACAAAACTCATCACCACCCATTCTGCACACTAAATCACTCGCTCTAGAGCAACCACTTAAACGATTAGCCATTTCTTGTAACACTAAATCCCCATAAGCATGGCCGTAGGTATCATTGATCGGTTTGAACTTATCTAAGTCAATATATATCACGCCAAATTGACTATTTAATGCCTTCGAGTTCCGTTCAAACTCCAAGGCTGTTTCTTCAAATTTTCGTCTATTTGCTAAGCCAGTAAGTTCATCATGATCAGACTGATGCTTAATGACTTGTTGCAACTCCAGCATTTCATGCATTTGCTTCTTTAGAATCAAACCTAATGCAACTTCATTGATGGCCATTTTCGACATTTCAATCGCTTTCATTGTCATCATAGTTGCCCCAACGGGATACATGAATGAGGCAATAACCATGAATCCTTCACTATGATCCGCTAGCCGAGTTAACGCATGAGCGTAAAGCAACGACATAACAATCATGCCATAAGCCATGTAGTACTCAGGGAAATTAATATTACTAATCAAGATCACAGCAAAAAGGCAAATTAAATAAATATAATACAGTTGCGCATGATCGAGCGGAACATCACTGGATAAGATAAAACTACTCCCGCCAAACATAGCGGCAACTAACAAACCAAAAAATAGTCGATACTTAATTCGAGTTTTTAAAATTTGATAATATTTTTCTATAACGGGGGAATGAGTTTGTAAATAATCGATGTAATAAATAATGCCGGTAATGACAATTAACATAAATTGCCACGCTAAAATAATAACTAAAGAACTGTCTAAATATATTTGATAAACCGTTAAAACCACAGAGGCTAACAACAGTAAGGGCGAGTTTCTCTTACTTTGAGTGAAATAACGCTCATACCTTGCAATAAACAAGCGGGTCTCGAACTCATTACTTGGTGAGGAAAATAAAAGGAACAGTTTATTTTTCATGTCGCTTTTCCATAAGCACTACTTTTTTATAAGCACTATTAAAATCTATATCAATTAACAATCTTAACCAAATAATAATATACAATATTTAGAGTATTATCTCTAGTTTAACAATATAAAATAAAAAAAGACCACTTGATTGCTCAAGTGGTCTTTTATGACTATCAATGTGCTAAATATTATTCAGCAACGATTTCGATAGTAACAGTTGCGTTTACTTCAGCATGTAGATGAAGTACAACTTCAGTTTCGCCAGTGTGACGTAGTGCGCCTTCAGAAAGACGTACTTCGCTCTTCACGATTTCAACGCCAGCTGCAGAAACTGCATCAGCGATGTCGCGAGTACCGATAGAACCGAATAGCTTACCTTCGTCACCAGCAACTGAAGAAATAACAACGTTTGATAACGCTGCAACTTTTTCAGCACGGGCTTGAGCTTCAGCAAGAACTGTAGCTAATTTAGCTTCTAGTTCAGCACGACGTTCTTCGAACTTAGCGATGTTTTCTTTGTTTGCAAAAACAGCTTTGCCTTGTGGCATAAGGAAGTTACGAGCGTAACCAGATTTCACAGAAACCTTGTCGCCTAAACCACCAAGCTTAGCAATTTTATCAAGTAAAATAACTTGCATTACCTATCTCCTAAAAATTCAATAACCGGCTTACTGATGTAAGTCTGTGTATGGAAGTAAAGCCAGGTAACGAGCG
>SPKZ01009618.1_pt1 | contig 13726 bp, 13 predicted proteins | sample 2456571 | NCBI WGS metagenome assembly SPKZ01 (sample SAMN11192286, study PRJNA482655) | marine metagenome | biome: ENVO:00000447; feature: ENVO:00000244|ENVO:00000211|ENVO:00000569|ENVO:00002023; material: ENVO:00002151; isolation source: ocean water from marine abyssalpelagic zone ...
CAAGGTCGCGCCGATGAAACAACCGCCTGCGGATCCCGGTGTTTGTCCCGGCGCATCTGAACTGAGCCAGCGCTATATCAACCACAGCAGTGGGGTGCGCTGTGGCCCGCAAGGGCTGGATCCTTTGTCTGCTTTGCCAGAAGGCACTGGTTACGCCGGCGGGCCACGTGTATATCCGGTACATGTCTATCAGGAACGTCTCGCGGCGCGCGGCATTGAGGTGCCGGAGGGCTACCGCCCGGTTTGGCAGGATGGCCGTATGAACAGGTTGCGCGCGCAAATGACGCTGCAGGTTGCTGCAGCCAATGCCGTCACAGCTGTGCCCGCCGGTTATGCTGTGATGGACCGCAATGATGACCGATTAAACCAGAACCGGGGTCCGCAGACTGCCGAAGGGGATGCGCAGATGGCGCGGCATTGGGCCAACCATGGCGGGGTGCTTGTACCGGTCGTGCAACTTTTGGATCGCCCTGTCTATTCTGCGATAGAGCTGCGGCCGCAGGTTCAGCACCGCTCTGCTGCGATCGTGTCCCGCCGTTCGACCAGTACATTGGCGGGCTTTGATGACGTGCCAAAGGAAGTGCGCGTTGCAGCGCGCTATGTAAAGGCACAGCGGTTCGTAAGCCGAAGTGATGCGGTTGCCGCGGCGAAAGCGCTGCGGGCGGCGACCGGACTGCCTGTGCGGTTGGGTGTGTCGCAAGGGATTCAAACGGCTCCACATGTCGTGTTGGCCGGGCCTTTCACGGATCGGGCGGAAGCAGCGCTTGCTTTTGTGCGTCGGTCTGGGTATCCCGGCGCTCGGCTCAGCAAATGATGAATCGCCTTGCCAACCTAATTTGAAGCTGCAGTTTAACCACATTAGGAAGCCAGACGGCCCCTTTTTTGCGCGACTAAACATCGCTATCTTGCGCGGATGATCAGTCGCAAATATTTTGCAGCTGTACCCAGTCCCGATCGCTCATGATGCCGCGTGTGGTTTGGCCGGGAATGGCCATCGGGTCCGCCTCGATCAGGCTAAGGGTCGTCTCGCCGGTTACATCTTGTGCATAGGCATACGGGGTTGAAGACACGCCAGCTTCCTTGAAGGCTGCCAGGATCACCTCATCGGGCAGGCGAGGGCGGTCGGTGGCGAGGCTGTGTTCGACAAATCGATCCAGAACACTGGGCTCGATTCCACCAGTGGTAAGCAAACGGAAACTGGCGGTCAGCCCGCCAATGTCGAGAATGTCCGCAAGCGGATCCTGTGCCTTAGCGCGGGCGCGTTCGACCAGCAGCGCACCCGCTGCAACGGCGGGATCTTCGTGGTCTTCAACAAGGTTTCGGTTCAAAAGGACAATGCCACCCGGCAGGGCGAGGCTTTCAGTAACGCCTTCGCGCAGAATCACCACGCCTTTGACGCCGGTGCGTGCCGCAAGGTCGCGCAGGATGATCGCGGTTTCTGGGCTGGTGCAGGCCTGGCCTGCCACACGTTCCACACGGCGCAGAAGTCGCTGGCCGATGCCATGACGCTGAATGTCTGGAACCACAGACAGGGTCTGTTTATACAGGGCGCCTGGCAGACCAAATGCCAGCAGCGCCACTGCGGCGGTCAGAAGCGACACGGCCACCAGCATCCGAAGTCGACCAGGACGCGGGCGAGCGTTGGCAATTGCAGTCTGGAGCTTATCAATTGCCTCCAGCATTGTGGTTTCGTTTTTGGCAAGCTCCAGCGTTTCGCTCGGATCGCCATCGGGATGAAACACTGCAGGGTATTGGCCAGGATTCGCCCGGATAACGGCAACAATAGACCAATGCGCCAGAGGCTGATCCCTCAGATCGGAAATTGTCAGGGTCGAATCGCCAAGCGATACGATCACATCGCGCCGCTGTTTCCCGGTTCCCGCGCGCCAAAGGCCTTCGGCCTCAAGCCGTTGAAATTCCCGCAAAGCTGTCATTCGGCCTGTCTGCTTTTTGCTAAGTCTTCTGTGTTGAAACCTACCACAGTCTGACAGGCCGCGGCAAATGGCTTTGCGTATCTTGCCTTTGTGTGCCACGCAAGACAGGATGGCCCCCATGATCCTGTCTCGTGGCCGTTCTTACGTGTTTATTCATATTCCGAAAACCGGAGGGACGGCGCTCGCTTTGGCATTGGAGGCTCGCGCTATGGCGGGTGATCAGATGCTGGGCGACACGCCGAAGGCGCTGCGGCGCAGGCGTCGGGTGCAGAAGATAAAATCCCACGGACGTTTGTGGAAGCATTCTACCCTCGCTGATATCGAAGGGCTTGCATCGCGGGAAGATCTGCGGGGGCATTTTGCTTTTACCCTTGTGCGCAATCCTTACGACCGGGTGGTCAGCTATTTTCACTGGCTACGCGCGCAACGCTTTGAACATCCTGTTGTAACTTTGGCGAAAAACCTGTCGTTTCAGAGCTTCGTTTGCAATCCTCATGTTGTGGCGAGTTTGCGGGCCAATCCCTACACTTCCTACATGCTGCAGTCGAATGGGCAGGAACACTGCGACCTCTATATCCGGCTGGAAACCTTTGCAGCGGACGCCCAGCCTTTGTTTGACCACCTTGGATTTTCTTTTGAATTGTCACGCGTGAACGAGTCGTCGCGTTGTCGGGATTGGCGTAAATACTATACTGAACAGGCGTTTGACGCGGTGTCTCGCGCCTGTTCAGACGACATCCGCCAATTTGAATACTCTTTTAACGAATTCCCTCTATCCCTTTGACGGTGCCGTTCTCTCTAAGGGCACACGCATTGCCTGACGTGGTTTGCTAGAGTTTTTGCCATGGGCCAGGCCGAAACAGAAGTTTGACTAGGGTTGAAAGGAACGTAGACATGTTTGATTGGTTTGCAAAGACGTCGGCTTCGCCGATCGCAGAAGGGTTCACCACCCGCCACGACATGGTTGCAACTGGTCATCCTGGTTTTATCGTAGGAACATTGGTGGCCACGGCGCAAGGCTGGCGCGCGGTCGAAGAACTGGCGCCCGGCGACATGGTTCTGACTTTCGACAATGGAATGCGCCCAATCCAAGGCATTCGCCGCGAAACGCAATTCATCGATGACCGGTGCGAGAACGCCAACATGTCGGCCGTTTACGTGCCCCGCGAAGCGTTTGGAAATCGGAGCCCGCTTTGGCTGCGCGCGGAACAGGGGGTTATGATCGAACATGACCTGTTGGTGGATACTTTGGGCGATCCGTTTGCAATTGTCCCAGCGTGCGCGCTCGAAGGGTACCACGGCATTTCTCGCGCGCCCATGCAAGTCTCAATGGAGCTGGTCACCCTCAGCTTTGACGAAGATGAAGTGGTGTACATCGAAGCGGGTCTTCTCGCGTTCTGTCCAGCTCAGATGGATGCCGTGCAGCTGGCAGCGACAGATGGCAATATCTACACCGTGCTGAGCACCTATAAATCGCGCGAACTGGTGATTGACATGATTACTGAGGAGAGTTTCTGGACACCGGTCTCAGGTGGCACCGGCGGACATGGGGCCCCGCAATTCGCCTCTGCGTGATGTCCGTTTTGAAAGAACGCCGACCAACAGTCTACGATAAAATTGGCGGGTGGCCCCGATAGTTCGTTGAAGCCGAGGGCAAAAGACACGAACAGCTCCCGAAAGCATACCCCCGCAGCCCAAGGGTTGCGCGTGTATCGTTTGCCGCACGTCTAAGCCGCCGCCCTTGGGTGGAGAAAACGATGCTTCAAAATAACGGGTGGCCGGAGGGGCCGCCCGTTTTTGTTTGTCTGTGGAAGGAACCTGCTAGGCCACTTCTTCCTCTGCCGGGGCAAAGCGCCCATAGAAGCTTTGACCCTTTTCGGCCATGTCGCGCAGCAGCGGTGGGCAGGTAAATCGCTCACCGTATTTTTCGGTCAGCTGATCGCAACGCTCCGCCGCATAAGGCGTGCCGATGATATCGAGCCAAGACAATGGACCACCGGACCAAGGTGCAAAGCCCCAGGCGAGGATCGCGCCCACGTCGCCTTCGCGAATGTCCATCAGAACGTTCTCTTCCAGCGCACGCACCGCTTCAAGAACCTGCGCAAACATCAGGCGTTCTTGAACCTCGATAAAATCCGGTTGCTCTGTTGTCACTGGGTATTTGTCGGAGAGACCCTTCCAGTACTCAACGCGCTTCCCCTTAGCGTCATAGTCAAAGAAACCTTTCCCTGCCTTGCGTCCTAGACGACCTTCGGATTCCATCCAGAAGATCAGATCGTCCGCCGGGCTTTCGGGATAAGCGTCCCCCATGGCTTCTTTGGTTGCACGGGCAATTTTCGCGCCGAGATCGATGGACGTTTCGTCGGTCAGTTGGACGGGGCCGACAGGAAAGCCCAGTTGACGCGCGGCATTGTCAATCAACACAGGAGACACGCCTTCTGTGATCATGCGCACGCCCTCGTTGACGTAAGGCAGGATGCACCGGTTGCAGTAGAAGAAACGCGCATCATTGACAACGATCGGGGTCTTCTTGATCTGACGGACATAATCCAGCGCCTTGGCGGTCGCACGGGCGCCCGTCTCTGCGCCTTTGATAATCTCCACGAGAAGCATCTTCTCGACCGGCGAGAAGAAGTGGATGCCGATGAATTGCTCTGGACGGTCTGAGGCCTTGGCCAGTTCGGTGATCGGCAGGGTGGAGGTATTGGAGGCAAAGATGCAGTCCTCACCCACGATAGCCTCGACCTTTTTGGTCATTTCAGCTTTGACATCCATGTCTTCAAACACGGCCTCGATGATCAGGTCGGTCCCTTTCAGCGCGTCGAGATCGGTGGTTGCGGTGATCTGGGACAGCACAGTAGCTTTCTTGTCCTCGGTGACCTTGCCGCGTTTCATACCCTTGTCGAGGTAGGCCTCAGTATAGGCCTTGCCTTTGTCCGCAGCCGCCTGATCGCGGTCGATCAGCACAACCTCAATACCGGCCATGGCCGACACCAGAGAGATGCCCGCGCCCATCATGCCAGCGCCAAGGACGCCGACCTTCTTCACGGATTGGTCTTCGACGCCTTTGGGACGTACCGCGCCTTTTTCCAGCGCCTGTTTGTTCAGGAACAGGGAACGGATCATCGCGGAAGACGACGGGTTCATCAGCACGTGGGTGAACCAGCGCGCTTCGATCTTCAGAGCGTTGTCAAAATCGACCAGTGCGCCTTCATAGATCGCCGACAGCAGCGCTTTGGGTGCTGGGAAGGCGTTCTGCGTCTTGCCTGCCACCATGGCGGAGGCCCCGACAAAGTTCATGAAGCCCGCAGGGTGGTAGGGGGCACCGCCAGGGAATTTGAATCCTTTCGCGTCCCAAGGTTTGACAATATCCGCAGGGCCTGCGTTCAGAACCCATTCTTTCGCCGCGGCAAGCGGGTCATCGGCAATGGTATCCACCATCTGCGCGGACTTCGCTTTTTTCGGGTCCATCATCTTGCCTTCCAGCAGGACGGGGGCCGCCGCAACCGCGCCCACCATGCGGGAATAGCGCATGGTTCCGCCGCCGCCCGGGAAGATCCCCAGCAGGATTTCCGGCAGGCCAATTTTGGCTTTCGGGTTAGAGGTCATTACGCGGTGGTGACAGGCCAGCGCGATCTCGGTGCCGATACCGGCACAGGTGCCGTTGATGGCGCAGGCCACAGGCTTGCCGCCTTTGTTGGTCTTGGCTTCCATGCCCGCGCGCTCCAGCTTGCGCAGGATGCGGTGGCCGTTCATGGTGAAATCGAACAGACCCTGCGCCGGGTTGTCGCCGGATTCGTCGCGGATGGTGGCCAGAACGTTCAGGTCCATGCCGCCAGCAAAGTCTTTCTTGCCCGAGGTGATGACGATGCCTTTGACAGCGTCATCGCCCAATGCGCGATCCACGTAGTCTTCGACCAACGCAAACGCTTCGCGGGTGAGGACATTCATGGACTTGCCTTCGGCGTCCCAGGTGATGACGGCCACACCGTCGGCGTCTACTGCATATTTGAAATCGGTCATATTCTTAGTCTCCCGTCTTTATCGCTCAGACGCGCTCGATGATGGTTGCGGCACCCATGCCAGCGGCAACACACAAGGTTGCCAGGCCAACTTGTTTGTCCTGACGCTCCAGCTCGTCGAGCAGGGTGCCAATGATCATCGCACCGGTTGCGCCCAGCGGGTGACCCATGGCAATTGCGCCGCCGTTGACGTTGACTTTAGCGTCGTCGACCTCAAACGCCTGCAGGAAGCGCAGAACAACAGCCGCGAAGGCTTCGTTCACTTCGAACAGGTCGATGTCGGTGATGGACATTCCGCTGTCTTTCAGGATCTTTTCGGTCACGGGTACCGGACCTGTCAGGTTTATGGTCGGTTCAGACCCGATTTTCGCGGTGGAGCGGATGCGCGCTCGCGGGGTGAGACCATGCATTTCACCGTATTCTTTGGAACCGATCAGCAGTGCGGTGGCCCCGTCCACAATACCAGAGGAATTGCCGGCGTGGTGCACATGGGTGATTTTCTCCAGATGCGGGTACTTTAGCATCGCAACCTTGTCAAAGCCGGGCATCTGTTCACCCATCATCGCGAAAGAGGCATTCAGCTTGCCCAGATCCTCGGCGGTGGTGCCGGGGCGCATGTATTCATCGCGATCCAGAATGGTCAGACCATTGATGTCCGTGACCGCCACAATGGATTTTTCAAAGCGGTTGTCTTCCCACGCGGCGGCAGCGCGCGCTTGGGATTGTGCGGCAAAGGCGTCACAGTCTTCGCGGGAAAAGCCGTATTCAGTCGCGATCAGGTCGGCGGATACGCCTTGCGGCATAAATCCGGTGCCCATTGCGAGGCGCGGATCCACGGCCATTGCGGCCCCGTCAGAGCCCATCGGCACGCGAGACATCATTTCGCAGCCACCGGCGATGTATGCGTCGCCTGCGCCTGCTTTGACCTGATTTGCGACAAGGTTCACAGCTTCCATGCCGGACGCACAGAAACGGTTGATCGCCAATCCCGGAACGCTGTCGTCAAAGGCGGACAGCAACACAGAGGCCCGCGCCAGACAGCCGCCGTTCTCCATAACCTGTGTCACATTCCCCCAGATCACGTCTTCAATGCCTGAGTGGCCAAGACCATTGCGATCCTTGATCGCGTTCAACATTTGCGCGGACAAGGCGACAGAGGTCACCTCGTGAAGGCTGCCGTCCTTGCGGCCTTTGCCGCGCGGCGTCCGCACAGCGTCATAAATATAGGCTTCGGTCATATTGGTCTCCTCAAGCTCGATCCGACGGATTGCCGGGCATCAGGTCATAGGGGTGTTTCCAGCCGGGCGTCTCAGAAATACGAGTGAGCCAGGCGTCGATATTGATGTACTCAGAACGGTCAAAACCAAAGGGCTCTGGGTAATACAGGTAGCTGCAACAGGAAATGTCGGCGGCGGTCAGCCCATCGCCCACGATCCAGTCCCGCCCATCAAGATGTGTGTTCAGCGTGGTAAACGCGCCCTTCAGGCGGCTTTGCAAAAAAGCAATGACCTCAGCCGGGCGTTTGTCTTCGGGCAAGAAGTTCATCAAAAAGCGGGTCATGCCAACTTGGCTTGAGAGTTTGTGATTGTCCCACAAAACCCAACGCAGAACGTCGTATTTTTCGGCTCCGGTGCCGCCGAATTTACCCGTTTTATCAGCAATATATTGCAAGATCGCACCGGATTGGCTGAGCGTCAGATCGCCATCGCTCAGCACCGGATATTCGCCCATCACGTTCACACCGCGAAATTCAGATGTGCGCCCTTCGCCGCCGAAGTAATCGACGTAGACGGGTTCCCATGCGAGGCCGCTGAGCTCAAGCCCCAGAGCCGCCTTGAAAGAATGTCCGCTTTCGCCAAAACATTGCAGTTTAATGGTCACGTCTACACCCTCCCTCTGGCAATCAGATCCCGCATCACCGATCCACACGTAAGGCGCCTGTGGCAGCGCCTATCGTTTTCGTGTGTCCAGCTCGGCGTTGAACAGCCGCAGCCGGTGTGGGAGAGTCTCACTGTCGGTCACACTGTCGAAAATTTCGAACAGGAACGACAGGGCCTCTCCCTCGTCAAGACCCGCCTGTCGGGCGAAACGCTTCAGCCTTCGATACCCTTCCTCGGTCATGGCGACCGGAAAACGGCGAGTCAGTTTGAAACGTTTGGGCATTTTGAAATCCTTTTCCCAAAGTGCCCGGCCAGGATGGGCGTGCCGCAGACGGCACGCCCGTTTTCAGTGTTTCAGAACTGTTCCGGGTTCAGAGCCATAACTGTATCGGCGCCGGTTTGAATCCGGGCGAGGTGCAGCTTGGTCGCGCAGAGCTGACGCGCCATGAAATAACGACCGGTTGCAATCTTTGTGGTGTAGAAGTCTGCATCGGTGGTGCCCGCGTCAAGAACTGTTTTTGCGGATTTCGCCATCATGGCCCACATCAGACCAAGGCAAACGTAACCGAACATATGCATGAAGTCGTTCGAACCTGCCAGCGCGTGGTTCGGGTTTTTCATGCCATTTTGCATAAAGAACATGCCGGCAGATTGCAGATCTTTCGATGCAGATTTCAACGGCTCAATGAAGTCTTTGGTGTAGTCTTCTGAAAGGTCTGCGTTTTCCTTGCAGAAGGATTTTACCAGCTCAAAGAAGGCCATCACGTGCTTGCCGCCGTCTTGCGCCAGTTTGCGTCCTACGAGATCAAGCGCCTGAACGCCGTTTGCGCCTTCATAGATCATGGCGATACGCGCATCACGCGTGTACTGGGACATGCCCCATTCTTCGATGTAGCCGTGACCGCCATAGACCTGCTGTGCCTGCACAGTCATGTCATAGCCCTTGTCCGTCAGGAAACCCTTGAGAACTGGGGTAAGGAGAGAGATCAGGCCATCCGCGTCCTTGTCCTCCGCGCGGTGGGCCTTGTCGATCATGGTCGCGCCCCAGAGGACAAACGCACGGGCGCCTTCGGCAAAAGATTTCTGATCCATCAGGCTGCGGCGAATATCCGGGTGCACGATCAGCGGATCGGCCGGGCCTTCGGGGTTTTTGGCACCGGTGACGTCGCGGCCCTGAAGGCGGTCCTTGGCGTAGATGAGCGCATTTTGATAAGCGGCTTCGGCTTGCGCCAGACCCTGCATCGCCACACCCAGGCGGGCTTCGTTCATCATGGTGAACATGGCACGCATGCCTTTGTTGAGATCACCCAGCAAGTAACCGGTGGCCACATCATAATTCATCACACAGGTGGAGTTGCCGTGGATTCCCATTTTTTCTTCGATATTGCCGACGCTTACGCCGTTACGCGCGCCCAGCGAGCCGTCTTCGTTCACAATGAACTTGGGCACGATGAAAAGGGACACACCTTTGATGCCTTCCGGTCCGCCGGGGACCTTGGCCAGAACCAAGTGGATGATGTTTTCCACCATGTCGTGTTCGCCGGAAGAGATGAAAATCTTCTGACCAGACACTTTGTATGTGCCGTCTTCCTGTGGTTCAGCTTTTGTGCGCATCAGACCCAGATCGGTACCGCAGTGCGGCTCGGTCAGGTTCATGGTGCCGGTCCAGTCGCAGGACACCATGTTCGGCAGGTAAGTGGCCTTCTGCTCATCCGTGCCATGCGCAAGGATGGCCGAAGCTGCACCATGGGTGAGGCCCTGATACATGGTGAAGGCTTGGTTTGCAGATGAGAAGTATTCGCCGACGGCAGTGCCGATAACATAGGGCATGTTCTGGCCGCCGAATTCTTCGGGCATGTCCAGACCGGTCCAGCCGCCTTCTTTGACCTGATCGAAGGCGTCCTTGAAGCCCGTGGGCGTGTAGACCACACCATTCTCCAGACGACAGCCTTCCTTGTCCCCGACCACATTCAGAGGGTGCAGGATGTTGTCGGCGACTTTGCCGGCTTCCGTCAGCACGGCATCGGTGAAGTCGCGCTCCAGTTCATCAAAGCCGGGGATGCCGGAGTTTTGAATGTCCAGCACATCGTGCAGGACGAATTGCGTGTCCTTGGTGGGAGAAGTGAAGCTCGGCATAGCGGTCCTCTTGAATTTGTCGGTCTGCTTTAAGTCGGGCAAGGCCCGTCATTGATGCGGTTATTCAGCGGCCTTCGGCGTCTGCATGGAGTTAATCATTTGTGCGACCCAACCCAGTTGCTCCTTAAGATCGCTTATTGCTTCGTCCAGCTCTGCCCGTTGACATTCCATGTGGGCCAGACGTTCTTTGGCGATCTCATGAGTGCGGGTCAGCTGCGTGAGTTGCTGGTCGCCCATATGATACAAATCGAGAAGCTGGCGGATGTCCTCGAGGCTGAAGCCAAAACGCTTTCCGCGCAGGATTAGTTTCAGCCGGGCGGCGTCGCGTTTGGTGAACAGGCGTTTTTGACCCTCGCGGATCGGGAACAGCAGTTCTTTGGCCTCGTAAAAACGCAGCGTGCGCGGAGTTACGTCGAACTCATCGCACATTTCGCGGATGGTTTTGGTCTCTTCGGTCATGTCATTCATACTCTGCATCACGTTGGGTCGGTCTTCGCTGCAGGACTGCGCCTCGGTAGTTCTGTTTACATCACGAGCTTGACGTTGACGTAAGTGGTACGCTGCGTCACATTCGTCATTGACGTCGGGGGCAGTCGCTGTGACGCTACGTCGGGTCGGCAGAACGATCTTTTTTCACGCGTCGCAACAGGGACTACCGACCCAAGTCTGTACCAGATCTGAGAAATTGCTTCATAAAATAAAAATAAATCACCGTTGGCGGCAGCGGTGGGAATGTAACTTGCAAATGATTGCGGTGAGGTCAGCCCAACTCGTTGATCGTTTCGCTGCGCAGGGTTGCCAACTCGCGCATCGCCTCGTCCAGCTGCTGACGCTGGCTCTCTAGGTCTTTCAACTGGCGATCTGCCATGGCAATAAACGCTCTCATCTGCGCCTCGTTCCCTTCGCTTTCATAAATCAAAAGCCATTGGCGGATTTCCTCCAGCGGAAACCCCCATTTGCGCCCGCGCAGGATCAGCTTCATTCGGGCAACCTCGCGTGGACCGTAGAACCGGGACCGCCCTAGGCGTTCAGGTTGCAGCAGCTCAATATACTCGTAGTATCGCAGGGTTCTGGGCGTGACCTCGAACTCGGCGCACATTTCCTTGAAGGACAGTTTATTTTCTTCAGACATCCGCTTCCTCCTTGGGGGCCACGTTACGCATAAAGCATACGGGGCTGCAACCATGGCGTGACTCTGCCAGAGTGGGGCTTGCGCATAAGGTCTTGCGCACGGTTCAGGCCAGCTGGATACTGGTCAATGAAGGCCGCATTTGCGACGGAAGTCAGTTAGGGGGGATGGCTCCCTGCACCTTGACTTTTGGGACGGGTCAAACCGCAAAATATCAGTAGCAGGGCAAAGGCAAGAAGGACCAAAGATGACTGACAAGACCAAACTGGCGCGCCAGTTTATTGAGGCGATACCCCACGCGCAGTCTCTCGGCATGTGCCTTATTGATATTGGGGCGGGGCGGGCTGTAATGTTGATGCCCTACGATGAAAAACTGGTGGGCGATCCGTCCACGGGCGTGATCCATGGCGGGGCTGTTTCTGCCCTGATGGATACCTGCTGCGGCGCAGCTGTGATGAGCCACCCGCGTCAGTCCAAAGGCACGGCGACGATTGATTTGCGCATTGACTATATGCGCAGCGCGTCTCCCGGTCAGGCGATCACGACGACGGCAACCTGTTACCATGTGACACGTTCGGTGGCGTTTGTGCGGGCCGAGGCCGTGGACGATGATACCTCTCTGCCCGTGGCCACGGCCACCGGAGCATTTACGTTTGAGCCTCAAAAATCATTGGAGGACAGCCAATGAAGCGCTCCCAGCCCGAACCGAAGCAGGTCGTAAAACAACGTCGAGATGCAGCGCTGAAAGCGCTGGTTGATGCGGTGCCCTACGCCCGTGTCCTGGGCATCACCTTTGAACGGCGCGGGGACGAGCTGTCCTCGACGCTCCATTATCAAGACAGCAATATTGGGAATCCGCTGATCCCAGCACTGCACGGGGGGGCCACTGCGGCGTTCCTTGAGGTGACTGCGCAAATCACACTCCACTGGTTTCACCTCTGGCCGCAGTTTGAAAGCGGTGCATTGGATGTCGAGACGATGGTCGCAGGTGACATGCCGCGCCAGCCAAAGACGATTGATTTCACCGTGGATTACCTTCGATCTGGCCTGCCGCGCGATGCCTATGCGCGCGCGACGGTGAACCGGTCGGGTCGGCGTTATGCTTCGGTTCATGTGGCGGCATGGCAGGACCATAAGGACAAGCTGTTTGCTCAGGCCACCGGGCATTTCTTAATGCCCCAATCCCGCTCCCCCGATTAAGGGAAGGCTGCATGACTGCGCCAGCTCACCACCCCAGCCCCCATACCATTTGTTCTGTAACCCCCGCGCGGGTTATGAAGATTGCCCTGCCGATTGTGTTGTCCAACGCCACCGTGCCCCTCGTGGGAATCGTTGACACGGCGGTTGTGGGGCAGTTGGGGGCAGCGGCGCCTTTGGGTGCCGTTGGTGTTGGGGCAATCATTCTGTCGTCTCTTTATTGGGGCTTTGGCTTTCTGCGGATGGGCACGGTTGGACTGGCCAGTCAGGCGCGCGGGCAGGGGGATATGGCCGAGGTCGCAGCGCTTTTGACCCGCGTTGTTCTGATTGGAGCGGGCGCTGGTCTGGCGATTGTTGTGCTGCAGGTGCCAGTGATTGCGGGTGCGCTTTGGTTGGCTTCGCCTTCAGCTGAGGTCACAAACCTCGCGCGGGACTATCTGGTTGTGCGTATTTGGTCGGCTCCGGCCATGATTGCCATTTATGGGCTGTCTGGCTGGTTGATCGCGCATGAGCGCAGTCAGGCCTTTATGGCGGTGCAGATCTGGATGAATGGGCTCAATATTGTGCTGGACGTCTGGTTTGTGCTGGGGCTCGGTTGGGGGGTGTCCGGCGTGGCCTTTGCAACCTTCCTCGCCGAGTGGTCGGGGCTGGCGCTGGGCCTGTGGTTCTGCCGCACCGGGCTTCAAAGCTCGGCCTGGCGCAATTGGGCGCAGGTTTTGAAGGCCGAGCGGCTGTGGCACATGGCATCCGTGAACAACGATATTCTGATCCGGTCGCTGTTGTTGCAGGCGATGTTCACCTCATTCAGCTTCATTGCGGCGCGGCAGGGCGACCTGGCGCTGGCGGCCAATCAAGTTCTGATGCAGATGATGCTGCTTACCGCCTATGGCATGGATGGCTTTGCCTTTGCGGCTGAGACACTGGTGGGGCAGGCTTTTGGCGCAAAGAAACGCACGGTCCTGCGGCGCAGCGCCTTTGTGACCAGTATGGGCGGCGCAGTGGTCGCTGTGGTGATGGCCTTGGCGTTTTGGCTTTTGGGTGGCGTGATGATTGACATGATGAGCACTGCGCCTGACGTGCGCGAAACCGCACGTGTGTTTCTGCCCTATGTGGTTGCAGCGCCCATGCTAGGATGCGCGGCCTGGATGCTGGATGGGATTTTTATTGGCGCAACGGCCACGCGGGATATGCGCAATATGATGGTGTTCAGCGCGGTTATCTATGGGGCGGCTTTGGTGGTGTTGCTTCCACTTTTGGGCAATCACGGGCTGTGGCTGGGGTTGTTAATTTCATTTGTTGCGCGAGGGGTGACATTGGGGCTGCGCTATCCCGCGCTGGTTGGAAAGGCCGGTTGAGAGTTTGCGCTGCGCTCCGCGCATCGCCGGAGCGCAGGCCGCGCCTTCGGCGCGGCCTGCCGGGCCCAACAGG
>SPKZ01003139.1_pt1 | contig 13725 bp, 10 predicted proteins | sample 2456571 | NCBI WGS metagenome assembly SPKZ01 (sample SAMN11192286, study PRJNA482655) | marine metagenome | biome: ENVO:00000447; feature: ENVO:00000244|ENVO:00000211|ENVO:00000569|ENVO:00002023; material: ENVO:00002151; isolation source: ocean water from marine abyssalpelagic zone ...
CGGTCACATCATCGTCCTCGATCTCCCTGCTCCCTAGACCCGGGCGCTTCCCCAAGCTGAATTTCGACCGGTGGGGGTGAAGACACCTGCTCCCCAGGCGGCTGAGCGGCGCCTCGGGTGTCGCAGGGCGACGGAAATCCGTCACCTGGGTTTCCAACTGGAACACCTGTAAATTCCTATTATAATTCAAATAGTTAGGACATGTTTTGCCGCTTGGAACGCACGTATTCGTGCAGTCGGCGCTGGACGGCCCGGCGCCATGTGAATTCGCGGATCGGCCTTTTCCTATGCTTATTCAAGGGGTTGAAGAAATATCGGCGAGCGGGTAAGACGCGGCATGCGTCTTGCTCTCTCAAGGGCCCAGGAAAACCAGGGAGGGGCCCGTGGACGCTTCGACGGAGAGCTTCGACAAGCAGGTGATTCTGGTCGTGGACGACGAGCGCGGGCCGCGGGAGAGCCTGCGCATGATCCTCTCGCCCAGCTATGACGTGCTGCTGGCGAAGAGTGGGACCGAAGCCCTGGAGGTCCTGCGCGAGAAGCCCGTCGACCTCGTCACGCTCGATCTCAACATGCCCGACATGCCGGCTGAGGACGTGATGCACGCGATCCGCAGCGACCGCCCGAGTGTCGAGATCATCGTGATCACCGGGTGTGGGACGGTCGAGAGCGCCGCCAGCGGGATCCGCTTCGGGATCTCCGACTACCTCCAGAAGCCCTTCGACGTCGTGCAGGTCATGGCCTCGGTGAAGCGCGCACTCACTCATCAGAAGGCGCGCGGCCGCTTGACGTCGTTCCTCGGCGAACTCGGCAACGTCCTCGGACGCAACAAAGACGCCCACGCGATTCTCGACGAAGTGCGGCGCAGCCAGAAGCTCCGCGGGCGCGTCGGCGACGTCTTCGACTGCGGGACGAGTCATTGGGGCGCCGCGGGAGAGGATGAGGCCGCGAGCCCGACGGTCGAATTCCTCGAGGTGCTGGCCGAGACCATCGAGACCAAGGACCGCTTGATGCGCGGCCACGCCCGCCGGGTGGCCTTCTATTCGGGACTCATCGCCCACCGGCTCGAGCTCTCAGAAGAAGAACACGAACACGTTCGCATAGGAGCTTTCCTTCACGATATCGGGAAGGTAGGCGTGCCCACCGACCTGCTGGTCCGCCCCGGAGCGCTCGCTCCCGCCGAGCGGAAACTCGTCGAGAAACACCCCGAGATCGGCGCACGACTGCTGAAGCCGCTCTACATGCCCGCCGCCGTGTCGTCCGCGATCCTCCACCACCATGAGTGGTGGGACGGGACCGGGTACCCGGCGGGACTCGCCGGCAGCGAGATTCCTCTGGCCGCACGCATCATCGGAGTGGCCGACGCCTTCGACGCGATGAGCAGCAACCGCCCCTACCGCGAGGCGCTCAGTCGCTACGTGATCGTCGCCGAGCTGCGGCGATTCGCGGGCAAGCAGTTCGACCCGGACATCACGAAGGAGTTTCTCGCGGTCCTCGGGACGGGGGTGTGCGAGATCGATCCGATCCTTCTGGCCGACGCCGTCATGGACGCGTCGACCGAGTACGCGTTGGTGGGTTGATCCCCTCGATGAGGAGAGGAGGCCATGGCGGCATTCGGAAATAGAACCGAGCGACCCGCGCGCGACGCCAATTTCGCGCCGGTTCGGCGCGAGCGGCGCAACGGAGCGGTGCGCATCGTGGAAATCGCCCATCGGCTGGGCGCGGCGGAGCTCGGAAGGCGGGAGAAGCAAGGAGCCGCCGAGCCGACGGTGCGGAAAGGCGGCTTCCCGCGGCCGCCGGAACGACTCATCGGGTTCACCCGCGATCTGTCGGAATCCGGCATGTGCCTCGGGCTCGATGAAGCGGCCCCAGTGGGGTCGCTCCTCGACGTCACGCTCTGCGGGCTCAACGGAAAGCCCGTGCGCCGCGTGTTGGGCCGGGTGGTCTGGGCGCGGCCCGACTTCGACACGCGCGTCTGGCACGGACTCGAGTTCCTCGGCCCGAGCCCTGAGGGCGGAACGGCACCCGATGGCCCATCCAACGCGGCGCCAGTCGGGGGCGCGTGAGAGTCAAGATCACAGGGGGGAGTTCGCGGGGGTCCGAGCCTGGCTGCTCGGGTCCCCGCGAGCCTTCGCCCTTCGCCTCCGGATCTGGGCGGTCATGGGCCCGCTCTACCCCCGGCGCGGGCCCGCAAGGGCTGAAGGCTGTGCTCGCGGTCACGCAGACGCGATCCGGCTCGACCGACGGACCTGTGATAGCGGTCCCATACGCCCTGCCGTAGATTCGTGACCCGTGTTTGGCATCGGAATGACAGAGCTGATGGTGATCTTCGTGATCGGGCTGCTCGTGCTCGGTCCGAAGCGCCTGCCAGCGCTGGCGCGCTCGTTGGGCCGGAGCCTCGCCGAGTTCCGCCGTGCGTCCACCGATCTGCGGCGCGAGTTCCTCGACATTTCCGAAGAGACCCGCTTCGACCTGAACGACGCCGGCCAGGACCAGACGCCGGGCGCGCCCGGAAACGAGAACGCCGATTCGACGCCGGGACCCCCTCCCGTTCAGGGTGGGGCGGCCACTGCCGGCGGCACCGCCGCCGCAACGGGCGAAGAGACGGGCGCAGCCCCGGTAGCACAGGCGCCGAGCGAGGAGCCCGAGCCGGGTCAGGAGGACGCGGGCGCGAAGCCGGACGACCCCGCGGCGCCGACGACCGAGGGAAAACGCGAGTCCAACGGTGGATGACAAGAGGCTTCCGCTCACGGACCACCTCTCCGAGCTTCGCAGCCGCATTACGTGGGCTTTGCTCGCCTGGGTGATCGGCGCGGCGCTCGCATGGAGTTTCAGCGAGCAGATCTTCGGCCTGCTCCTCGCGCCCGCGATCGACGCCCTCGGCGAGGGCGAGCGCACTCTCCAGGCCATCGCTCCCACCGAGATCTTCTTCACGTATCTGAAGAGCGCCGTACTCGCCGGCTTCGTGTTCGCGCTGCCCGTGATCTTCTGGCAGATCTGGGCGTTCGTTGCGCCGGGCCTCTACCCGAACGAGAAGAACGCGATCGTTCCGTTCGTCTGCGTCTCGACGCTGCTCTTCGGAGGCGGTGCGACCTTCGGGTACACCATCGTATTCCCGCTGATGTTCGATTTCTTCACGGGCTTCGACAGCGAGTTCGTCCAGTCGGCGTGGACGATGCGCGAGGTCTTTGCACTCACGACGCGACTCTTTCTCGCCTTCGGCGTGGCATTCGAGCTTCCAGTCGTGGTGTTCTTTCTGTCGGTCGCCGGGATCGTCGATGCGCCCACGCTCTTCCGCGGCACTCCCTACGCAGTACTCGGCGTCTTCGTCGTCGCGGCGATCCTCACGCCGCCCGATTGGGTGAGCCAGATCTTCCTCGCCGTCCCGATGATCGGCCTCTACCTCTTGGGCGTCGGCGTCGCTTACCTGTTCTCGCCCTCGACGAAGAAGCAAGCCTCCTCCCCCACCGCCTGACCCCGCTCGGCCGCGCAACTTGGGGACGTTGCTACGAGTTGCGCTAGAGGAGGGCCAGGGTGGCGGTGCGGCGGCGCGCGGTCAGCTCTTCGGGAGATTCTTCTTCGACGCGCTCGTCGGGCTCGATCTTGAAGATTCGCTGCCCCTTCTTGACGATCGTGCCGTCCCGGTCGGCCATGAGATTCTCAGTGACCGTGCCCGAGAAGGGCGCGAGGTACTTGTTGAACATCTTCATCACTTCGATGATGAAAAGCGGATCGCCGACCTCGAAGTGGTCGCCCGCGTCCTTGAGCACGGGCAAGTGCGGGGCCTCTCGCGCGTAGAAGGTGCCGCCCATCGGGGTCACGACCTCGTCGGAACTCGCCTTCGGCGCCGGGGCGAGCGCTCGCGTGGCATTCGCGAGCGCGTCCGGATCGAGAAAAACATCGGGGAAGACGGGGACGAGTTCGTCGTTGACCGTCACCTCGTTGAAACGCGACACGGCGCCGATGCGCGGAATCACCAGCAGGAGTTCGAGGCCGAGCTGGAAGCCTCGGTGGGACGCGACGCAGGCGTCCCAGAGCACCTCGTCGCCCTTGCAGAGCGCGTCGTTGGCTGGGCCGTCGAAGAGCGCCGTGAGTTCCTTCCACTCCGCGATACCGGTGCGCGCCGAGACCTCGTCGTAGAAGGCGAGCGACGCCACGAGCACCTTCTGGTCATGGTCCCAGATCTTGTCAGACGGCGGCTTGCTCCGCGCGTCCTCCATGTCGAGGTAGTGGTAGAGAGCGTGGAGGAAGCGGACCGGGTTGTCCGCGAAATCGACCTTCGAGCCAAGGGTCGTCCAGAGCTCGCCGTCGAAGCGCCCGAGAAAACCGCCTAGCAAGTGGGGATCGGCGAGGAGACGGCCCATCGGCCGAAACAGCAGCGTCGCCTTGCTCGCAAAGACACGCTTCGCCTCCGCGTCCATCATCCGGCCGAGGTGCTCCTGCTCCGCCACGTCGAGATCGATGTCGCTGGCGACGCTCTGAAGCGCCCCCACCGCGGCGAGGTACGACAGCATGAAGCGCGTGGTCGGCTCGGCCATGGGCGCCTTGCCGATCAGCCAGTTGATCAGCCCGTAGTGGACCGACATGTTGGTATGGAGGTCGTCGCCACGGAGTTCGGCGGCACGCAGCGTCTCGCTGATGCGAACGAGGTTGTCGCGGCGCCCCTCACCGGAGCTGAGCACGAGGGCGATGTTCGAGTCGTAGGCCCCGGCGAGGTTGTAGAAGACGAAGGCGCCGGTATCCGGGTTGCGCTTGCCGATCCCCTGATCGTCGCGGATCTCCCCGGGGACCGGGGGCGACCAGCCGCGGATGAGGCCACCCGCGTGGGGCTGGAGCGCTGCGTTGGTGGCGTTGATGCGGACCTCGACCGCCGACAGGTTGATCCGCACACGTTCGGGCCGCGGGAGTTTCGGGCCGTGAAGCGCGAGGAGCGCCATCGCCTCGATGAGGCGATCGACGGTGAAGGACTCTGACGGATCGTCGGGGTTGGTGAACTTGAGCCGGTACGCGAGCTCCGTCACCCGGTGCTCCACCTGGATCCTCGTATTCATCTCCATGAAGAAGTGGCTGAAGCCCTCGACGATGCACTCGAACGTGGAGACGCTGTCGAGACCGGCGGCGGCTCCGAAACGCTCGCCTTCGTCCTCCATTCGCTGCAGCGTTCCCTGGTCGCCCTTCAGAACGAGGGCGGCCTTCCCGGTGGCGAGCTCCGCTTCGTGCTCGAGAAGCTCCTTCGTGAGCGACACCTCGAGGAGCTTCTGCTCGTGCATCTGCACCGAGCAGTCACGACCGCCGAGCGACAGGCACCACTCGCCGTTGCCGATGAGCTGGATCTCGTTGTGGCGCGTCGACTCGAGGTTGAGCTCGACGAGGAAGTTCCGATTCGAGCCGGGCTCGACGACCTTCGACTCCGCGAGGACATCTACGATCGCGGCTGCGACCTCGTCGGCATCGCCCACCACGCGCTGGCCCTTCCCACCGCCGCTACCGATGTGCTTGAAGCGCACGCGGTGCGTGGGGTAGTCGCTCCAGATCTCTGCACAGACCTCGGCCGCCGTCTCCTGCAGCTCCTCGATCGTGACGAGCTCGGTGGTCCGTAGGTAGCCCGACTGCAGCAGCGCCTCGGCATTCTCCACGAGGGAGACGTCGTCGCTCCACCTGAACTCGAGCGCAGTCTCGCCCGCAAGGGCTTCGAGAGCGGCGCGGTCGCCGGCACGCTTCACCAGAGCGCGGGCCGACACGTCGTCGACGCCGGGGATCACCGCGTTGCCGAGCTCGCGCGCGAGCTTCTTTGCCTCGTCCTTCGCACCGGCGCGGCGCACGACGCCCGAGCTCGGCCCGAAGAATCCGACGCCCGACGCCTCGATGGCGGCGATGAACTCGGCGTCCTCGGCCATGAATCCGTAGCCGGCGAAGATGTGCGTGTAGTGGTGCGACACCGCGATGTCGACGATCTCGCGGATACGCTCCTGCTTCTCCTCCTGGCCAACGCCCATGTAGTCGGGCACGCGGTGCACGTTCTGCGGGAAGCGGAAGTCGCGCAGCTCGGGGGCCAGACAGCGCGGGTAGACGATCGAGTCCTTCTCGGAGAGGAGCATCCCGTAGCCCGCGATGCCCAGCTCGTCGAACACCTCGAAGGCCTCGGCGCGCACCGGTCCGCGGCACACGACGAGACACTTCACAGAATCGAGCGCGAAGCCCCGAAGCCACGCGGAGTCGGACTCGTGGAAGCGCCTCTGCACGAAATCTTTTTCGCGCACTACTCGAACTCCCGCTGTACGCCGGTCATGGGCGACGGCGTGTAGTTGCGCATGAGGAAGGCGAGGTTCTCGCCGAGCACGCGGCGGCTCGTCCCCGGGATGACGACACGAGACACGGATCCGAGCGAAAGCGCCTCCTTGGGGTTCATCAGATCGCGCTCGTACTGAACGGAGAGTTCCGCAAGACCCTGGTCGCGGATTCTCGCGGCCTCGGCCTCGTCCGTACCGGCGGCAATGGCCTTCTTGTAGTCGCGGTCGATCGAACGCAGCTCGTCCTTGTAGACGAAGTCCTTGCCCGCTGGACCCATCACCGCGATGCGCGCCATCGGCATGGTGAACACCGTGTCGGCGCCGACGAAGTGTGAGTTGTAGCTCGCGTACGCGCCGCCGAAGGCATTGCGCAGAATGAGCGTCATCGACGGCACGCGCAGGTCGATGATCGAGTCGAGGAAACGGCGACCCTCGGTAATGATACCGCCCGACTCCTGCTCCCTGCCCGGGAGGAATCCCGTCGTATCCTCGAGGAAGATCATCGGGATGTTGTAGAGGTTGCAGAACCGGATGAAGCGGGTGCCCTTGCGCGCGGCTCCGATGTCGATCTGCCCCGACGCGACCGCCGAGTTGTTGGCCACGAAGCCGACGACATGACCACCGACCCGACCGAACGCCGTGACGAGGTTACGCGCGCGCGCCGGCTGCAGCTCGAAGTACTCGCCGTGGTCACAGATCTGTTGGAGGAAGAGGAGGATGTCGAGCGGCGCGCTCATCCCCGCGGGCGATTCGAACGTGCGCCGAAAGAGGATGTCCTCCTCGGCCGTGAAACGGTCGATGGGATCCGACGTCTCCATGAACGGCGGACTCGACGCATTGTTGTCGGGGAGGTAGCTGAGCAGGCGAATTGCGGTGCGGAGCGAGCCAAGCTCGTCGGGTGTGGTGAGATCGCACACCCCGTTCAGTCCGTGGACGCCCGGGCCACCGAGATCTTCGGCACTCACGTCCTCGCCGAGCACGCTCTTCACGACGCCCGGGCCGGTGATGCCGATGAAGGTATTTTCGGCCTGGATCATGAACGAGCCCTGGCGCGGCAGATACGAGCCGCCGCCCGCGTTGTACCCGAACATCAGGCCAATGCTCGGCACGATGCCGCTGATCTTGCGCAGCGCGGTGAACGCCTCGCTGTAGCCGTCGAGACCGCCGACGCCCGCCGGAACGAACGCGCCCGCGGAGTCGTTCATCCCGATGAGCGGGATGCCGCGCTCGGCCGCCATGTAGATCAGCCGGGCGAGCTTCGCTCCGTTCGTGGCATCCATCGAGCCGGCGCGGAGGGTGAAGTCGTGGCCGTAGACGGCAACGTCGCGGCCGCCAATGTCGAGAATGCCAGTGACGATCGACGCGCCGTCGAGACCCGGCCCCCAATTCTGCCAGAACAACAGCGGGTCGCGATCGGAGAGCACCTTGATGCGCTCCCACACCGTCATGCGGTGCTTCGCGTGCTGAGTGCGAACGCGCTCGATACCGCCGCCTAGAAGCGGGCGGGCGAGGAGCTCGACGCCGAGGTCGATCGCGTCGTCGTAGTGGCTCCGCTTCGGCGGTACCGCTTGGCTCGAATCCGTGCCACCGCTTCCGCCGGCCGGAACCGCGATCGGGTTGTCGAGGGAATAGAGCGCCTGGGTCATGACCTGCCGCTCGCGTTTGGCCCGGTTCTTCCTCGCGGGTGAGGAGGAGGAACACCGGGCCGCGAATTGAGGGGTTACGGCTACGCTTTGGGATAACCTGCAGATCCGCGAATCGCCACAGCGAAACCGCCGATCTTCGTAGCATAGAAGGGGGGCCACCCCGCAACCGAAAAACGCCGTCCCGCTGGGGCTCCGGGTCGGTCGGCCGCTGACCTAGAAATTAGAGCGTCGCAAGGGCGTTGGCGATCCGGCGCGACGCCGCCCCGGCGTTCACCGCCGTGGCGACCCGCATCGGGCTGCCGAGCCGAGCGTCTGGAGACTCGATCGTGCGGAAGACCCCCCCCTGGATCGTGGGAACGATCGTCAGGTCCTCCATCACCAGCTCCGCCTCGTCGATCAGGGCGAGCACGGTGAGGGGATCGTGGAGGAACGACACGTTGTCGTCCGCCAGTGTCCCGCCCATGCCCGTGAAGATCGCGCGCTGCAGCGGCGCCCAGAGCCCGACTTGCAGGGCGAGCGCACGCGCGAGGGGTCCGGACGCAGCGAGTTGCTCGACGTCGGCACTGCGAAGCCAGGTCGCCAGGGTGACGTCGGCGGTGATCAATGTGGTGCGGAAGCCCGCTCCGAGCACGGCCACGCTCGCTTCGGGATCGATGCACAGGTTGTAGTCGATTCCCCAGGGACACTCGAAGTCGCCGATGTGCGCCGCGCGCACGTGACCGCCCATCACCGTGATCCCGGCGACGCGAGACGGCAGGCCGGGGTCGAGGGCGAGGGCGTTCGCGGCGTTCGTCATCGGACCGACGAGCACCAGTTCGAGATCTCTCACCTCGTGTGACGCGCGGACGATCCGCTCCGCGGCGCCCTCGTCGACGATGGGCGCCGCCGCTCCAGGGACGATGCACTTCTCCTCGTGGCCGAACGCGTTGAAGCCGTGCGCTCGGAGCAGCGGACCCGATGCGCCCACCGCGACCTCGACGTCTGCGCGGCCGCCCAACGCGAGGAGACTCGCCGCGATGCGCGCTGCGAGATGGGCGTCGCCGCCGAGTGTGGTGACGGCGACGAGGTCGAGCGCTCGCGGATGCGCGAGGATCAGACCCAGTGCGAGCGCATCGTCGACGTCGCTACCGATATCGGTATCGAGGAGGATCGAGCGCGACATTGCGCGGCGCCCCTTTTCGGTCCGACCGAGCCGGGTGAGACCGAACCTCTACTGCTTCTCGAGCGCTCCCGCGGTCTGCTTCAGCTGGTCGCGTAGCCGAGATCGCGCGACAGGCACCCGGCGGCCTCGGTGACCGCCGGGGCGATCCGGCTCAGAAGCTCGTTCTCGCCGAGCCGAAAGACCGGGCCCGCCACGGAAATCGCGGCGACGACCTCGCCGCTCGCGTTGAAGACCGGAGCGGCCGCACAACACAGGCCGGGCGCGCTCTCCTCGATCTCCAGCGCAAAGCCGGCAACCGAGACCGTGCGGACGTGCTCGAAAAGCTTGTGGGGATCGACGATGCTCGCGGGCGTACGGGACTCGAGACCCTGCCCAGCGATGACGGTGCGGTCGAATTCCTCTCGCACGGCCTCGCTGGCACCTCCCAACAGGACCTTGCCGGCCGCCGAGCAGTGCAGGGGGAGCCGGCGCCCGACGAGCGATCCAGTGGAGAGAAGCTGGTCCGCCGGGGCGCTGTCGATATAGACGGCGTTGAAGTCGCGCAGAACGGCGAGGTGGGCGCACTCCTGGGTATCGGCCGCGAGCTTCTCGAGGAGCGGGCGGGCGAGGCGGTGGACAGAGCGGCTCCGCAGGAAGGCCTGGCCGAGCTCGAGGCTGCGGATCCCCAGACGATAGCGATCGGTCGCCTCGATCTGGTCGACGTAGCCGGCTACCTCGAGTGTCGCGAGAAGCCTGAAGACATTGTTCTTGTGGAGGCCAAGCAGGGTGGCGAGCTCCGTCACGCCGAAGTCGTCCGCCTCGCGAAAGGCATCGAGCACGCGCAGCACGTTGGTGACGGTCTGAATCGCGTATTCACCCTTCGGCTTCTTTCCGGGCATCGGGCCTCCCAGCCTTCTCCCCCGGTCGCGTCGCGCCCCTCGGGGCGTCGTGACAGCGGGGGCCATCGGTTTAGATGCTTTCTTCCGGCGCTCCTTTGGGGTCGCTCCGGGGTTTTCGAACGTCGACGGGGCGCCGAATCCGCTTTCGATCAGGTGCCGGTCAGATGCCGGTCCGTTGGGCCTACCCGCTGAGCTGGGTGAGGTCGAGGAGAATCAGCTGGGCTCAGGTCGAATACCATTGGATTGATGCTTCGCCGTCGACGATTTGCCGTAAAGTTCGTATGACAGCCACCCGGATCGTTGTCAAGAAATTTAAGGCACTTCGGAGCGAAGATTCTTCGAGATACGCATAAGAGTGTCGACTGCGAACCACCCACCTCTGCGATGAGAAAACGGAATTCGTGTTTCACGCTTTCCGTCGGTGGAAGACATTTTTTTGCATCCAGCCTGTCGATGGCGCCCGTTGAACGGCGTCAAAATCGCGGTCTGTCACGCGTCGGGAGTCAGTGGCCCGGAGTCGACTCTTCGCGTTCGGATTGCGCGCGGCTCTCGCCTTCGCTCGCGAGCAGTTCGAGGATGAGTATCCCCACACCCACGACGATGAAGCTGTCGGCGAGATTGAAGTCGGGCCACGAATAGCCGCCCCACAGGCGCACGTGCAAGAAGTCGATGACCTCCTGCAAGCGGATCCGGTCGATGAGATTCCCTACGGCCCCACCCATGATCAACCCGAGTGCGAGTGCGGACAAGCGATCCCCGGGGGCCAGCTTGGTGTAGAAGGAGAGGATGATCCCCAACGCGACGATCGAGACCCCGACGAAGAAGACGATGCGCAACGTCGGATCGGCGTCGGCGAACAGGCCGAAGGCAGCGCCGGTGTTGCGAACGTGTGTGAGGTAAAAGAGACCCTCGACCACCGTGATGCGATCGGCGAACGTCAAGTTGTCGCTGATGAAGATCTTTGTGACCTGGTCGAGCGGTAGGGAGATCAGAAAGGCGCTGAGTGCGACCTTGAGTTTCGGCGTCATGGGGAACCGCAAGCTATCACATGCGCGGACGGGAAGGCCGACTCGGGGAGACGGCCGACTGCGCTCGACTCTCTCGCTAACGCAGCTCGGATGCGCTCAGGGACCCGTCGCCCCAGACGGTCGGCGCCATGCGATTCGCTTGTTCGAGCAGCGGCTCCGCGTCGAAATTTCGTCCGGATATCGCGAGAAGCGCTCCCCGCAGTCCCTTCAGGTGAACCCGGAAGAGCGCGAGGAGCTCGGCGGTCTCTCCGTCGCCGCTCGCGCGGCGCTCTTCGATCTCTGAACGGAACAGATGCGACGCCCGCTCGAGGTGGTTGTTCGCAGCCGCGAGGTCGCCGCGCTGGATTGCGAAACGTGCCAGCGCGAGGTACGCGTACGGGTTGTAGGCGTCGACTTGGATCGCGCGCTCGTAGCGGCTCTGGGCGCTCTGGAACTCGCCGTCTGCATCGGCGCGCAGTCCGCTTTCGACGACGCGCATCGATGCCGCGCGGCGCGGCGACCACACACTCGTAGACTCGAGCGCGAAGCTGAGCGTTGCACGAGTCCCCGGAGGGGCCCCAGTGGGACGGGTCACGCAGCCCCACACTGCCAGCACCAACACAATTGCGATGGGCGCACCGAACGAGCGGGAGCGGATTCCCCTCACTCGACTCACCGCCGGCCGCGCAGCCACTCGAAGAAGCTCGGACGGTCATCCGCTGATTCGGGGTGCGCGCCCGCGACGTGGCCGACCGGGCAAACCTCCGATGGCTTCGTTCCCTCGAGGAAGTACTCGGGCCGATGTTCGGGACAGCCCGTCAACGCAAGCGCACCCGTGCTGGGTTCGATCTCGACGACTTCGACGTTGGCGGGACGTGGGAAGCGGCCCTGAATCCGGCCGCCTGTGAGCTCATGCATGAAACGCCGCCAGATGGGAAGCGCACCGACGCTGCTTGGAATGCCGAGGCTCTGAGGCTCATCGAAGCCGACCCACACCGCGGCAACGAGCTCCGGGGTAAACCCCACGAACCACAGGTCACGCTCGTCATCCGTCGTGCCCGTCTTCGCGGCGATCGGTCCTCGAAGTCCAGTGCGTCGCACAGGGGCCGCCGTTCCGCGTTCCGCGACGCCCTCGAGCAATGACGTGACGAGGTACGCGGTGCCCGCGTCGATCACGCGCTCGAAACCGAGTGAGCGACGTTCCCGCGTGACGCCGTGGGCGTCGACGAGATCTTCGATCGTCTGCGTTTGCGGGCGAATCCCACCACTCGCGATCGTCGCGTACGCCCGGGCGATCTCGAGCGGCGTGACGTCGGCGGTGCCGAGCGCGAGGCTCGGGACGATCGGAAGCGGACTTGCCACTCCGAGCCTCTTTGCGACGTCCGCGACCCGTTGCACACCGATGTTGTCGGCGAGACGCGCGGTGGCGACGTTGTACGAGCGCTCGATCGCCTGGCGTATGGGCACGCGTCCGTGGAATTCCTTGTCGTAGTTCTGCGGCGTCCACGGACCGCTCGGTGTGAGGATCTCGAGGGGCGTGTCGTCGAGAAAGCTCGCGAGCGTGGCGAACGGCGCTCCGCTCATCGGTCCGGGCTCGAGCGCCGCCGCGTAGACGAAGGGCTTGAAGACACTTCCCGTGGGACGCCGAGCCTGGGTGCAGCGGTCGAACTGGGACTCCCGATAGTCGCGGCCTCCGACGAGGGCAACGAGTTCGCCCGTCTGCGGCCGGAGCGCGACGAGGCACCCCTGCAGGGACTTGCCCGGACCCTCGCGTTCGAGGTGCGGGAAGGTCGCTTCGAGGCGTTCGAGTCCTTCGCGCAGCGCGCGAGCGGCGAGACGCTGCGTGCGGCGGTCGAGTGTCGAGTAGATGCGCAGCCCCTGGCTCGTGAGCACGTCGGTGTCGTAGCCCTGTGCGAGCTGCCGACGCAGCAGGTCGAGGAAGTAGCGCGCGTCGCCGGAGTCGGGAGTCACAGCGGCGAGCTGGAGGGGCTCGCGGATCGACGCGTCGAACGCGATGTCGGAGATGCGCCCCTGGTCGCGCATGAGCTCGAGCACGAGGTCGCGACGCTGTGTCGCGGCCTCGGGATCGCGGTAAGGGGACTTGCCGTTCGGGCTCTGGATGATCGCGGCGAGCAGGGACGACTCGGTGAGCGTGAGATCGCGCGCACGCTTGCCGAAGTAGAGCCGGGAGGCTTCCCCTACGCCGTGAACAGCGGTCGCACCGCGTTGACCGAAGTAGATCTCGTTCAGGTAGGCCTGCAAGATGGCGCGCTTGTCGTATCGCCACTCGACGATCAGCGCCATTACGGCTTCTTGCAGCTTCCTTCGGAGGGTTCGATCCGGTGTGAGAAAGAAGTTCTTCACGAACTGCTGGGTGAGCGTGCTGCCGCCCTGGCGGATGCTGCCAGCGCGCACGTTGGCGAGGAATGCTCCCAGGATTCGACGCGGGTCGATCCCGGCGTGCGATTCGAAGCGCTGGTCTTCGACCGCGACCACCGCGTCGATGAGGTGGTCGGGGAGATCCTCGATGCGAACGAGGTCGCGCTGCTCGCGATCGAGTCCGTAGTACGCGCCGATCGGCTCGGGCTCGAGGAGCACCGCACCCATCTCGCGACCGCTCGGCAGCGCGCGGATCTCTTCGATGGCTTCGCCGTCGAGTCGCAGCACGACGTCGCGCGCAGGCTCCGGTCGCGACGAGTGTTCGAACGCGCGAAGGTGTACTCGGACGCGGTTCTCTCCCCACAC
>SPKZ01014058.1_pt1 | contig 13711 bp, 10 predicted proteins | sample 2456571 | NCBI WGS metagenome assembly SPKZ01 (sample SAMN11192286, study PRJNA482655) | marine metagenome | biome: ENVO:00000447; feature: ENVO:00000244|ENVO:00000211|ENVO:00000569|ENVO:00002023; material: ENVO:00002151; isolation source: ocean water from marine abyssalpelagic zone ...
GCCCGCGATCCGGATCGCGGGCGCCAGCACCTCCGAGAGCGAGCGCCGGCCGTGCCGGCTCAGCGTATCGGCCCACCCGGCCGCGGCCCCGGGCACCGTCACCGTGTGCACGCCGAGTCGCGGCATTTCGCGCGTGAACCCGCGCGCTTCGAGCACCTCCACCGAAAGCGCGGCGGGCGCGCGGCCGCTGCCGTTGACCGCGTGTACGCGCCGCGTCGACCCCTCATAGAACAGCGCAAAGCAGTCGCCCCCGATGCCGGTCGAGGTCGGCTCGACCACGTTGAGGGCGGCCGCGGTCGCCACCGCCGCGTCGGCCGCGTTTCCGCCCGCGCGCAGGAGTTCGAGCCCCGCCTGTGCGGCGAGCGGATGACTGGTCGCGACACAGCCCGCGGTCGAAAGCAGCGGCGAGCGCCGCGACTCGAATACGACCCGGTGCCGCACGCGCTCGCTCCTGCCCTCAGTCAATTTCGGAGGGCGCGAGCAAGGCGACGAATTCGCTCAGCTCAGGCAGCCCGTCGAGGCCCTCGACCGCCGCAATCAAGGCCTGGCTTCTCCCGGCGCCGAGCGCGGGCTCGATCAGGCCGCGGACCTTTCGAAAGCGCTCCGCATCGGAAAGCGGAATCTCCGGCGTTCCGCGAGCGTGATGGACGGTCTCGCTGTCGCGCGCGCCATTCTCGAAGACCGCGGTCACGCACTCCCGTACGTCTTTCGAGTCGCATACGCTCACCCGGCCGAGCAGGGACCGGAGCTCCGGGCGCGACAGGTTTGCGTCCGAAAACGAACGCAGCTCCGGCCAGCCGTCGAGCCAGCCGATGGCCGCGCAGTAAGGAAGACTGAACTTCGCCTCGAGCCCGGTCCGGGGCTCGGGATAGATCAGGATCTTCTGCGCGAAGGGATCGACCTCGCACTCGAGCGCCACGAGTTCGGCGCCCGGGTTGCGTTCCCGCAGCGCCAGCACCGCGTCGATGATCCGGTGCGTGAAACGGCAGCACGGATACGGCTTGAGTTCGAGGCCCGGATCCTCGAGTGCGAACGGGCGTCCGAGCGGCGGCAGTTCGAGCGGCCGGACCCCGTGGTAGAGGTCGGCAAGCCCCATCTCGGCCTCCAGCCCATCCTCGCGCGCGGTCAACCCGCGAAGCGCCAGGCGCGCCGCCACGACGCCAGTCTCGGCCGCGAACCCCGCGTGCAGCGGCTTGGTGTCGGTCCCAAAGTTCATGCGGCTTCCGGCCGCGCGCGAACACGCGATCCCGATCGCCCTCCGGAGCGCGCCCGCGCCGAGACCGAACAGGCGGCCCGCAGCGACCGTCGCCCCGATCGCTCCCAGGGTCGCGGTCGGGTGCCAGCCGCGCTCGTAGTGGCCGAGGCCGAGCGCCTCGCCCAGCCGGGCCTCGACCTCGAAGCCGGCCACGAACGCGAGCAAGGTCGCTTCTCCCGACGCACCCGAGACCTCGGCGGCCGCGAGCACAGCCGGCAGCAACGGGACGCTCGGGTGTCCCTGGAGCGCCCAGTTGACGTCGTCGAAGTCGAGCGCGTGGGCGCTGGCGCCGTTCACAAGCGCGGCCCGCGCCGGCGAACTCCGCTCCCGCGAGCCCCAGATCGCGGCTGCGGGGCGCGCGCCCTCGGCCACGACCTCTTCGCGCAGCGCGCGGGCGACGCGTTCGTCCCGGCCCCCGATCCCGCACGCGAGCGTGTCGAGGATGGCGGCCCCGGCAATGCTTCGAACCCGTTCGGGAAGGTCGCGGGAGTTCAATTCGAGCGCAAACGCCGCCACTCGCCCAGTCACGCTCATCCCGCCTCCTCCGAAGCTCCGAGCCGACATCATACCGACCCGCCGGAGGGCCGGGCGCGCCCGGGCTAGCGCCTTCCGAGCACCACCGGCGCGATCTCGCGTGGGTGATCGATCAGGAAGTCGGGCCCCGCGGCACGAAGCTCATCGCGTCCGCGCAGGCCCCAGCTACACCCGACCGTGCGGGCGGCCACGGCCCGTCCTGTCCGGATGTCCACGCCGGAGTCTCCCACCATCCAGAGTTCGTCCGGCTCGAAGCCCGCGCGCGAACGCAAATGCTCGAGGACCCGGCGGTCGGGCTTGCGGACCCCGGGCAGTGCGTCGCCGCCCATCACCACGCGGAAACGCCCCTTGAGGCCGAGGCCCTCCACGATCCGGTCCAGAAAGCGCGCCGGCTTGTTGCTGCAGATCGCCAGGCCCTCTCCGGCCAGCTCGTCGAGCGCCGACTCGACGCCGGGGTAGAGTTCCGTGGTCTCCAGACAGCAGCGGTCGTAGTGCTCGCTGAAGCCCGCGTAGAGCGCGTCGATCTCCGCATCGCTGCGCAGGTCGGGTGGGAGCGCCCGCTCGAGCAACTTGCGCGCGCCGTCCCCGATCATGCTGCGCACCTCGGGACCCCGGGCCTCGGGCAGCTTCACTTCCGCAAGCGCCCGGTTCAGAGCCGTGGCGATATCGCGCCAGGTGTCGGCGAGCGTCCCATCGAAGTCGAAGACGACCAGGCGCGCGGGACTCTGCGAATTCATACGCCCAAGAGTAGGCCCCGGTACAGTTGTCGGGCAAGCTTGTCGATGCCGAAAAGGATCTCTAGACTCCGACCTGCTTCCTCGGTAGCTCAGTTGGTAGAGCGGGTGGCTGTTAACCACTAGGTCGGCGGTTCGAGCCCGTCCCGGGGAGCCAGCCGCGCCGGGAGACCGCGCCCGGCGCCGGGCGCTGCAAGCGGATCCGGAGTTCACGGGTTCTCCCTCACCAGAGTTCCGAAGGGCCCGGGCCACGAGCGGTGGGCCCCTAAGGCTCATCGGCCGGACGGGCCGCTTTGTTGCGGCCGGACCAGCAGGTAGACTGGCGAGGGAGGCGCGCATGGGCAGATCTCGTCCCGTCCGTTTCGGTGTGACCCTTCCCCAGATCAAGCGGAGTTGGGAAGAGGTACGCGCGAGCGCACTCGAGTTCGACGCGCTCCGCTTCGACTCTGTCTGGGTCTGCGATCACCTCTACGGCGTCCCGAACCCGACCCTGCCGATCTTCGAGGCCTGGACCGAACTGGCCGCGGTCGCCGCAGTCACCGAGCACGTGGAGCTCGGGACTCTGGTCACCCCGCCCTTCTTCCGGAACCCGGCCCTGCTCGCCAAGCAGGTCGCGACCCTCGACCACATCTCGGGCGGGCGCGCGATCGTGGGACTCGGGGCGGGCTGGTTCCAGCCCGAGTTCGAGGGCACCGGGTCGCGCTTTCCGGCACTCGGCAAGCGCATGCGAGCGCTCGAAGAAACCGCATTGATTCTGAAGGGCGCGTTCACCGAGGAGCGCATGAGCTTCGACGGCGAGCACTTCCAGGTGCGGGATCTCATCAGCGAGCCGAAGCCGCTCCGCATGCCTCCGATCCTGATCGGAGGCGGAGGCGAGCGTGTACTGATGGGCATTGCCGCCCGGGTAGCAGACATCTGGAACAATCTCGCCATTTTCCAGCCCCAGCTGGCAACCAAGATCGAGGCGCTGCGGCGTCGCTGCGACGAAATCGGGCGCGACCCGGACTCGATCGAGATCTCGCAGCAGTGCGTGGTCGTGATCGGCTCCGACGAAGTCGCCGCAAAGTCCGCCCTCGAAAAGGCGCAGCGGATCTACGGGGGACACATGGGAGCCGGCCTCGAGGAACACGGGATCTGGGGAACACCCGACCGGGTCATCGAGTGCATCGAGCGCCACCGGAAGCTGGGCTGCACGACTTTTCTGATCGAGTTCTTCGGCCGCGACACACGCGAGCCCGCGCGGCTGTTCGCCGAGAAGGTGCTCCCGGCATTCCGGAGCGGGAGTTAGGCCGGCTCGAACACCCGTCCGCGCGCAACCACCAGGCGCGGCCGCTCAAGCGCCGAGAGATCGCGGAGCGGATCTCCCTCGACCACGAGCAGATCGGCCTCGAGCCCGGGCAGCAACTGCCCGGTCCGGTCTTCCAGCCCGAGCGCGCGCGCCGCGTTCGAGGTCGCGGCGAAAAGCACCTCGACGGGCTCGAGTTCCGCGATCTCCGCAAACACCGCCAGGGCCGCGGGCAGCCGGTGGTGCACGACGTTGGGGATTCCGGCATCCGTCGACGCGATCAGGCCGACTCCGGCCGAGCGCAGCCCCGCGAAACAGCCGCGCATGCGCGTGGCTCGCTCGGTGGGCCTGCCCCCGGCGCCGGTCAGGAAGCGCTTCCAACCCGCGTTGATCGTCGGAGACACGAAGCTCCCGGCGTTCGCGAGGCGCTCGGCCACGGCGGGATCGAAGCCGCTCCCGAAACCGGCTTCGCCAACCCAGGAGCAGTGCTCGATGGTCCGTACGCCGGCCTCGGCCGCGAGCGCGATCCCGGAGGTTCCGTGACAGTGCGCGGCGACCTCGCGGCCCCGCGCGCGGGCCGCCGCCACGACCGCCCGGAGTCCGTCCAGATCGAACTGGGCTTCGCGCACCCGGGTTCCGCGCGTGAACATCCCGCCGGTCGCCATCACCTTGATCCAGTCCGCCCCGTGATCGACTTGGCGCTTCACAACCCGCTCGATCTCGCGCTGCGAGCGCGCCTCGCCGCCCCAGAAGAAGCAGTGGCCGCCGGGTGTGGTCACGGGCTGTCCGGCGCAGAGCAGCCGCGGGCCCGGAAGCTCCCCGCGCGCGATGCGGTCGCGAAGCGCGATCTCGAGCCAGGCGCCCCCGCCGAGATCGCGCGCGGTCGTGATCCCGGCCCGGACCATCGCGAGCGCCCGCGCCTCCATCTGCTCCAGGAGTCGGTCGTGCGGGATCCGCAACTGCTCGCCGGGCGAGCCCAGCTCGGGATCGAGGGTCATGTGCACGTGCGCATCGATCAGGCCCGGAATCGCCGTGCACCCGGCCAGATCGAAGCCCTCTCCGCCTCGCCCGCTCGCGGCGCGGACGCTCGTGATCCGGTCGGCTTCGATCTCGATCGTCGCCGGCTCTCGCGAGGTCTCCCGCGCCCGCCCATCCCAGATCCGGGCTCCCCGAAGCTCGATCGACAGCGTTCCCTCCTGGCGAGCCTGCAGTCTACAATTGCCAGGCCGTCGTGGTGGAGGTTCCCGCGAAGCCCCGGGGCGATGCGGGTTGAAGCGAGTACGAGCGGGTGGAGACAACCGGGACGCAGCGGGTCTGCATGATCACGGGCGCGAGTTCGGGAATCGGGCGCGAGACCGCGTTCGAACTCGCGGCACGCGGGTACGAACTGATCCTGGTCTGCCGGGATCTGCTTCGGGGCGAGGCGACCGTTCGCGAGATCGTCCGCCGGACCCGGAACGCCTCGGTCGACCTCCGAATCGCCGACCTCTCTTCACCCCGGGCGATCCGGAATCTCTCACACGAGTTCCTGCTCGAGGCACGGCCGCTCCACGTTCTCGTCAACAACGCCGGCATTCTGAACACGCGCCGGAGAGAGACCGGGGAAGGCATCGAAGAAGTCTGGGCCGTGAACCACCTCGCCTATTTCCACCTGACCCTGCTGCTGCTCGAACGGATCCGGGAAAGCGCACCCGCGCGAGTTGTGAACGTGTCCTCGGACGCCCACCGAATGGCCCGAATCGACCTGGACGACCCGGGCTTCTCGCAAAGGCCCTACCGCGGGCTCGCGGTCTACGCGCAGTCGAAACTCGCCAACCTGCTTTTCAGCTACGAACTGGCACGCCGTCTCTCGGGTACGGGGGTGACCGTAAACTGCTTGCATCCGGGCACGGTCGCCACGGGCCTCGGGCGCAACAACCCGGGCGCGTGGCCATGGTTGACGCGCCTGATCTCGCCGCTCTTGTGGAGAGCCCGCCGCGGGGCGCGCACTTCCGTGTGGCTCGCGAGCGCCCCCGAGATCGAACACACGACGGGACGCTATTTTCAGAACTGCCGGGAACGGCGTTCGGCGCGCCTCTCCTACGATCGCTCCCTGCAGCGCCGGCTCTGGGAACTGAGCCTCAAACAGGTCGGGCTGGGCTGAGATATCCCGTCAGGGGAGCCGGATCGAGCCGCTCACGCGCACCGCGATAGTGCTGGTGCCGGCCTCGACCGCGGCCGGGGCGGCCTGGAGCGCCGTCACGCGCATGCCACCACCCCGCATCGGAACCGGAGGCGGCGCACCCGCGGTGTGAATCGTGAGTGTGCCGAGGTCGTAGCTCCCGGCATCGAGGTTTCGACGCACGATCTCGGCCCGCTGCTTGAACCGATCGAGGGCCACGTCGATCAGCTGATTCTCGACCTTCCGCCGGGTTTCAGTCGAAACCGCAAGCGCCATTGATTTGACTGCGAGTCGCGTCTGCAACTCGCCCACCAGCGCGCTCAGGCGATCCGTGTCGCGGCTCTCGAGTTGGAGGTCCTGGCGCGCACGCCAGTGCAGCAACTTACCCTTCTGGTGAACCGGAAAGGTCTGGTAGCCGCCACTCCGAATCTCGACTCCGTCCACGCCGCGTGCCCGCTCGACCGCCCACTGCATCGAGGTGTTGATCTGCTGTGCGAGCCGGGCCGGATCCCGGTTTTCCGATTCCACCGCAAGCGTCACCCGCATCAGGTCGTTCGGGACCTCTCGCTCCGCGGCGGCCGAAAGCTGGATCTCGGGACGCGGGTCGCTGGTCGCGGGGTCGGCGGCAAGCACGCTCGAAGCAGCACCCGCGAGGCCCGCTACGAACAGCCACGCAAGGGCGGGACGCTTCGGGCGCACGCTCACGAGGCGCACACGCTGCGATGTCTGCGCCAGGCGTCGATGAGCCAGGATCTGATATGCGCCTCCGTCTCTCCGGGATCGCGTCCGCGGCCACCGTACACGAAGTAGAGGGTCATGGGTTGCTTCCCCCAAACAAGTTGCGACATCGAAGACCGGAGCTGCGCCCAGTACGGATTCGAGACAGGCTCGCCGTCGTAGACCAGCAGGTAGGCCGCGACCGGCTTGGACTGCGTCACCAGCAGCTTTTCGTACTCGACCGTCTGAATCGGCAGCCTGCGGTCGCCGGTCTCGAGCCACTCCCACCTCGTCCCCTTCGCAACGACACCCTTGAGCAGGCGCTGTTCCGGGCGGTGGTAGAGCCGCTTCGGGTCCCAGGATCGCAGCACCAGGTAGTCGAGGCCCGTCGTGCGTCCGTCCCGAGTCACCGATCCCTCGGCGAACTCGCTCATGTGCATTACGGAGCGCAGGAACTCGGCCCGCGCCGGGCTCGGCTCGGGTGCATCGAATCCGGCGAGCAGGGTCTTGGGGTCGGCGCAGGTCTCGCTGGCGAGCCCGATCACCGAGTGCGCGATCACGGGGACCGACGCGAGCGCGAGCAGCAGACCCACGGGGCGCACATAGCGAAACGAGACCGGGATCACGCGGTCCCCCGGTCCCGCACGGGAAAGCGGGCGACCACGACCATGGCCGCGAACGCGAGTACGAACGAGAGCAACCCCGAGATCTCGTGCACGGGCGTGGTCAGAATCTCCATGTCACTCCACTCTGCCAGCAGGATCAGGGCCGCTACGCGCAGGATGTTGCTCGCGACCGACAGGATGGGCGCCAGCACCAGCAGGGCAACCCGGCGGCCAACGGAGGGTTCCCGATGACACAGGATCAGGGCGACGGTGACGATGCCGAACAACGCCGAGAAACCACTGCACGCGTCCGACACGATGAGGGCCCCGGCGGGTACGTAGAAGACCGTGCCGTCCCGGAGCAGAGGGACTTCAGTCAGCCGGACCAGGGCCTCCGCACCCACCGAACTCAGGAAACGAAGCACGAGGTAGAGGGGTGTGGCGAACGCCGCCGGAATCGGCACGGCCAGACAGGAAAGCGCGAGAGGGAAGCGCAGTTTGAAGGTATAGGCGCTGCCGAAGAGCAAGAGGGACAGGCCCGGCAGCATCAGGATCAACGCCAGGACCGACATCAGCCGTGTTTCAATCGCGGTGTCGGCGACCAGCAGTAGCAGCGCTGGAGCGACGAAAGCAAAGCCCCAGGCCGAGGCGCGCGCTTCGCGCGGCGGATCCTGTTTGAGGCTCTCCCAGACCAGATAGCCCACGATCAGCGGGACGAGGCCCGGGCCGAGGTTCCAGACACTGTCGGTCCAGCGCCCCACGAGCCAGACCAGCGTCGGTCCGAATGCGACACACAGCGGAATCAACCAGACCCAGTGCGCGTACTGGATCGGATGGGACTCGTCCCGATCGCCGGCGGCCATCATCCGCAGCTCATCCTACTGTTTGCACTGGGAGAAAGCCGCTCGGCGAATCCGCATCGGGCGCGGGCCGGCCGAAGCAACTGCGAGACGAAAGGTCGGCACACATGCTTGCGACGCGCCCCGACCCGGGCCGGCTACTTCGGCGAGCGCAGCGGCGTCGGTTTTCCGAAGAGCCAGCCCTGGCCGAAGGGAATCCCGAGCTTCCCGAGGGTCCTGAGTTCCTCGAGGGTATCCAGACCCTCGCCGACCAAACGCGCGCCGATCCGGTCCGCGATCGACTGAAACCCGTACAGGATCGCTCGCTTCGCCGGATCCTCGTCGATCCCGGCGACGAGCGCGCGGTCCACCTTCACGAATTCGGGCGTCAATTCCAACAGTGTCTGAAAACTCGCATACCCGGTCCCGGTGTCGTCGAGCGCGAACTCGAAGCCAAGCCGGCCGTAGTCGTCGCGCATGCCGCGGAACAGCGAGAAGTTGTGAATCGATTCCTGTTCCGAGATCTCGAACACCACGTCGCGCGGAGTCAGTCGGCAGCGGGCGAGCGTCTCGCAGATCGCGTCGGGCTGAAAGCTCGGATCGTGGAAGGAGGAGGGGCGGATGTTGAGGAAGAGCTTTGCTCCCTCGGGAAACTCGATCGCGCCCTCGAGCGCCTGCTTGCGGCACAGGCAGTCGAGGTCGAAGGTCAGGTCTTCTAGCTCGGCCAGCCGAAACAGGTTGGTCGGCGACTCGAGTCCGCTTCCCGCCGGACCCCGGGCCAGGGCCTCGTACCCAAATGCGGTCAGGCTCTCGGTATCAACGATCGGCTCGTAGACGCAGTGGACCCGCTCGTCGATCACGATCTCGAGCAGCTCCTGACGCCGCTTGCGGGCAGCCAGCCCGGCGGCGAGTTCCGCGTCCGAGCGAGCTTCCTCGATCGCGCGCCGCAACTGGGTCGAGGTCCCGAGCCGCGGGTTTCGCAGCGCGGTGCCCGAACCCAGCGCTACCGGAGATGCGCAACGCAGCCAGGGGTAGAAGAGCGGGCCACTCCTGCGCTCAAAGCCCTCCCGGATCGCGGTCAGGAGGCCGGGCACGCCGACGCGGAAGAACTCGCCGTCCCGGCGCGAACGAAATAGCAGGACCAGCAGTTCCGCGCGCCCCGACTCCCCCGCGAGCACGAGATCGCCCGGCTCGAGTACAGGCGCCGCGGCCCGCTCGACGAGCTCCGCGAGTTCCTGAAAACAGCAGAGCGCGGCCTCGCGGCCGTCACGGATTTCGATCTGCGCCAGATCGGGACTCTGGATCAGCACGAGGGCCGCCGCCCCGGCCTCCACGAAACGCAACTCGATCTCGGCCGTGGCTTCGCCCAGGCTCCGAAGCGGCCCCGGAGCCGGCTCGGCCGAAGCCGAGGGCGAGCCCTGCTCGGGCCTGGCAAGATCGCGCACGAGTTCTAGGATCGGAGTCTGGGCCGAATCGATTGAGGAGCTTCCGGCACCCGGCCCGCGGCCTCCCGGGTGCTATCTTGCGGGGCCTGACCGCGGCTCCCGCCGCGGCTCCCGCCGCGAGCCACACGACTCGAGGATCTCGTCTTGCGTGTCCCCAGTGTCCGAGAACAGCTAGAAGCTCTGCTGAAGCGTCGAATCCTGCTCTTCGATGGGGCCATCGGGACCCAGATCCAGGCCAAGGGCTTCGAGGAAGCGGACTACCGAGGCGAGCGATTTCGGGATCACCCCAAGGACGTGAAGGGCGACGGAGACCTGCTCTGTCTCACGCAGCCCGAGGCAGTCGCAGGCGTGCACCAGAGCTACCTGGAGGCGGGCGCCGACCTGATCACCACGAATACCTTCACGGCCAGCTCGATTTCCCAGGCCGACTACGGTCTCGAGGGTCTGGCGTACGAGATGACCCGGGCCGGTGCCGAACTCGCGAAGCGTGCCTGCGAGGAGTGGTCACGCAAGACCCCGGAGCGACCGCGCTTCGTGTGCGGGTCGCTGGGCCCGCTGAACCGGACCCTGTCGATTTCGCCCGACGTCAACGACCCCTCCTATCGAGCCGTGAGCTTCGACCAGGTCCGGGATTCCTACGGCGAGCAGGTGCGGGCCCTGATCGAGGGTGGCGCCGACATCCTGCTGATCGAGACGGTCTTCGACACACTCAACGCCAAGGCTGCCATCGTCGCGGCGCTCGAAGTGTTCGAGCAGAGTGGCCGTACGCTGCCGATGGTGCTTTCGCTCGCGATCTCCGACCTCTCGGGACGGGTTCTCTCGGGCCAGACGATCGACGCCTTCTGGACTTCGGTCGAACACGCGGACCCGCTCATGGTGGGCGTGAACTGCTCGCTGGGAGCCAGCGAGATGCGTCCCTTCCTGACCGATCTCGCAGAGATCGCGACCGTACCCGTGAGTTGTTACCCGAACGCCGGGCTGCCGAATGCGTTCGGCGAATTCGACGAGCTGCCCGAGACGACGGCCGGCCTGCTCGCAGAGTTCGCCGAGGCCGGTCTGGTGAATGCCGTCGGCGGTTGCTGCGGCACGACGCCCGAACACCTGCTGGCGATTCGCGAAGCGGTCGAAGGGATCGAGCCGCGTCGCGTCGGCAGCCCTTCGGAGGCCGCGGCGAACTTCAGCGGCCTGGAAAGGCTCTCGATCCGGCCCGATTCGAACTTCATCCTGATCGGCGAACGGACCAACGTGACGGGTTCGCGAAAGTTCGCCCGGCTGATCAAGGATGGGGACTACAGCAGCGCGGTCGAGGTGGCTCTCGAGCAGGTCCAGGGGGGTGCGAACCTGCTGGACGTCAACGTCGACGAGGGCATGCTCGACTCCGAGCGAGAGATGACCACCTTCCTGAACCTCCTCGCGACCGAGCCCGACGTGGCGCGGGTTCCCTTCCTGATCGACTCCTCGAAGTGGTCGGTGATCGAGGCCGGGCTGCGCTGCGTCCAGGGCAAGGGGATCGTCAACTCGATCAGCCTCAAGGAAGGACCCGAAGACTTCCTCGAAAAGGCCAAGACAATCAGGCGCTACGGTTTCGGCGTGATCGTCATGGCCTTCGACGAGGTCGGACAGGCCGAGACGGTCGAGCGCAAGCTTTCGATCTGCGAGCGTGCCTACAAGCTGTTGATCGATGAAGCCGGCTTCCACGCGAGCGACATCGTCTTCGACCCGAACATCCTCCCGGTCGCGACGGGCATCGAGGAGCACTCCCGCTTTGCGCTGAACTTCATCGAGGCGATACGTCTGATCAAGGAGCGCTGTCCGGGCACACGGGTCTCGGGTGGGGTGAGCAATCTCTCCTTCTCGTTCCGGGGAAACGACGTGATTCGAGAGGCCATGCACGCCGCCTTTCTCTATCACGCGATCGCGGCCGGAATGGACATGGGGATCGTGAACGCCGGCCAACTGGCCGTCTACGAGGAAGTCCCCAAGGACCTGCTCGAGCACGTCGAAGACGTACTCTTCGATCGCCGGCCCGACGCGACGGAGCGGTTGGTCGATTTTGCGCAGAGCGTCCGCGGACCCGGGAAGCAGCGCGAAGTGGATCTTTCGTGGCGCGAGGCCCCCGTCGAGGAGCGGCTTTCGCACGCGCTGGTCTCCGGAATCGTCGAGTGGATCGAGGCCGACACCGAAGAGGCCCGGCAGAAACTCGAGCGACCGATCCTCGTGATCGAGGGCCCCCTCATGGACGGCATGAAGATCGTGGGAGACCTGTTCGGAGCCGGGAAGATGTTTCTGCCCCAGGTCGTCAAGAGCGCCCGGGTCATGAAGCGCGCAGTCGCCTATCTGACCCCATTCCTGGAAGCCGAGAAGGAGGCCCTCGGCGAGAAACTCTCGCAGGGCCGGATCGTCGTCGCGACCGTCAAGGGGGATGTTCACGACATCGGGAAGAACATCGTTGCGGTGGTGCTTCGCTGCAACAACTACGACGTGATCGACCTCGGGGTGATGGTCCCGTGTGAGAAGATCCTGCAGACCGCGATCGACGAGAACTGTGACCTGGTCGGGATTTCGGGCCTGATCACGCCATCGTTGGAGGAGATGGTTCGCGTCGCGAGCGAAATGGAGCGCCGCAAGATCGAGTTGCCGCTTCTGATCGGCGGCGCGACGACGAGCCGCCAGCATACGGCCGTCAAGATCGCGCCGAAGTTCTCAGATACCACGATTCACGTACTCGACGCCTCTCGTGCAGTCGGCGTCGTTGCAGGGCTGCTCGACGCGGAGCAGCGGCCCCGCCTCGACCAGGAAAATCGCGCTAAGCAGGCGCAACTCAGAGCGATCCACGAATCGAGACAGGAGAAACCGCTGACTCCGCTCGCCGAAGCCCGGGCTCGCCCGTTTGCGATCGACTGGAGGGGCGACGACATCGCGGTCCCCGATTTCACGGGCGTGCGAGTGATCGATGATCTTCCGCTCTCTGAACTCGTGCCCCACATCGACTGGACCTTCTTCTTTACTGCCTGGGAGCTCAAGGGGAGCTTTCCGAAGATCCTCAAAAGTGCGAAGTACGGGGAGGCGGCACGCGACCTCTACGCGAACGGGCGCGAACTGCTTGAGCAGATCGTCGAGGCCGGGACGCTTCGCGCGCGCGGGAGCTACGGCTTCTGGCCCGCGAATGCGGATGGGGACGATCTGGTGCTGTTTGCGGACGAGGCGCGCCGAAAGGAATTGCTGCGCTTCAGCATGCTCCGGCAGCAGAGTGAGCGCGGCGTAGCGGGAGCGTACCTTTCGCTCGCGGATTTCGTCGCGCCCGAACGGACGGGCCTCGACGACTTCGTGGGTGCGTTCGCGGTCACGACCGGCATCGGCTGCGATGAACTGGTTCAGGGCTTCGAGGCCGAGCACGATGACTATCGCGCGATCATGACCAAAGCGCTGGCCGACCGCCTGGCTGAGGCCTTCGCCGAGTACCTGCACGCGCGGGCCCGCAGCGACTGGGGCTACGGCCGCGACGAGAATTTGTCGAACGAGGACCTGATCGCCGAGCGCTACCGCGGAATCCGGCCAGCCTTCGGCTACCCGGCCTGCCCCGATCACAGCGAGAAGGGAAAACTCTTCGACCTACTACGCGCACCCGAGATCGGCATCGAGTTGACCGAAAGCTACGCGATGACACCGGCGGCAAGCGTGAGCGGAATCTACCTGGCGCACCCGAAGGCCCGCTACTTCACACTGGGACGGATCGATCGCGACCAGGTACGCGACTACGCCGCGCGCAGGCGACTCGATCCTGCCGAGGTCGAACGCTGGATCGCGCCCAATCTCGGTTACGATCCCGAGGCCTGAGAAGCAGGAGGACACATGCGCGCACTCCGGATCCTGGCGATCGTACTGATCGTACTGGGCCTCGGTATCTTCGGGCTCAAGTCGTGGTTCCTGGACTCGTCCGCGGCGCCGGAGACCTCGGACTTCGAACTCGACATCGAGCGGGTCCGCCAGCTCGCGACGGCCGTGCGCAAGCCGCGGCCGACGGCCATCAACGTGGCGCGCGTTGGGGAAAGCGCACTTCCGAGCACCCTCGTCATCGCGGGCAGCGGCTTCGAGCCGCGCCGAATGATCTTTACCGCCTATCAGCTCCTGTATCC
>SPKZ01012395.1_pt1 | contig 13705 bp, 9 predicted proteins | sample 2456571 | NCBI WGS metagenome assembly SPKZ01 (sample SAMN11192286, study PRJNA482655) | marine metagenome | biome: ENVO:00000447; feature: ENVO:00000244|ENVO:00000211|ENVO:00000569|ENVO:00002023; material: ENVO:00002151; isolation source: ocean water from marine abyssalpelagic zone ...
GCCTAAGGTTATTAGTAATGCACAGGCTAAGTAATTATCACGATTAAACTTCGCAATATTATTCTTTAGTACTCCAAATACTTGCTCTATTTCATCAATGTTTGGCCATGAAGCTGGACGAACAACACAACCAGTGAACTTAATGGGTGATATTAAACCATTCGCTCCACATGACTTACGAAGAACATTTCGAAGCTTGGCTGCTGCTTTAGGTATTCAAGGCCATGTTGCAGAACGCTGCTTAAACCACAAACTAAAAGGTATTGTAGGTACTTATAATCGCCATGATTATTTAGAAGAGAGATTAGAAGCACATACTAAAATAGCTGATTACCTTGCAGGTATAATAAACGGCTAACCTACGAAATTCATGCGTTAAATTGTTAAGTTGTTACTTTACATAAAATTAGTTTACTAATACCCTGTAGCCAATGGAATCAATTTAAACGGAAGTTACTATGTCTTGGGAAAAACTCAATAAAAAAATTAATGCACAATCATTAATGGCATTAGATGCCCAAAGTTGTCGAGATTACGGGGTAAAGTTATCTTCAAACTTCCCTTTTCATAAGGTTAAGTTTAACTGTCAATCTTTAGCAATGCTCGCCCAATTTAACGATTATGACCAATACATGGTCGAAAAAGATATATTGCATATTTGTGCTCACCCTAATTCAAAAAATGCACTAAAGCATAGCCGTAATCCCTTTCGCCGCTTATGGCGTACTAAATACCCTTTTCGTACCTATCATTTTTTGATTATTTACGAGGTACAGGCAAATAGAATCAATATTAGTGATATTCTTTTTGATGAACAATTGCAGGGTAAACAAACTAACGTTACCGCTGAGCGCACAATGCTTTACCAAATAAAACGGGAGACTAGTATGACTTACAATAAAGCTCTCGAGAACAAGAAGATAGATCAGCTACAAGGAGCTTGGGGCAGTCCGGAACCGACAACTCAAGTCCATACTATGCATGCTGCCGTTAATGGTATGAATAATGATTTAGTAAAGGCTTCCTGGTTAATGGGCACACATTTAGATGCAGCTTATCAAAGCGATGGCATAAAAGCCTATACCTTATTCCATAACCCTACCGATAAAGCCTTCTTAGACGGAGCTGAATGTGCGTTTGATAAGCGTGCAGGGACTAAATCACACAATGCACAACACTTAGCTGCGGTCTTAGCACAAAACAATCAAAAAGGTAAACAAGTAAAGTGGGTTGCCCATAGCCAAGGCGCTATTATTTTTTGTGCTGCATTAGAGCATTATCGTAATAAATATTCTGGTCGATTAACCACCCAGAAATTGGCAATTCATGGCTCTGGCGCTAACATTGATCGGCTTAAACGGTCGGCAGAACATGTAGGTATGACAGTTAATAGCATACGCAATAACCCTTTTGACTTAGTGCCTAATGTTGCTGGCGCCAATGATCTGTCACCAAGCAGTTTAGCCCGTTCATTTAAGTTTTCAGGCTTAGTTTTTGGTGATAACGTAGGAGCTAGTCCGCATACATTACCTTTTTTAGGTCTTAAGGTTTATGCTAAACAATTGCGCTTGGCTGGTAATAAAAAACAAGCCCTTGTCGTAAATAATTTTATTAAAACCTTACCCAAAAGTGATAGCCGCATATGATAAACCTACTAAGCCTTAGTAAAGCCTACTGGCACGGTTTTGTTGGTGGACCTGACTTTAATCGCAATATTCAACATCGCTTTATCTTGGAGAATAAACAACTCACCATGGACCTGCCTGATAGCAATGTAGTCGCAGAGCCCAGCACCTTAGTAGTTAATTTTCCGCATACGTCAAGCGATTGGTTTACTCAACATGCAGAAATATATCAACAACATTACTTTGTGCATATAATTACAGAGCTTTGGATGTATATGCCGCCTATTTCTATAGCTCCAAGCAGTGAATATGGTATGTTAAGTTGTCAATTACGTATTAAGCAAACTAATGAAATTAATGTCTTAGATAAGGCTGAATTAGCACTTTATTTGGCACAGAATTGTGATGATTATAATAATGGACCTGATGGGCCGAATACTAAAATTCGCCAAAGAATGGAAAAACAACTCAGTAGAAATGAAATACCATGGACTCCGGAAGAAATAGAGGAAAAAATAACAGCAATTATTGAACTTAAAGGAGAGGCACCACTAGCACCTGCCATCATAAAAAACTTTAATCAATTAACTTGGGTATTTTATCAAGAGCCTGAAAATAATAGTTACTCCCATCAAGATTACTATTGTTTGCCCTTAAGTGAACATAGCTTTTTAGAAGTTAAGTTTAATCACCGCGTTGACCTGTCACATAAACATAAAAAATGGGCTAAGGCTGCACTTGAAGCGCAGGAGCGAATTATGGCTTCTATCTATCTTGATGATTTACCGTTAACGCAAGAGCCTCTGATTGAACAGAACTAAGTGCCATATGATAAGCCTATTAGTTTATTGAGAAAGCCGAAATAGAGCCATTTCATCAATGTTTGTCCATGAAGCTTGGCTGCCGCTTTAGGCATTCAAGGCCACGTTGCTGACGCTGTTTAAACCATAAGTTAAAAGGTATTGTGGACACTTATAATCGTCATGATTATTTTGAGGAGCTATTAGCCGCACATACAAAAGTAACTGGTTGTCTTGTCGGTATAATAAACCATTAAGCACTATTAATGATCACTTTTACCACAGACTGTGTGAAAACTCCCAACGTCAGTTTCATTTGCGACGCTACGTAAATAAATGCGTTACTTGACACAAAATACTCACTAGAATTTAATATCCGGCAGTTTTTTTAGTTAATATTAACCATTGATGGTAATTCAAAATAGTTTTCACACCGCCTGACCACATTGCTGACATTAAGTAATAAGTATCAAACAATGCTTCGGATTAAACCTTATATCGATAACATAGCATTCTGTTAGCTTTACTGAACAAAATTAGAAGTATACCTAGTGAACACCCACCCAGATATTGACTCGCCATCCTCGTACTCATACATGACTTCTATCCAATTTTTATTTTTAGATAGAACAGTAACTATCTGCCCTAAAACTAACTCATCTATTACTTCTGAGTTAGTTGAAGATTTTATTCGTAAACGAACATTATTCCCTGTTATAAATCGTAAACCATCTGTATCAACGTTCCCTAGCGATAATGGTATTTTTTTTATGCCCTTAACTTTATCCCTATCAGAAGCATCAATAGAATCCAGATAATTTTCAACAATTGGAGTAAGAAGGTTGGCAGATATACTATTTACTTGAGATAAAAAAACATTGATTAACAAATAATACAGAATTGCTTGAACCAAAGGAGGTAGATTTCTAAAAACATTAACAAGTGATTTTCCGTCATCTACTTCATCAAGTTGATTGCTTGATTGGTTCAACTCCTCCTCAAAGGATGAGGTGTCTAATGTGCTTAAATCTAGAATTGAAATAGAACAAGCTAACTCCGATAAATAATTAGGTTCACCTATCAACAAACTACTCGATTTTGCGAGGCTTCTAATTGTTTTTTCTATTGCCGACTGTTGGCATGAGAACGATCCAATCACTTTTTCTATGGCTGACTGTTGCACTTTAAAAGATGCTATGGCTTTGTCTATTGTGGAAGGTCTTGCGAATGCAGCCATTGCTTTATCAATAGCCGAATGTTGAGTAGCGAACGATCCTATCGCGTTATCTATTACAGACTGCTGAGTAGCAAAAGATGCTATCGCTTTGTCAATTGCTAGTTGATTAGGTATTACTGGAAAAGTATTTTCAAACCTTCTTACATGTTTCAGGAATGATGGATTTATCAATCTATCAATTTTTTTTAAAATTTCGTCATTCATAATAGAAAGGCAATCCCTACAATTGAAAGCTACCGACTGATTAATATGTTATATATTAGTTGGCTAACGTGTTGGACGGTATAAAAATCCAGCTCTATTTTTCTTTTAAAGACCTTGTTAACTTCACATTACTACGTATCCAACATATCCCATTCATCTCCTAGAATCCACCGTAATGCTGACAACTTCCCGTTAATCATACCCCATTCAAAGTCACTCCACGGACCTACATCATCATATTTATTTTCAACCCGTTGAGCTGATTCAATAGAGCCTTTAAGAATATGTTCATGAATAACATTGCCACCATATTCTTCAGTACCATCGGGGACTACCTCAATTTCACCATGCTCAATTCCCCACATCCGATTTTGATGACGATTGAACCAAACTTTATCAACAAGCTCATCCAATTCATCCAAGATTTCTCTTAGCCCTCTAGTTTCTTCTGTAAAATCATAATGAAACTCGATTTCAGATAGAACACCTTCATCAATGTTGTTAATGGCAGGGACTAGGTTGTTAAAATACTGAATATTTGGAGAATTGAATATATTTCCAAAATCAGCATGTGGTTTTCGATGATCTTTTGATGAAAAGTCATTGTGATTATGTGTAATGAAAAAACATGAATCAGTATCTGATTCCAAGCTATCTGCGAACTCCGAAAACTGTTCAATAATAACAGCGTCTGCAACAGAATTTTTATAGAAATATACAGACAAATCTATAAGCAGATTGCGAATATAGAATAGATTTACCTTCAAATGTTCACCAATAAATAAAAAGCTCAAAGCCCCTTATTCATATGGGCTTTAGCTCTTTACAACCACTTCCCATTAATACTAAAAATCACTTTTATTAGCCCTGTTTAATAAAAATATGGCACTAAAGTGGTGACCAACAATTCTACTTAACGTCATTCATTTATTTTCTTTCAATTAAGGAGACTATGAATGAACAAAGAAATATCTGCTTCAGAAGTAAAATCAATCGTTAAAAAGGGAAAAAAATCTTTTACACGAATTTTTGACTGCTTATATCTCAGTATCTCTGCACCAAGTCGTGCGACTTGGAATTTTCGCTATCAAGTGCGTGGTAAGCGTATGCAGATGAAAATAGGCGTCTATGGTAATGGCACCGATCAAAGTCTAATGGATATCGGTACTGCTATTAAAAAAGCTATAGACTTAAAATCTCAAGCTTTAAATGGTGATAACCCCAAATTAGATATTGTGCGAAGGAAGTATCACGAGATACAAACAGTTGAACACTTAGCTCAACTTTATTTAATAAATAAAGCAAAAAAAATAAAAACGATACACATCTTACAGCGCCTTTATAGGAAAGAAATTCATCCGAATATAGGTCACATGTTGCTTAAAAAAGTTCATCCTTTTGATGTATACGAACTGATTCAGCAAATATTAGCCTCTGCTCGCCCATCTATTGCTAATAAAACTCTACACCTTTGTAAGAGTATTTTTCAACTTGGTGTCAAAAATCATTTATTAGAAATGAATCCCGCTGCTAATTACACAACTAGTGAAGATGCAGGAGGTACGTTACCACCAAGAAATGTTGTGCTTTCAGTGGATGAAATTAAAATCATGTTTGATGTCTTTCGTGAATATCCTAAAAAGGTGCCTGAAGAGACCTACATAGGTTTTATTCTATTACTAGTATTAGGTGTTAGGAAAATGGAGTTGTTCTCTGCTAGATGGGCTGACGTTGATTTTAAACTGCATTACTTTCATCTTTATGAGCACAATACAAAAACCAATCAATCATTAGCAGTTCCAATACCAAATGATCTAATGCCTCTTTTCTTGAAATTAAAAAAACTGAGTAAACATTCTGAGTATATGTTTCCAGCGAGAAAAAAAAGTAGTAGAGGTTATATCTCACATGACACAGTCACTCATACACTAGCCGACCTCTTCGGTAAGGTTATAAGTAAACGTAAATCTGGGTCTAATGTATTGGGAAAAGCAGGTATTACAGAGTTTGTTGTTCATGATTTGAGGCGAACTTGTAGAACTTTGATGGCTGATCTTGGCATTCGTGAAGAGGTTGCTGAAAAATGTTTAAATCACAGCTTTAAGAACATTGTGAAAATTTATAATCGATATGAATATAAAAAAGAAAGAAAAGATGCTCATGAGAAGCTATCACAGTTGATACTCCCCTTAGCTAAGTATGAACTATTTAACACATGAGTTATTTAATATCTTTTTGGCTGGTAAGAAATAATATATTTCCACTAAAGGGTTATACATAAGTGCGCATTTATTTTATGAACGTTAGCATCACTTTATAGAAATGCAACTTATGTATAGGCATAATGAAAAAGCTGAACTTGTCTTTTCAACAATATAAACCTTTAAATTCAATCAAAAATTTAGGGTTCGCCACCCATTAGATTTAGGATGACAATGGAAAAATATACATTCAACATTATCAAAGATGAAATTCAATTTGAGAACTTTACAAGAGATTTTGTAAAGTTACTGTATAAAAATTTGAATTTTCAACTCTATGGGAAAAGAGGCCAAGCACAATATGGAATTGACGGTTTCAGCACAGAAGGAAATATATATTTTCAATCAAAGCATAAAAGTAAGAGCGACTTGAAAGATAAAGTGCTTCTAGATGAATTAAATGATGAATTTAAAAAAGCAAAGTCAAAAATAAAAGAATTATCCAAGAACAAAAAATCGAAATACCTCTTTTATACTACACATAGGCAATCTACTGTAATTCAAGATGAAGCTAAAAAAATATCAACAGAAGAAATTGTTGCTGAGTATTGGGGTTGGGAAACTATAGAGTCACATTTAAATGATTTCTATAAAAAAGAAAATTTTGACTTCTTTTCAAAATATTACCCTGAGCTTGCAGAAAATCTAAACAATAACATTGTTCCAAAGCAGTTAAGCCTAAAGTCTGTTAATAGATCAGAAGGGTTTATTGGTAGGGAAACAGAACTTAAATTCATTGATGAGAAATTAAAACTTACAAAAATGCTATTAATGAATGGCATTGCTGGTATTGGAAAGTCTTCCATTGCAGACCAGTATTTATTTCAGAGAGAAAGTGAATACAATTACTATGGACTATTCGATGGAATTTCTAGTTTCGTCTCTGACTTAAAGCACACCTTAATCCTATCTTCTGAAAGTGAAAATGACTTATTGAAGGAAGCTATTACTAAGCTGAGAACGCTGAAAGGTAATAAGCTGTTAATAATTGATGATATCTCAAATATCGATGAGCAGCTTGAAACTATTAATTTATTACTCTCATTAAAGGATTACGGGTTTAATATACTTTTCACTTCAAGAGAAACAACCAATAATATTGAGCATATTGAGTTAGATATAATGGATGTAGATGATGCAAAAAATCTATTTAATTCCATTTATAAAGTAGAAGATAAACTGTTAGAAGAAATTTTAGGCTACCTAGATAATCATACTTTTTTTATAGAAAAAACTGCTAGGACATTAAAATCAAAAAGCTCATTAACCCCAGAAGATATAAAAGGTTACTTTCTTAATGGGAGGTTCGCAAAAATAAAAATGAGTAGAAAGGAAAGCTTCGAAAAATTTTTAGACCAGCTATTTACAATTGATGAGCTGGATGATGAAGAAATACTCATTTTAAAACAATTAACTATATTTCCGTCCTCTTTTATATCTATTTCAGACCTAGCATTAATTTTAAATAAAACAGATGATACAGATTTCGAAGATTTACTAAACTATCTATCAGATAAAGGATGGTTGTCAAAATATCAAGAGAATAATAATCAGGGGTATAAATTACACCAAATAAATAAAGAGTATTTTTTCGCATTTCACAAACCAAACTTTACTGATTTAGAAATACCTATAAAAATTAACCTTTATATTCTCAGGGAAAGTGGCGATATTTACAGTAGTTTACTTCATAAGCATCGATTAATATATCTTGAAGCTTTATATAAAACGTTAAAAACACTAGATATAACAACCAAAGAAACTTTTATTTTATTAAACCAGATAGTTCATGTGTTTTTTCATTTAGGAAAATTAAATCTTTCATTAGAAATCCTAACTATGGCAAACAAAATATGCCAAAGCATAAATACTATTGATGATGAAAGTTTATCTAGGTTCCATACACTGTCTGGTCAGCTATATATGGGGAAGGGAGATCATAAAAAGTCACTAAAGCATTCTGAATTAGCATGCTCACTTGCTGAAAAAAATAAGAATACGTCACCTCGAATCTTAGCTGGCATGTATTCTAACTTAGGGCATGTTTATAACGCTATTGGAGATACAAACAATTCGTTAAAGAGCTTTAGAAAGGCACAAAAATATATTACTACAGAAGATGACAGCCCTTATTCAAGCTATATCTATAAAGGCATTGCAGAGGCTTATAAAATTTCAGGCAATTATGAAAAGGCATTAAACAATTTTAAAGAAGCGCTAAAGATAAGAAAAAAATTTCTTAAAGACGATAACCCTCTTATCGTGCAAAGTTATAATGATTTGGCGTTTATCTATGTAGAGATGGAGCAGAGGAAAAAAGCACTACCTTTGTACATTAAAGCAATGAGAGGATATGAGGCTACTTTGGGCGATAAACACGTTCATACTGCCAATGTATATAATAATTTAGGCGAATTATATAGATATACTAATCAATATGACAAAGCATATCCTTTAATAAAAAAAGCAATGCGAATACGAGAGTTACAACAAGAAGCAAATCCTATCGACGTTGCAACTTCATATAATACAATGGGTGTATATTATGCTGATGTAAATAAATATGATGAAGCAATTATATATTTAACTAAAGCACTCAACATTCTTAATTCAACATTAGGTCCACACCATGAAAAGACTATAGCGACAAAAGACAATATCGAATACTTATATTCACTTATGGCTAACAACTCAAATAGAGCCACTAACAATATAAAAATAGGAAGAAATAGACCTTGTTCTTGTGGAAGCGGAAAAAAGTATAAGAAGTGTTGTGGAGAAAGCTAATATTTAAAAAGTGTTAGATCAGGTTTGAGCTACTACATATCATTAAAGGTTTGGCTTTATTATTTTTTAATTATTTCTAGCCAAGCTTTAATTTAAAGGTGGGGTCTATATAGACAATAGAAAGGGTTTAGCGGCATGCCGCAGGGAAAATATTATATTACTATAGATATAAACATGATTACGCGACTAGTTGCATTTGTACTTGTTCTTCTTCATTAGCAAGTTCCATTACTTTTTCTGCAATTAAGTCGTGCGCAGCTCGCCTCTCGTCTAGACGAACGTATCTATCATAGCGGTCTACAGTATTAAGTGTATAGTCAGATGAGGGTTCTCGATGATTAATACACAACTCAGCTATTTGGTTACTAACTCCCTTGCGACTTAACATAGTACGAAAAGTACGTCTTAGGTCATGTACCGTAAAGACTTGAAATTTTTTATTACTTTCTAAGTCAGCTATAGCCTCATGCAATCTCTTTAATGCTGAATTTGGTGTATTCGTGCATAAATGTCCGTTTTTAGATATTTTTGCACTAGGAAAAAGGTAGTCGCTACCGTTTGATAACACTTTAACTTTATCTAGGATGGGCTGTAGAAATCGTGACACTGGAACTGCAATAGCGACTTTTGTTTTAGAAGCTACACGTTCAATATGCAGTAATCTTTCTTCCGCATCAAAATCACTCCACTTTGCAGTAAGCAACTCACTCTTACGTACCCCTAATGAAACTAACAAAATAGAAAAATAATATAGTGTTTCGCTAAACGTATGGCTTAATTCTCTCATTTTAGTAAAGACCCTTTTTAAATCATGGTTAGCTAGAGCGATACCTCTAAATATATTGGGACCACCGGCATTTGTCTTGGCAGTCATTGTTCGGGTAACATTAAAGCAAATGTTGTTTGCTTCTCCATATTCAAACAAGTTTTTACAAAGACGTAATGTTTTTTCAGCAACAGCTTTACGACCAGAGTCTAGTACTCTATTAACTATTTCTTGAATATCATCCATAACAATTTGATTAATAGATAATTTTCCAATAAATGGTTGTACTTCATTTTTATAGTGCAGTTCGAATGCATATGTTGAATACACAGTAAGTTTTTTCTTGATCAAAACTTTTGAAAATATGGCATCAACTGTTGTACCGACTGAATACTTTTGACTTCTTAGCTCTGCTACAGGGTGCAGACCTAAATCAGCCTTATTCTGTAGTTTTTTGGTAACATCAATCGCGGTTTTAATGTCTAAGAAACCTTGAGATATTTCATCTTTGCTACAATTATTCTTATAAATACCAATTTTAATTTGGCTACGTTTACCACTTTTTTGTGCTCGAAATACAAATTCAGCACTATGCTCATCATTAACCAATAAAGCTAGCCCTTTACATAGGCTAAATCTCTTTGTTCGGCCAAGTTTTAGCGCTAAATTTACTTGTTCTTGTAAGTCGTGTTCTTTATTTAATTCTATAAAATTTGCTACGTTCATATTTCACCTATTTTGTAATTGATTTCGATAGAATTTAAACATATTCTTTATATATCAATCAATTAGCTGGCTAGTATATTTCATTATCTTTATATTTATTAATTATTTATTTACGAAACTAACTTTGCGAAAAGGTTGATGTCCTGGCAAGTGATATATTGGTATGGTTTACTTCTTTAACATAGGCCAAAAATATACCTGGCGTATTGACTCAATTTTGGTATTATGATTACAACAATAAATACAAATATTTAGGTCGTTTTTCCAAAAATGCTTTCAGAAAACTCAAACAAAATAGCAGGCACTTACATCGATCTTTTTTCGGGGTGTGGTGGATTTTCGCTCGGGTTAGGAAATGCTGGTTGGCAAGGTGTTTTTGCTGTTGAAAAAGATTCGATGGCATTTGAAACATTCAAACATAATTTAATTGACGGTAAATATGGGCACTTCAATTGGCCAGAGTGGCTTCCTCAAAAAGAAACGACCATTCAAACGCTACTAAAAGAATACAAAGGTCAACTAGAAGGCTTAAAAGGCAAAGTTGATTTAATTGCTGGTGGCCCGCCATGCCAAGGGTTCTCATTAGCTGGAAGACGTAACGCTAAAGATCCTCGCAACAAATTGTCTAACGAATATGCCAAGATGGTTAAAATCATTAACCCTAAGTATTTAGTGCTAGAAAACGTGCGTGGTTTCAACGCCACATTTAAAGATTCTGACGGTAACCAAGAGAAAAAGCCATATTCAATGGTCTTGAAAGGTCGTCTTGAAAGGTTAGGTTATAAAGTTTTCACTGACTTTTTACATAGTGAGGATTATGGTGTTCCTCAAAAACGAACAAGATTCATCATGGTTGGTATTCGTAAGGATATTTATAAGAAAAAAACGTCTCCATTTGAGCTTCTTGAGTCTATTCGCCCAAAATTCCTCAAAAGTAAAAATCTGCCGTTAAAGCCTATCGGGGTAAAAATGGCTATTGGTGATTTAGAAATAACAAACTCTCAGTTAGTTCACCACTCTGGCTCTGAAAAAAGTGGCTTTAAAAAAATTGACTATGTACCGCCTCAAGAACTTAACGCCTATCTAACGGAAATGAGAAAAGGATTAAATGGCTCAAAACCTAACGGGCTAAGAATTGCCAGACACAAGCCTACTACGATTGAAAAGTTCAAATACATTCAGAAAATATGTAGACCTGGTCTTGGTCTGACTGATGAACAAAAAAAGTTAATAGGTACAAAAAAACAAGTCATTAGCGTACTCGACCCAGAACAGCCATCGAGGACTCTAACAACATTACCTGATGATTTATTGCATTATTCCGAACCTCGGATACTAACTGTTCGTGAAAATGCAAGGATACAGTCATTCCCTGACGATTTTAATTTCCAAGGAAAATATACAACAGGTGGTATGAGAAGAACTCAAGAATGTCCTAGATATACACAAGTTGGAAATGCAGTGCCTCCATTTTTAGGGGAAATAATAGGGAAATTAATTAAGGATATTAGTGATTAATATGAAGGAACAAGTGGATAAGTTAAAAGTAAACTTTATAGCAAATGCTGGCGTTAAAGATATCGTTGGTCGTGGCCTGATTTATAATGACAATGTAGCGATTATTGAGCTAGTCAAAAATTCAAAGGATGCTGATTCGGTCATTTCTGAAATTCATTTTAACAACCTGTCTGTAGATAAAGAGACCTTAACTTACTTTAAAGAGCGTCTAGGTGATAAACAAAGCTTATCTAGTGAAAAAATTAATGGATTAGACGTTAATCAGATATTAGAAATGAATGACATTCATCCTGAGATAATTTTAAAAGATTACGGAAACGGGATGACAAGGGATGATTTAAAAACTAAATGGTTGAATATCGCATATTCAGAAAAAAAGCATAAACATGATAAGGCTTACGCAGGAAACAAAGGTGTAGGCCGTTTTAGCTGTGATCGATTAGGTCAAATTTTAGTGCTTTATACTAAATCCAAAAATGATGGATACCTAAAGCTGTTCATAGACTGGACGCTATTTGAGGATAAAGGGCAGAATGATGAAATTTCAAGTATTCCCCTTGAAATAGAAATACTATCTCAAGAAAATTTTGAAAAAGAAACAAGAACAACTGGATTTTCTTCAGGAACCATTCTTCAAATTAAAAAATTACGGTCTGACTGGAATCAGTTAAAACATAAGAAATTATTGTCCGAACTTGAAAAGTTTTCTCCCTCCTTAGACAACGGCTTTGAAATTTATTTTCATACAAAAAATGTAAAATTAATTAATGGTGAAATGAAAGATGATGCTTCTAAGAAAAAAATTGATAATGGTATTCTAGAGAAACTTTCTTTTAAAACTATTTATATAAAATCTTCCATTGATCAGCATGGGGACTTCATCAACACCTCACTTTACTATCAAGGCGAAGAAATTTACGCCTACAAAGCAATAAACCCTTATAAAAATTTAGCCAATATATCTATTGAAGCTCATTATATGGATAGCGTTTCGCGTAGTTTTTTCACTAGAAAGATCGGCATAATGGCAAACAACTATGGGTCTATATTTTTATTTTACAATGGGTTTAGAGTTTCTCCTTATGGTAATGAAAAAAATGATTGGCTCAACTTAGATCAGAGAAAATCACAAGGTACTGCAAGGTATTTAGGTACTCGTGATGTAATTGGTCGAATAGATATAAATGATAAAAATGGCAACTTTCAAGTCATAACGAGTCGTGAAGGCCTAGCTCACAATAAAGCATTTTTAGATTTAGTCGCTTCAGATCCGGATGAAAAGACTATTCTAAAAAATGGAACTAAAGATTACGGATATGTTGTTTCAATAGTTAGGCAATTAGAGAGTTTTGTTGTAGATGGTTTGGATTGGAATCGCTTAGTTGATAATACTGGCCTAAAAAATATTGTTACAGTAATTGATTTAGAAAAAGACTCTAGTAGATTTATTGCCAAAGAGCTATCAAAAGAAAAAGTTACAAATGTACTAAAAAAAATAGTCAATAAGTCATATGTAGTGGAAGACTTCACTGTAAACCTCCCTCTAATATCCGACATTAAAAAGGTTAACCAGAAGAAAATAGAAAGCTATTTAGCTGATTTTCATTCTACTGTTGGTGATTCAAGCTTTGCCGAACTACCACAGAAAGAAAAAACGGCCGTAAAAAAAGTAATACAAACTCTTAAACACGAAAGAGACGTTGCCAAACAAGAACAAGAGCAAGCCGAAATAATTGCGGATGAAGCTACAAAAGAAAAAATAATAGTTATTGATAAATTAA
>SPKZ01021219.1_pt1 | contig 13701 bp, 8 predicted proteins | sample 2456571 | NCBI WGS metagenome assembly SPKZ01 (sample SAMN11192286, study PRJNA482655) | marine metagenome | biome: ENVO:00000447; feature: ENVO:00000244|ENVO:00000211|ENVO:00000569|ENVO:00002023; material: ENVO:00002151; isolation source: ocean water from marine abyssalpelagic zone ...
AGCTAGCGCCGCCACCACCACATAACAAGCAAACTGACACACCAAGCTAAAATGTGCGCTGCCAAGCAATGCAGACTTGGCGCGTTCTTCTTTGCCAGCACCAAGGTTTTGCGCCATAAAAGGGGTGAGTGATGAAGACAGTGCCATGATGGCAAGTAGCATTAATGATTCAATGCGCAGTCCCACGCCATAAGCTGCAACAGCGGCAGACTCATAACTTGCCAACATCGACATAATAACCGCACTAGCCAGCGGATTAATCATTTGTGAAATAGCAGCGGGGCGTCCAATTTTTAAGATGCGCCGCCACACTGTTACACTTTGCTGCCAGGTCATGGCAACGCGAGCAATGAGTTGACTGCGATGCAATAGCACTAGTGAGGCACACAATGATAATGCCCAAGCTATTAGTGTCGCTATCGCCGCGCCTTGAATGCCATAAGCAGGAATAGGGCCTAAGCCAAAGATAAAAATGGGATCTAAAATAACGTTAATTAGCCCAGCAACAGCCATCACCAAACTCGGGAATTTAGTATTGCCAGTGGCGCGCAGGGCGTTATTGCCAAGCATGGGTATCACTAAAAATAATACAGCGATATACCATACCGAAATGTATTGCTCGATAAACGGCAATAACTCGGACTTAGCGCCAAGCAAGGTAAACAGAGGGATTGTGAAGATATAAGCAATAGTGCAGATAATAGCGGTGACCACAAAACCTAAAATAAGCGCATTGGCGACATAGTGTTGTACCACGCCAGTTAGCGTTTGCTGATTTTCATCTTTAGCGCGGCCAATAAGCCGCGCTAAAGATGACGACAAACCACCGCCCAACCCAATCAAAATGCTAGTAATAATAAACGTAATCGGAAAGGTAAAACTCAAGGCGGCTAATTGAGTCGTGCCAAGCAAGCTAACAAAGTAAGTATCGGCGATGTTAAACAACAATAAGCTCAAAATTCCAAGACTAGTCGGAATACTCATTTTTGTTAATACATCGCGCACTGGTGCGTTTAATAAATCTTGTTTCAATGAATGCTTGGCTAAAAAGGAATAGTGAGACGATTGTAACTGGAAATAAGCGCTGAGGTCTTTTTTTAGCGCAATTATTAGTATTATTTATCCAAAAAGTGGGCTTCACTCTTGGATATCAAAAATACGCCCCCATAAATGTTGATAAGCAATGACAGAGCATGATCTCTGTTTAACCATCAATACTATTAAAAGGAGTCATCAATGAACATTCGTCCATTACATGATCGCGTTATTCTTAAGCGTCTAGAAGTTGAATCTAAATCAAGCGGCGGCATTGTGCTAATGGGCAGTGCGGCACAACAATCTACCCGTGGCGAAGTATTAGCTGTAGGTAAAGGCCGCATGTTGGAAAACGGTGATGTACGCCCCCTTGACGTAAAAGTTGGCGATACCGTTATCTTTAAAGATGGCTACGGCATTGAAAAAGAAAAAATTGATGGTGAAGAAGTACTTATTCTTTCTGAAAGCGACATCCTTGCGATTGTTGAAGCTTAATCCCACCCACTAAATAATTTAGGAAATAGACCGACATGGCAGCTAAAGAAGTAAAATTTGCAACAGACGCTCGCGTAAAAATGTTAGCGGGTGTAAATATTCTTGCAGACGCAGTTAAAGTAACATTAGGACCAAAGGGTCGTAACGTAATCATCGATAAAAGCTTCGGTGCTCCAATCATCACTAAAGATGGCGTTACCGTTGCTAAAGAAATTGAATTAAGCGACAAATTTGAAAACATGGGCGCACAGCTTGTTAAAGAAGTCGCTTCACAAGCCAATGATGCAGCCGGTGACGGAACAACAACAGCAACAGTATTGGCACAAGCAATTATTGCCGAAGGCTTAAAAGCCGTTGCTGCTGGTATGAATCCAATGGATCTTAAGCGTGGCATCGACAAGGCAACGACTGCTGCTGTTGAAGCGTTAAAAGACCTTTCTCAAGCTTGTACCGACACCAAAGCAATTGAGCAAGTTGGCACTATCTCTGCGAACAGCGATTCAAGCGTTGGTCAAATCATTGCAACAGCAATGGAAAAAGTAGGCACCGAAGGTGTTATCACCGTTGAAGAAGGTCAATCGTTAGAAGACGAGCTAGATGTTGTTGAAGGCATGCAGTTTGATCGTGGTTACCTATCGCCATATTTCATCAACAATCAAGAAAACGGCAGCGTAGAATTAGAAACGCCATTCGTTTTGTTGGTTGACAAGAAAGTATCAAACATTCGTGAATTGTTACCAATTCTTGAAGCGCTAGCAAAAACTGGCAAACCATTGCTTATCGTTGCTGAAGATGTTGACGGTGAAGCATTAGCGACACTTGTTGTGAACAACATGCGCGGTATTGTTAAAGTATCAGCGGTTAAAGCTCCTGGTTTTGGCGATCGTCGTAAAGCGATGCTACAAGATCTTGCTATCTTAACTGGCGGCACGGTTATCTCTGAAGAAATCGGTCTAGAGCTTGAAAAAGCAACGCTAGAAGATTTAGGTACAGCGAAGCGCGTTACTATTACTAAAGACAATACAACTATTGTTGATGGTGCTGGTGATGAAAAGGCAATTAACGCACGTGTAAGCCAAATTAAAATTCAAATCGAAGATTCTTCTTCTGATTACGACAAAGAAAAATTGCAAGAGCGCATGGCTAAATTAGCTGGTGGTGTTGCGGTAATCAAAGTTGGCGCAGCGACCGAAATCGCCATGAAAGAAAAGAAAGCACGTGTAGACGACGCTCTTCATGCAACCCGTGCAGCGGTTGAAGAAGGCGTGGTAGCTGGTGGCGGTGTGGCATTAGTTCGCGCAGCGGCTGCTATTTCTGTTAAAGGTGATAACGAAGATCAAGATCACGGCATCGCATTGTTATTGCGCGCCATGGAATCACCATTACGTCAAATCGTTGATAACGCAGGTGATGAATCATCTGTTGTTTGTAACGAAGTGAAAAAAGGCGAAGGCAGCTTCGGTTATAACGCGGCTAACGGTACTTACGGCGACATGCTAGCGATGGGTATCTTAGATCCAACGAAAGTAACGCGTAGTGCATTACAGTTCGCAGCATCGGTTGCTGGTCTTATGATTACCACTGGCGCAATGATCACTGATGTACCGACTGACTCATCAGCTTCTGCAATGCCTGATATGGGCGGCATGGGCGGAATGGGTGGTATGGGCGGCATGATGTAATCATCATCGCTTAACCCCTTTTTTGTATCAGGAACCAGCTCAGTGATGGGCTGGTTTTTTTGTGTCTGTTTTTTGCGTGTTTACATCAAGTTGTTAATAGAACAGAAGAGATGTTTACTGATATGGTATTTGAATGAAGAGTCTGATATATCTCGCTATAGGGACTACTGATTGCTTTTAGGCGTTGCACTTTGGGCGCCATATATTTCGGGGGAATTCAGTTCTCCGCGACTCAGGTGACTTAACTAATAGCAGAAAAACTGTTATACCTAAAGGTCAAATATTAGCCGATAACAGCAGAATTTGAGCAATGACAATACATATACAGACCCCACTGATTAAATCCCTCTGCGTAGGCCGAGAATTATCCGCCAATGTTTGGTTAAAAATGGAAGCCCTACAGCCTTGCGGGTCATTTAAGGCAAGAGGTGTCGGTTATGCCTGTAGTCATTATGTGGCGGATGGCGCGACAGGTTTTATTTCATCTTCTGGGGGGAATGCTGGCTTGGCGGTCGCCTATTCAGGGCGTTGTCTTGGGGTTCCTGTGACGGTGGTGGTGCCAACTACCACTAAGCAAACCGCAATAGACTTAATGGAGCTCGAGGGGGCTAAGGTCATCGTGCAAGGGAATATATGGGAGCAAGCGCACGAGTATGCGATGTCTCTGGCGGTACAGGGACATGTCTATATACACCCATTTGACGATCCCTATCTATGGGCGGGGCACGCCAGTATCATAGATGAAGTTAAGGACGCTGGGCTAAAACCCGATTTGGTGGTTTTATCTGTTGGCGGTGGTGGGCTACTTAGTGGAGTAGTGCAAGGCTTGCAGCAACATGATTGGGCTGATGTTCCAGTGCTAGCAATAGAGACTGTGGGCGCCGATTCACTGGCGACAGCGATAACGGCACAGCAACATGTCGGGCTACAAAATATTAGCAGTATAGCGACTTCTCTTGGGGCGACCAAAGTAGCTGCGCGGGCATTTTATCTACTGTCAGAACACCCCATTCATTCGTTGGTTGTTACCGACAAGCAGGCTGTGGACGCCTGTTTACAGTTCCTGGATGATCATCGAGTCTTAGTCGAACCGGCCTGCGGTGCCAGCTTGGCAGCAGTCTATGCTCACAGTGAGCTGATGCGTGACAAAAAAAACATTTTAGTGGTGGTTTGCGGCGGTGTCGGGGCTAACGTCGCGCAATTAAAGCAATGGAGTCAGAGTTTGTGATTGCTTTTGAATATACTTAATAGGTGTCATAAATCCATAGGCAGTTTGTCGTGCCAGCGCAGTTATTTGTGCAGTGATGATAGCGTTAGCGGGAAAAACTTTGACCCCGCCGACAATGGCTAGTTGATAGATTTATGCTGTTATCTGACAGAGGAAACGATAAGCTCTACCCATATGCAAGCGTTAAAAAGTTTGGTTGGACTATGGCGAGCTAGACACTATGACATTTCTTGGTACATGAAGTGTTTGAATTAATATATTGCAAGATAAGCCAACAAAGAAGATAAATGTACAGGCCGACTCTGGAAAGGCTGGTTTAAGTCCCAAGCGCTGCTTGACGACATTGCCTTGTTAAGTTGCATGGCTTATGTCGATTTAAATCCTATTCGAGCAGGCGTTGCGCCAAACTTATCCCAAAGTGACTTTACCTTCATTCAAAAACGCATCGTACAATATCAATCTTATCAAAAACAAATCACCGGTAAATAATCAGATATATCCATTGCTGAGTGATCTAAAGCGTTGTTGCCATTTGCAGACACAAGTCACACCAAAGCGATCTCATTTAGCTGCATCGATTATTTAGAATTGGTCGATTGGAGCGGTCGTCATGTAGACCCGAAAAAATCGAGTTACATTAAACCCAATGAACCAAAAACATTAGCCTCGCTGAACATAGATACCGATGACTGGTTAACGGCGGCTAAGCACTTTAGGCGTAAATACGTCAGTTTCGCCGGCACTACTGAACAGGGGCGCTCAGGCATTCCTGCACATGCATCTAGATAAAATCAGTAGTCATAGGAGGGGGGTTGGCTTCCAGCAAAGATAATCGAAGGAAGACCCCAAGTATTGATCAATTTATTCGCAGCTAGAAAATGTAAAAATCAAAGATATAGTTATGGCTGTCCCCTTTTTTCTTTTCTTTTTTTCTCCTTTTTTAAGCTAAACTCATTAGTGTATGATCTATCTTTAGCATCCTAATCAGTCACGCCTTTCATAACAAAATTGGTACTAGGACCACATTAATTTGGAAGGCAATAAATATTTTTTTGCTTAGTAAAAATACCAATCAAGCTAAATAATATTCAACGCAGCAACAGTATGTCTGATTGATGAGATGTCGAGGTACAGCTTTAAATTAGGATCAAAACTACCCTTACATTTATTTAAACTTATTAATTATCATTGTATAATGATGGTTAGAGTTCGTTTTTCGTGAAAATAGGCTATGTTTCTCTTAGGATTATATTTATTTGTTGCGTTATTTTTTTCCTTTTTATGCTCTATTGCTGAGTCGGTATTATTGAGCGTTTCCTGGGTGCACATCGCGTTAATGGAAAATGATGGGCACAAGGCAGGTAAAATTCTTCGGCAATTAAAACAGGACATTAATAAGCCCTTAGCGGCTATATTAACCCTCAATACTGTCGCCCATACTGTCGGTGCCGCAGGCGTTGGCGCTCAAGCGACTGAGCTATTCGGCAGTTCTTCATTAGGTATTACCTCTGCTATATTAACCATTTTAATTCTATTTTGTTCTGAAATAATCCCTAAAACATTGGGCGCCTCGCATTGGAAGTTGTTAGCGCCGATAACGGCTTATTGCCTGAAATTTATGGTGTGGGCCTTGTTTCCTATTATCAAAATATCAGAGCTCATTACGCGTAGTATGGTGAATAAAGAGCAATCTTCTGGTTTTAATCGCAGTGAGTTTGCTGTCATGGCGCAATTGAGTGCAGAGAGTGGTCATATTGATAAGGATGAAGCGAGAATTGTGAAAAATCTATTGCTGCTACAGGAGGTCGAGATTAAAGATGTGATGACACCTAGGACAGTCATGTTTAGTGATTCTCTAGCACTGCGAGTGGAAGAGTTTTTCCATAAGCATCATCGAGTTCGCTTTTCCCGCATACCTGTGTATGACGACAACCCAGATAATATTGTTGGTTTTGTGCTGCGCAGTGACCTGCTATTAGCACAAGCGCGTGGCAATACGCGAGTTTATCTCAGTAATTATCTTCGGGATATGCCAGCGTTGCTTGAGGACATGACTTTATCCCATGCGATGAAAGAAATGTTACGTGATAAAAGCCAAATGGTACTTATTGTTAATGAATATGGCACGGTGCGGGGCATACTAACACTGGAAGATATTTTAGAGACGTTGATCGGACGTGAAATCGTAGATGAAGGTGATAAAGATATTGATATGCAAAAATTGGCTAAGCGATTGTGGAAAGCTAAAGTGAAGAAGTATGATATTGAGCTATAAGCTACTGCGAATCGACACCAAAATAAATCCGTTTAATTATCCAATATAGCCCTTCGATGCATATTAAGTAACGTAATTACTTCATAGATTTATTCACCAAAATATTTGCGTTACATATAAATCTCTGCGCCATATGTAAAGCGAAAGGCCTGTGCATTTGATGCAACCACTGGCGTTTAATTGGCTTTGCTGATTGCTGCATTAATCATTGTATTACTAGTCGAGATTATAAACTCGGCTATTGAAGCTGTTGTTGACCGTATGGGCCTAGAGTACCATGAGTTATCCGGTCGCGCTAAGGACATGGGCTCATCCGCGGTATTTTTAGCCCTGACGTTATGCGCCATGATATGGGCTGGGGTTATTTATGACGTGCTAATTATTTCAGGTGCAACTATGTCAATTGCTATTAGTTAGTAATTTTTCAAATCTCAAGCCTCCGCAACGTGAAGACAATATGTTGCGACGGCTTAACAAAAAAGACAAAAATATCAATTATATTTATATGTGTGTCTCACCTTTGCCCCTTTGCCGTAAAGAAAACCTTACCCACAGCGCCAATTCCCCTGTTTTCCCGTAGGGATATCGTTCCTATTGATTGTTATGACTGTTAAATTTTCAATATTATCAATTGCTTAGATTCAATTCTCTTGTGGGTATGTTTAATGAACAACGACTAGATCTAAGTCGCATTTTTAATTCCTAAATAACCTAGTTCACCAATTCCCTTTCTGCAATTGGATGACTATAATCAATGCTCGTTTTACCGAGGTTAGGCCGTGAAAGAGCTCATCTACAGGATGAGAGAGATAACGTATAACCGACAAATTTAATCACAATGGAGAGACTAATGGCTGCGTTTGGTACTGTTTTTATGCCCGAGATGGCAATTTCATATTTCGATGACAACACCTGGAGCGATAGCCAAGTCGTCGCCAGTGATAGCCTAACTCTGCATCCTGGTGCTCATGTCTTGCATTACGCGAGTACGTGTTTTGAAGGATTGAAAGCTTTTCGTCATCCAGACGGCTCAATTAAGCTATTTCGCATGGACAAAAACATAGAGCGCTTTGCTCAAAGTAGTCGCTTGTTATCGCTACCTGAGATTGATAAAGCTGCCACCGAAAAAATGATTATAGATATTGTGAAACGTTTTGCTCAAGACGTTCCTCTACCTCCTGGCTCTATGTATATTCGCCCAACACACTTAGGCACCGAAGCAGCCATTGGCAAAGCGGCGGCGCCATCAGCGTCTTCTTGTCAGTATGTTTTACTTTCTCCAGTGGGTGAATATTTCACCAGCGGTGCCGGAACATTGCGTTTATTACTTGATGAAACAGGTATGCGCTGCGCACCGCACAATGGCATGATTAAAAGTGGTGGTAATTACGCCAGTGCATTGCGCCCAATTATGCAGGCACGTGAAGAATTTAAGGCAGACCAAGTATTGTTTTGCCCAAATGGTGACGTACAAGAAACTGGCGCGGCTAACTTTTTGTTAATCGACAACGGTGAAATCATCACTAAAGCGTTAGATGAAAGCTTTTTGCATGGTGTAACTCGCGATTCTATTCTGACATTGGCCAGAGACATGGGCTTAAAAGTATCAGAACGCGAACTTACGGTCACAGAGTTGCTAGAACGTGCGGCAAAACCTGGTTGTGAAGCCGCATTGTCAGGCACCGCAGCAGTATTAGCGCCAGTAGGTACCTTTATTCATAATGGTGTTGAACATACAGTAGGTAATGGCTTAGAAGGGCCGGTTACTCAAGCGCTTCGCAAAGCCATGAACGATATTCAATGGGGACTTGCTGAAGATAAACATAACTGGTTAGTCAGCATTTAGTCGCACCTCTTTTAAAGTGGCATGTGCACAATGCCACTTTATCCTTCCCTCGTTTTCTTATCACATTACTAGCTATTCCCATTATGGACTAGTCTAGGGACAGCCATAACTTAACTACTTATTTAACAGTAAGTTAATTATTAGTGAGTTCCTGATGCTAATTTTATCCTACAATTACCTCTGTTACTTTTTATTGGCTGAGGTGATGTATGACCCGCGCAAGACATTCACAAATAGATTTAACCGCTACCAGTTTTTATCATGTAATTAACCGATGCGTTCGGCACAGTTATTTATGTGGAGATGACAAAGTAAGTCGGAAAAATTTTGATCATCGACGCCAATGGCTGGTTGATAGGTTTACAACATTATCCGAAGTATTTTCAATAAATATTGCCGCCTATGCAGTTTTAAGCAATCACTATCATTTGGTGCTTCAAGTTGACAAGGTAGCGGCTGAGGCGTGGACAATGGATGAAGTGATTGGGCGTTGGTATCAATTGTTTAATGGGCACCTGTTGGTCGACCGCTACTTAACTGAAGAATCAATCAGTAGCGCACACCTTGAAGCTGTTGAAAACCTTGTGGCATTATGGCGAGCCAGACTCTATGACATATCATGGTATATGAAATGCTTGAACGAGCACATCGCAAGGCAAGCAAATAAAGAAGACAAATGCACCGGACGCTTCTGGGAAGGGAGATTCAAATCACAGGCGTTACTTGACGATACTGCTTTGCTAAGTTGTATGGCGTATGTCGATTTAAATCCGATTAGAGCGGGCATTGCAGCGAACTTATCTGAGAGTAGTTTTACCTCAATCCAAAAACGTCTCGCGAAATATCAATCTAGTAAAAATAATGATAACAGCGTCACCGTACAGCCTAAATCTTTGTTACCTTTTTCTGGTGTCAGCGACACTAACGCTATTCCTTTTAGTTATATCGACTATTTTGAACTTGTTGATTGGAGCGGACGCCATATCGACCCTGAAAAAACGAGTTTCATTAGTCGAGATGAGCCAAAAATATTGACAGTATTAGACATTGATACCGACACTTGGCTTATAGCTGTTAAGCATTTTAGACGACAATACGGCAGCTTTGCTGGTAGTAACGAACATTTACGTGAATTTGCTCACCAGCATGGGAAAAGCTGGTGCAAGCATCCTAGTTGACTAATCAATTCAAATAGCTAAACACGATGGGTGAAAGCTCAGACATCGTTGTATTTACTTTCTGAAATAAAACGACTTTGACGAAAAATAAGTTGCTAAACAATTGCTAAGCGTCGAAAGTTGACAAAAATTCATCGATAAATTAGTTAAGGTCTAAATTTTAATATCAAAGATATAGTTATGGCTGTCCCCTAATTTTTCACCACTGAACTTTTTAAGTTCGCTCCTAGGCGCGACTAACAAAGATCCTAAGTAGATATTAGGTTTGTTTTTTTTGAAAAGCTTTGATAACACTAAACCTCCTTGTGCCTTATAACAGTTCTATCAACTCGAAATATCCGTGTTTTTACGGGCACTAGCCAAGTGTAAATCAATACTTTACCAGCCACAATAGACATGATCTAGTGAATGTTTCGCGGGGAACACGAATTCGGTATATCAGTATTAAATCGTATTTTTTTCAATTTTTGTCTAGAATAGAATATTAGATTGGAAAAATCTTAAGTGGTGATGCGTTGGGGCATATGAATGAAGTTTTTTTTTAATGGGGTATTATCGCTAATATTTTTTAGTCATATGGTTCATGCCAATAATTTATCGGCCGTCTCAATTCCTTCATTATCAATTATCGAAAAAAACACAACTCCAGTCGTTATTACGCTGGGGCAAATCAAAACTAGTGACATTCAACAACAAGTTATTGAATTGTTGACCTCTGTCTATAAAGAATTAGGCATTGAGTTAAAAGTAATAAGCTTGCCGTCCAAACGCGCACTAGCTTTTAGCAACCAAGGGTATCTCGACGGTGAATTATTGCGAGTTGAGGGTATAGAAGTGCAATACACTAATTTAGTGCCTGTGCCAATTTCGCTTTATCAATTGTCTGCTTATGCATATACCATTAAAGGTAAGACTCAATTTAAAAAAGCGACGGACATTTTGCATTTTACGGTAGGAATTCATCGCGGTGTGCAATGGGAAGAAAGCTTTGTCAGTCAATTTCCACATTGCGTTTCACGTGTCGGCGGTACTAAAATAAAGTTTAAATTGTTAACACTTGGACGCGTTGATTATGTGCTTAGCAGTGAGCAACGTGCTAACAAGGTAATAGCTAAACACTTTCCTAATAATGATATTGTACGCGTCTCTCCAATGCTTAAGACAATTAACTTAATTCATTATCTTCATAAAAAACACGCTCATCTTATTCCAGCACTGTTAGTAGCGCTGGAGAAGCAGCATAATGATCTACCACTTGTACATGCCAATTAGTTTACTGAAGGAACTAGGGAACAGGCATAACATAATACCAATTCCGATAATTATCTGACCATTTGTGCTAGTTAAAATTAACTATTACGTCGTTGCTCTCAATCCTAATAGCTAGCTATTAGTCAATCGAGCGCCTTGTACTAATTTATTTTCCCTACGCACAACAAGACCACATATTTAACGGAATTGGTATAACTACTGATTTTACGGTAATTTAATCATTTGAAGTGCTCTAGCCACAAAAAAGCCCGTAACGCATAACGCTACAGGCGTTCATTTTTGACGTTTATGGCGTTACGCCGCCTCATCCTTTGCTTGTTCTGCGTTGCTGGTAAACAAATAGATTGGTTGTTTATGGCGCCCAGTCGAGCGGGTTTGCCATAGTGCGCCAAAACCGATTAACAACAGAATTGCGGCGAAGGCGTAATAGATAAAGTTATCAGGCTCGGTTGCTTGCGCTGTTTGCTTTTCTAATTTTTTCCCTTCGACTTGCTGTTGCTTCGCGTCTGCTTGCTTAGCAAGTTGCTCGTTGTTTTGTTGTTGCTGCAACATAGCTTCGCTGGCCATTTGTTGCATTGTTTTAGCAGACAACAGTGGCGCTAACCCGAAACCAACGGCTAGTTCACTAACATGTTCTTTTAGCGCTTCATTTAGCATCACTAGGTCATTTTTGTTAACCATTTCAATATACTGCTGCACTAATTGTTTGAGGCGCTGTGGATCGGCCTGCCAATAGTCTTTGCGCTCGGCTTCAAGCATGCGTTCCATCATGCGTGCTAGCGCGGCTGGGTTAACGTCTTTAAACCACTCATTGAGTTTAAGATCTAGTTTATCGTTAACGTATATATCCATATATTCGTCCCATTGATCGTTGCGGATTAAATTAGGATCAACGACTTGCCAGCCAAAAAAGTTGTCCATGCGAGAGGCTAACGATACCGCGCCTGCATAACCTTCTTTTTGCATTTCTTTTATCCAGCGGGGATGGAATACGCGGGTTCGCAGCTCTTTGGCCAAAAATAGTGCCGCGTCTTCGGCTACTGCATTATTGGCATCGCGCAGATTAGCGACTACCATTTCAGGGCTTTTGCCGTCAATGTTGCGAATTGCTAGGCTTAATGATCCGAAATACTCAAAAGGATCATCGCTGCTTAACATACCAAATAGGTTGGAAGATCGTGCAAACAATGCGATGTCGGTGCCTGATAATTGTTTGGCATAAAGTCCTATTTCTTTGCCTTCGCTGTTGCTGGCTTTTTCTCCCCAGCGACTGTTATCAGCGCCAAAGAAATATCCCATTTTGGCTAAATAGTTATCAGATATTTTTTCGTCTGTTTGCCAGGTATCACTTGCCCATACCGCGTCATCAACACCGCTGCCATAATCGCCAGACTGGTTTGAGAAAATACGAATTGTTGATAAGTATTGTGCTTCTTTTTCTTCAACGCCTTGCTCGGTTAAGTCGCGTTGAATGCGTTGGCTATTTTTCCAAACTGAGTTGCTCTCTTCCTTAAGTACCGCTACCTGATTAACCGCTTTGGCGAGCAATTGCATCACGCTTGGAAATGCATCGCGATAAAGCCCTGTTGCAGAAAGTACTACGTCAACACGTGGTCTTTTTAGCTCGCTATATGCAATGATTTCTGTGCCTATCACTCGGCCACTGGCACTCCATTTAGGTTTTACGCCCATGGCATATAATACTTGTGATTCAAGCACACCATAGTGACGCATGGTTTCAATTGACCATAAAGAAAAGGCCATTTTGTCAGGATAACGTTGATGCTTTTGGTAGTAATTAGCGATCATTTGATCGACCAGTTCTTTACCTTGCGCATACGCGGCTTGGGTTGGTACGCGAGACGGATTAAAACCAAAGAGGTTGTAACCTGTAGCTAATGATTCTGGATGGCGAATTGGGTCGCCGCCGGATTTAACCGGAATATATTTTGCGCTTAAAAAATCGCTCATTGCATCTAGTTCATGAATGGCAGCAAAGCTTTGATAAAGCGTTTTACCACGCTCGATATCTTCGCGTAATGCCTTGGGCATATCGCTGATGTCCAACGGACGATTCGCCGTTTGGTTGTCAGCGTCAATAATATAGTTTTTAACCATTAAATAACCAGACAGTCTGCTAACATCACTTTCGTCGCTCTGCTTGTTGTCATTATTTTTCACTGGGATCGCTTCGGCTTCATGGTAAGTGTGGCTATGGCTATCGCCTTGTTGCTCGCCATGATGCTCTCCCACCAAACTCGCCGCATAATATGCATGCTCAAAGTCACTGGCGCGCTGGGAAAATTCACCGCCTAACATTTGTACCAAAGTGGCAATGGTTAATGGCTGCTCTGGTAGCTCACCAAAGGTATGTAAACCCAATGGCTGGTTGGCGGTAGCTAGGGCTTCTAAGTGAATGTGCAATGCATCAATAAACTTATCAAATTGTTGCGCTACTTGGTCTTGTTGCCAACCTATGTCTTTACAAATATTGGTGTCAAAACATAGAGCGGTAAGTTGCTGTCCGGTCTTTTGTTTTACGCCACCTTGATCTAGCTGTTTGTATTGATGCATTAGTTCATGCAGGTTGCGAATTTCACCTTGCAAACCCGCCGCCGCAAACGGTGGCGTCATATGAGATATTACCGTGGCGCGCCCACGGCGTTTTGTTTGCATGGCTTCGCCGACAT
>SPKZ01009570.1_pt1 | contig 13700 bp, 23 predicted proteins | sample 2456571 | NCBI WGS metagenome assembly SPKZ01 (sample SAMN11192286, study PRJNA482655) | marine metagenome | biome: ENVO:00000447; feature: ENVO:00000244|ENVO:00000211|ENVO:00000569|ENVO:00002023; material: ENVO:00002151; isolation source: ocean water from marine abyssalpelagic zone ...
GATTAATCAGCTCGTTGAACGCGGGATCCCAGTTTGGGAATTGTTGCAGAAAGTCACGGGTAAAAATGTTGCTGAACTAAACAAATTATCGAGCGCTGGCAAGTTGGGGCGTGATGTTATTAAAGCACTGATCGATGAAATGGGCGCTGATAGCGTTGGGTCGGCAGCGGCCAACATGTCATTACTGTCAGGCATGGTATCGAATGCAAAAGATAACCTTGATCAATTCTACAATCTAATTTCCGAATCTGGTTCAATGGATTGGCTTAAATCACAAATTAGTGATTTAAATAAAACGTTTGCCGAAATGTCTAGTGACGGTAGTCTGCAAAAGTGGGCCCAATCGATTAGTGATACGTTGATCGCGGTAGGTGAGGGCGTTAAATCGACCATTGGTTTTTTGCGTGAATACAGCAGTGAAATAGCGACAGTCATCAAAGTTTGGGCGGGTTTAAAAATTGGGACGTTTTTCACTAGTGTAGTCAGTGGCGCTGCCGCTGGTGTTACCGCGCTAAGAGCACTAACGGTTGGTATTACGGCCAGTAGTGCCGCTACTGGTGTTGCTGCTGCTGCGTCATTAAAATGGCATAAAGCATTGGCGCTTTTTGGTCGTGCCAGCGTTTATACGTTTTTAGTTCAGCAACTTGTCGATGTTGGTTTTGCATATCGAGACATGACGGTAGCGCAAGAAGAAGCCAGAAAATCACAGCTGGCATCACAGGTTCAAGCAGCATTATTAACTGAAAAACTTTCTAAAATATCAGCTGCTACTAATATAAATATTACCTCAATGACCGAGTTTGATGCTTTATTACAGCAAGGGAAAATCATCTATGATGATGTGATAGGTTCATACACCACGCTAGAGCAGCAACAGGTAAAACTAGCTGCGTCCACTAAACTAGCATCTGAAGCTGAGGCTGAAAAGCAGCAGAGAATGACGTTTACCGTTGAAGAATCATTACGTGTTATTGAAACGCTAGATGCGCAGTCAAACTCACTTGAGGGCGTGACCGGTGGTGTTAATGGGTTTATTTCGGCTATAGACTCAGCACGAACCGCGTTGCAGGGTTCAAATGAAGATTATCATAGCCAGCTTACGTTGCTTGATGAGCTTCAGCGAAAGTTTCAGGCTCATCAAGAAACGCTTGATCGCCAAACATTAATCACCGGTGGACTAACTGAAGCGTATAAACTTCTCGGGTTAGAATCTGGTGTGGCACTTGAAGAACTCGCGACTAAACAGCAAGCAGCATTTGAACTCATACAGAGAAGTAAAGAGCCTCTAGAACAGCAGCGGGCAGCGTATTTAAAATGGGCTGAAGCCGCGCTAAAAGCCGCCACCGCCACAGGTGAAGGTATCCCTAAGTTAGTGAAAACCAAAGCCGCCGCGCTAGGGTTAACAAGTGAACTCGGCAAGTTGGTTACTGCGTCTAACCAAGTATCAGCAGCAATCGGAAATCAAAGTTTAGCGGTATCAAAACATAAAGATCAACTGTCGCGCATCAGTGTTGCTATTAAAGAAAATACGCGAGTAATGGATAGCTCAACAGCCTCTGTTAAACAAAAGTCAGCAGCTAGTCGTGAACTAATGAGATTGCAGGGTTTGCTACGTGAAGAAACTCGGTCATTAACTAAAGTTCAAAAGTTTGAAACCCTCACGTTACATCAACTTCAAAACGAAAAAGCGCAGCTTACTAGCCGAATGAATGAGTTAAACGGAAAATATCAACGCGGTATTATAAACGCTCAACAATACAACCATCAAAAATCGAAAATGGCTGACATATTATATGTCGTCAACAATTTGTTGGGTGATTTCAGAAATTCACAGGATGGCGCGACTGATGCGACGATTCGCGGCACGCAGGCGATGATTGAATCCAATAGAACCATGGAACAGTCAATTTCAATTAGAGAGCGAATGGTACAGCAATCAAGACTAACGCGCGGATCAACTCGAACAGAAGTCATCGGTTTTGCTAAAGACAAATCGAAGCCCACAGAAAATAGCAATGATGATGCTGGCCAACCATTTGGCTGGCGTAAGAATGCTACGGCGAATAATAATCATAAACTCAATTCTGATACTGAAACGGTTCAAACCGTCGAGTATAGCGTTAAAGAAATCAATAACAATTTCAATCAACTATCTAGTGACATATCTCACCTAGTTAAATCCATGACGCAACAGCGCAGCAGTAATCAGCAGGGGGTGACATTAGAGATTGCACTGCCAGACGGTAACAAAATGCGGGCTGAAATCGTTGATGAATTGGACGATAGATTTTTGAGACAACTAGAAGAATTACAGCGAGTTTCGTCATGATTAATATTGCATCGAGAATGCTAGATAATTTTGTGTGGTCCAATAAATATGATTGGACGGGTGTTGTACAACAAAAAACCAGAACGCTAACGGGCGCAATGATTATAGAGCCGACTAAAACGGCAGTCGGCCGACCAATTACTTTAACGAGTCATTTAGAAAAAAATGCGATATTCCAAACGTTAAAAAATCATTCAATGACGGAAACAGGGCAGTTTACTATTGATATTAATGGCACCCAGTACTCGGTGGTGTGGCTGCATGAAAACATAGCGGTCAGTGGTAAGCCAATTAGTAATTATTCAGATCAAGAACCTGATTTTTTTAGTGATATATCTTTAAAATTAATGACAGTGTGAGCATAAAATGCAAAGAACAGATCTTAAAATCTTTAAACCACAGCGATTAGGGAATTATGATAGCGCTGGCGGTCATCGAACCAACAACGAAGTTGAAAGTGGAAAGCTTAACGAGGTTTTCGGCGCGATATCTGATGTTGATCATGCGCGTTCGTCACTAGATATTGTCAAACTGTATCCAGCGGTTAGCACGACTGATGATAGCCGATTGCAAAATGCGCATGTGTTTATTGGTGAGCAGCCAAATGATCCGCTAGTCAGCACGTTGATTGTTGAGTCGTTATTACTCACTGACCAAAGTTTATTATCAGACATGAAAAATATCATTTCTGATAGTGCCTCTAAATTTCATGGCACGACTAAATCAACGTCTGAAAGTTCAGGCAATACGATTGAGCTCGAACACATCAGATCGTCAATATTACCTATTTTTCAACAAACTAATCCCGTATTTTCTACTCGTGCATATTCACTAAGTGCTGATGATGCTGATGCTGATCTTGTTTGGAAACCGTTAGTTGAACTTGAATACAGCTCTGGTGATGCACACGTTGCATTTTTAAGCATGCCAATTCCTAACTTATTAACAGATCAGCCATGGTGGCGCGTTGGTTATCCCGCGCTAAACCCGCTGACTGATAGTAATTATTATAATAACAATAGTGACATGTATGATTTGAATAGTGGGCAGTCTCGCGCCGTTTATTCAATAAATAATAACAATCTGCAAATTGAGTTGCTAGATCCTTTAGTGCCAAATTCAACATTCAAATTATCGTATCGAAGCAATATTGGTTGTCGGTACCACTCGTTTACACAAAGTGGTTCAATAGCATTAAATGCGAACGAGCGTGTTGCTAAACGCTCTGTGAAATTAAAGCAATCGGGCAGTAATGCTGTCGTCTTTGATGATGGATCAGGTCTGTTTATCAATGGTGATAGAGTTGTTTTTGCTCAAATAGATTATTTGACAGGTATTATAACGCCAAGCGCCAGTGTTGATTTTAATGGTACTGTCGATGAAAATTTAGGATCAGTCATAGAGAAAGCAATCCCGCGTTCAGTATCAGATCCGGTTTATCAGTCTCAAATATCATTTCAGTTATCTTCAGTACGATTTGTCATGTTGTCGGTTTACATAAAAATCACGTTATCTAATGATACTGTTTTTAGTGTTAACGCGGACTCGCAAGGGGTGATTTCTCATGCTAATTGCACCGGTTCTATTAGCGAATTTGGGCGTGTGTCACTTAATTTTTTAAATGGTATCGAGGTTGTCACCATTGATTATGATTTTCAAAAAATATCAACTCACTTTATCACGCCATCATGGATTGGGCTGACGCTAGATAATCTTGGTCTAGTCGATATTATTCATAAAAACAACTTAATATCTATTCAGAATAGAGACCGCACAGAGCATCAAACGTTAACAGCCGCGCAGGTTATTAATGCAAGCGTTCAGGCGAGTTTTGTTGACATCATGGATGCAAACAATGAAAGTTTATGGCACCCAACCGACGATAATTACAGCTATGACAAAACAACCGGGGATATTACCATTAACGCGGGTGTTTCTAATTTCGCGCCCCCATTTGTGCTCACAGTGATTCAATCAGAACTTGTTTTAGTTGCCGATGTTGTCGGAAAGCAGCTGACACTATTGTCACCACTCAGCCGGACTTACCCCGTTGGTGCCACTGTTTCATCAGTGTATGAAATGGGGGATTTTCAAGCGCGGGTGCGACACGAAAGAACGATAGAAGCATGGCAAAATAATTTTGATGATAATGGGCCGCGTGGATCTTCTAATCTCAATACTATTCAGTATCCAATCGAAATGAATAATATTGGCGCAATCAATCAAAAATGGGCCATCGTATTTACATCAACGACAGCATTTAGGTTGTACGGTGAGCATGTTGGCAACGTGGCCAGTGGCGATATTTTAAATGACTTCTCGCCATTAAATCACATTACTGGCGCATTCTATTTCATGATCAGAAAGCAAGCATTTGGTAGTGGGTTAAACCCAGGTGAAGCATTTTTGTTTGAAACCCCTGCGGCCAGCAAACCAGTCATCATGACTCGCGCGGTTTCAGCGGGTCATAGCAATGTCGATTTTGATTCAACGACACTCGAATTCCGTGGAAATAAGGACTAATAATGATAACTCAACCAACCGTTTACCGCTGGGATGATGTCGGGGCACCGCTTTTAGATCTAACAAAAGGCTCTTTAGTTAATGTATTAAAAAAATGTTTGATTGATGGCTATGGCGATAAATCACCCGCTGGCTGGCTGCTAGAAACCGAGTCTCAAGATCAATTCAACATGATCATAGCCCCGGCGTCGCGCGCTTGGTTTTATGTTATTTATGATGACGAGCGAAATGTGGAGCAGGGCAATGAATCCGCGATGGTTGGCGCTATTGACTCATACACTGATGTTGAAACTATATATAGCTCGTTGCCGTATGCTAGCTGGCAAAGCCGAGTGCCGCAAATGCAATATTGCAATCAATGCATTGTTAAATCAAACGAAACAAATGAATGGACAATAATAGCTAATAACGAAACTATATACATATTGACGAAAGATCGAACAAACAATCTTATCAGTGTGATAGGTAAAGTTAATGATGTTGGCAGTTTTAGTAATTACATTTGCTTGGCTGCAAATCCTTATTACTCTAACACTAATAGCTATCATAACCGGAAGCAGATTTATTCTAAAAAGCCAACTATTAGTATTCATACATTAATAGCAGTGAAAAGAGACATTAATACTGAAACATTTGGATTCATCGATGGTTTCAGTATTGACGGCGAAGTCAATTCATCTAAATCGGAAAAATTTTCACAACAAGGCATTTTGATTAGTCCCATAGCAATCAATCAATCAAATGAATTGATTTTTCAGTTTACGGGGCTATATATGTATTTAAACCCACCTTCTTCAATGCCTGAATTTGGCAGCGTTAATGCGGATGGGAGCATTAACCTTGATAATTGGGTAATTCAAACAACGGGGTGGCAATGATATATCCATTTATTATACCTCACGGGCCAACCGCCGAATTAACTCTAAAAAAAATTCATGGTAATTTGTCTGATTCCGCAGAAAATGCAGGGATTAAACAATCGGTTATCGCGGTAGAACATAGAAATGTGAATTTTAATCTTTGTGGTGGCACTGTCACTGATAATCAGGGTAATTTTGAGATGTTTGTACCTGCAAATATTGCCGATGGTCTGATTGTTATTGCATTCGACCGCAACCATGGGTTTAGTCCTGTTATTGAAGATATGATCACGCCTGAATCCATTACTATTACATTATGATTTTATTAAAATTTAGCCGACTACACCAGCCAAGTACCATGCCGCTACAATTGGTTTTTGGCGAGGGCAGCGCTCCCATCATTCCGGTTGAATACATCGGGATAATGGCAAGTGCTAGCTGGATAAAGCCAGGAAAGGTATCGTTATTACACAGTTTGGCGTGGCACAGTGATTCAGTCGCTAGCGCTCATCAATTATCATATAGCGTGGGCGATTCGCAGTGGTTAACGTCACGTTTTAAATGGAGCGATGGCGTATCAATTTCTAAAGAAATTATCGTTTCGTTCAACAAGTCATCAAACATCACGAATGAATGCGTCATACCATGGTTTTCAACCGCTCTGCACACTGTCTCGCATGATTTCACATTCAAAGGTAATCATTTAGCGGCTGATATAAACGATATAAAATGGCGCGATAACACGCAGTGCTATTACTATTCAAAAACTCAGTATTGGAAAAAAATTACAAATAGATATGAAAGCATGGCTGCACATTGGGTTATTAATCCTGATTTCGAAATGCAGTCAATCAAAATAAATTATGGACCAACCCCGCTTGAATACGTTTGTTATCGAGTCGCGCATCCCGAGATTGGACGGGTTAAATTAACATTTAATGGGCTACGAGCAACGAGCTCATCCATAAAATTAACATTTAAACTTCCTGAAAAAATTTGTCAATGGGGCGAAGGTGGCGGGCTGTTACGTGCTCATGATGATCTGCCGATTTTAAATCGAAAAATACCGATTGAGCCACAATTACGGAGTAGTTACATAGTGAAGCCTGAAATTTTATGCGTTCGAACTAATGATAATCAAGAAATTTTAATCACAGGATTTGATTATCAAACGTCACGATCTCAGTTTGCAGCAACAAGCACGATTAAGTTTTGCTCTAGGATTGATTACGAACGTGCGTTGAATCAGCTGCTAAAAATTACCGTCAATGGCTATGATTTCTTTGTTTTTATCGAGAAACCATCGACTAACCGCCGCTTTAATTATCAATCATATTCAGCCAGTGGCCGCAGTCGTTTCTCGGAACTATCCGCGCCAACGGCTCGAACGAGTAGCCACACGAATCAAACCACCAAAACATTGCTTGGTTTGATGTCAGAGATTGTCGAATATTCAGGATGGAGTATATTCAGTCAAATTATCGATTACCCAGTGCAAGCGTTGGCATTTAGTTACAGCGGTAAAACCCCAGCGGAGGCGTTGGTCATGTGTGCATCGGCAATTGGTGCCAGGCTAAACATCGATGATGCGAATAAAAAAATTGAAGTGTTGCCGTATTGGCCCGTCATGCCATGGGATACTGATTCGGCAATCTGTGATGTGATCATTAATGATTCGTTAATTACTCAGCACAATACAACGCTCAATGTTAAAAATGAATTTAACGTGGTGATGGTAAGAGGCTCGCAACTTGGGGTTTCTTGTAAAATAAAACGAGCGGGTACATTAGCTGATTTATACGCTCCTGATGTTGTTGATCAGTTAATTACAGATAACCAAGCGGCTCGGCAACGCGGTAGTTGTATTATTGCCAACTCAGGTAACAAGGAAGTATCGACAATAACAACCCCAATAATGCCTGATTTACCACCGATGTTACCGGGCATGCTGATCGGTGTTCGTTATGACACTGAAATATATAAAGCGACATGCGATAGCCTGTCAATATCGGCCACGGTTTCTAACGCTGGCGCTGTCACAGTTAATCAAAAAATAACGGTGTTTAAAAATGTCTAATTCATTTAACCGGCTCCATGCCATTTTACAAAAACCGCAGCGATACATTACTAAAATTGACGTTGTTAACTCCAACGGTACAACGGTGATTATTAACAGCGATGGCGGCAAAGAAACCGTGCTGGGCGATAGTGTATCGTCTGGCTTTGCATATGTTGAAAACGGCATCATTCTCCGTGCTGCAGCAACACTCTCATACACTGAAATCGAAATTTAAGGATAACAATATGCACGCTGTTGAATTTAATTCTGTTGCAAAAGATATCGCGAATGAAATCACTGTTGGTGCCGGTGATGTTGAATCAATTATTTTAAGAATTTTGAATGATCGCCTTTCTAATGTTATTTGCATGCAAATTCAAATTGACGATTGGATCTTTATTCCAAAGTCGATGAAAGCGATTCGGGTGCCTGTGTATGGCGCGGCATATAACGCGATTGCTGACATTACATTTACAGCCGAGAAAACGGCGTTTATCAGCGGGCTAATGACCAAAAATGATGAATTCAGCCGGAGTGATCGACGGGCGTTCAAGAAGTTGTTTGAACAATTGGGAGTTGATGCGATCACTTGGCAACGAATGCGGGATTGTAAACCGCGTGACGTTGCAGTTGATTTAGCTAGTTAGGTGAGATCATTATTTTTCGTGGTTTATTATTCATCGTCAGGATCAGATTCAAAACCGTCAGCCTTTCCCATTTCATACGCCATTTAAAAATATATTCATTTCCTTTAGTAACGTGTAATACTTTCATCAAATAATATTCTGGGGTTTATTTGTTGGCTTCTTAATTTGCTTGCTGAGGGCGCAATAAACACCAAGTGATTAGGCGTATTTATGCGCCTAACTGCCGCCTTAAACTTTTTGCCGCGTGGCATTTCGCATTTGGAACGGTAGCCGCCCAACTTCATAAACCATTGCTCATAAGCATTCTTTGGCATGTACAGCTTCGCGGGTGAAACTGATGATTGTCGTGGATGTAAAAGAGACATTTTTATTTTCCTTGGTTTATTTAACTAAATTTTTAGTTACCGCTATTTTATAAAGTTCGGGGTAACTATCCATTGTTATTTTGTCATAGCGCGCAGCTATGTTGCCCTCAATTTCGCCCAGGTCATAAACGCCAGATTCATCATGTAAGCATTTAAACTCGCCAAAGTAGCATTCATTATCAAGCTCAATAACTAAATGAATGTCTAATCCACTTCTTGATACCAAGTCGCCGCTATTAAATTTTAATGCCATAAAACTATTTTCCGTGGTTAATCTTGTGGTTTATGCGGCGCGGCCATTACGCCATCTTGTGGGTACCCGATCACCATCTCGTCATCACCAACTTTAACATGAATGCCGTCATCATCGGTCGTGTAGTAAAGTGAGGCTTTATGCTTTGCTATCAGCGCTTGTAAGTCTGTTAGAAATTCATCCATTATCATTTTCCGTGGTGTTTAAACCGTTGCAAAACATGCAACGGTTGAACCTGTAAGCTTTACTTACAAGTTGGTTTATTATTTTTGGTTATTTCACCAACCATTTGACCAATAGTATAACAAGTGGCCCAGCCAGTGAAATACGCGCCAACTAACGTGATAATACGAACATAAACATTATTATCCACCACATTAAGCGCCAAGAATACAGCAAAGCACAAGGCTGATACTGCGAGTTTTAATAGCTGCTTTTCCATTGGTTACAATTCCTTAATCTATGTCAACGACACCAATGTCGGCGACATAATTACTTTTCCTTAATGTTTGGCTGGTTGTCGCGTTCTTCCATGTAACCAAACGCCCACGCTAAAAATAGAAGTGAATTTTTAGGGTAGGGGTTATCATTTAATTCATAATCAGCGTAGTAATTTTCACGACCTTTAGATTCGGCAGTTTTCTTTTGTTTAGCTGTTTCAAGTCCTGAAGCGGAACTTTTAGCGCTGACGCTCCCTTTAACGAACGCTCGCCATTCGATATAAACAACGCTGTGGCACTTATGGCACGTAAAGCTTGAATGTCCAAACCCGCTAGGTTCGTTAGGCGTATTACAATGGGGACAACTTAATGAATTCATCGCTTTTCCGTATTAGTTGATTGTTGTAATCTGGCGGTACAAAGTCCAACCATCGCAAAATTCATCGTTAAACACTTCTACCGCTTTCTTTGTACTCAGTATTGGCGAAAGGACTTGTGTTGATGTTTCCGTGACAGCAACATCATTTAGAACGGCCATACCCTTTACTTTTTCATAGCCTTTCTTACGCATTTGATTTTCAATGTGAATAGACATGCTGTTTTTCCGTGGTCTATGGCGCCACTATTGGCGCCGTTAATTATTCAGTTTCATCAACATCAGTTGTGGCGCCACAGTCCGAACACTTGTAATTACTTAGGTCGGTATCGGGATCAACATACTTAAATTCGTGGTATGTATGATCGGCACATTCGCTGCAATATATTTCCATAATATTTTTTCCGTGGTTTATGCCGCTAGGCTTTTAATGATGGCTTCCGCAGCACCATCACCGTTATCTCGGTTGTATGATGACGTTCTTAACTCGTCACCGCTTAGATTGATTTTCATGACTCGACCATTTACATAATCAAAATGTTGCTGGCCGTTATCTAGCAATTTTTGCGCGTCATCAACCGTCATTACAGCAGTGTGATTTTGAAGAAAGCCCATACCCAATGGTCTGGCTCCCGCATATAAAGCAGCAAGAACATCTGCTTTATTTAGGTTTGAAATATCTATTGTGCTCATAGTATTTTTTCCTTGAAACTATTTAGCTCTGAAATTCTTAACTTCAAAACCTTAATTTTTTTGTTTGTCTGTTTTTGCCGCTCTTTATGTTCAATCAGTATTTCTTGTTTGATAAACAGCTCAGTCAGCGGCTTAATTTCATCAATTGTCGTGTCGTATTCACAATTAAACTGCACCCAAGCCGCGTCGGAGTATTTATGCGTTGTACCGTCTAATATGTGGCGGCAAAACGGACAATAAAAATTTGGCATATCGGTCATTGCTGTTTTTCCGTATTAATAATCGCGCTTAGGTGAAGGTTTAATAAAAACTTCCCTAATTCATTTGTATAATGAAAATAAGTGCCAGCCATGAACACAAAATATATCGAGTCAAAAATATGTGGAAATGTTTCACCCCATATAACGTATTCAATCGACGCAAAAACTAGCTGACCGAATAGCGTTGTTCCAAACCACAACCAAGTCATTTTGCTAATATTTAGCTGACAAAGCGCAAATATTTTAGCTTTGAATTTACCGTTTATTGTTTCGCTGGTATAAATCATCAATGTTTTTCCTTGAAACTATTCGTAGTTAATTTGAATGTCTTGGTCGTCGTGAAATTCATCATGCCAATCAGGATCACCGCCATCATTTTTAATCCCAACAATGGAAGCAACACGGATCGGCAAGCAAATATTTGGATCTAATTTCTCAACAACAAGTGATCCGCTGTGCGAAAACAGCTTTAATGTTTTAGGCCACTTCTTAGCTAGTCGCTCAAGTGATGCAATGGCATTTTGTTCTTCTTTCGTTATTGTGGTTTGCATCGTATTTTTTCCGTATTAGTTAACATTCAAGATCGCTGATATTTTCAGCCATCAACATAAGAGCGCGTTTTCTATTCCCGCCGCAAATATCCATAGAGCGCAAAAACGAAGAAATGTGTTTACCAGACTCGACGTTTATTTGTTTTTGACATTGAATTAAACCGAGCATGTGAATTCTCGTTCCATTAGCCGATTCGAAAACTGCGCCACTTAGTCGTTTCCACTTCCCTCGTAATTTCATGCTATTTTTTCCTTGAAACTATTTAAGGTATTCTTCAACTTCACTTTCTCGAATAAATTGAGGCTGAATAACTAAGTTGTTTTTTTTGCCGGCGCGTTTGCTCATATCGTTATTAACGATCTCTTTCAGTTTCTCAGCGGCCTCGTCAAAGGTTTTAAAGAAATGATTAAATGAATGTTCGCTATATACATTCCACAATTTAACGCGGCTTTCGTTGTCCTTTTCTTTGAGAAGTCGTGTTGACTCTTCATTAGCAAATTGAAGTTGATCATGAGACATTTGTTTTAGCCAGTTTGTAGTTCCTGAGCCGCATATCCCATCACTTTCAAGGATGCTTAAAACAGTTTTGGCACCCTCGTGCATAGTCCTAAAGCGTTTTGCTTTATCGTCGCTGCACCAATCGGCATCAGAGACTGTTTTTAGGTGTTCAATCTGTTCTTCGATAGCGGCTTTAACGCCATCGCTTATTTGTGTATAAAAGGCATTCTTAGCCATAGTATTTTTTCCGTATTAGTTAAACGTGTGTAATCGTTTGGTCTGCGCAGCGCTTTGATTGCTCAATGTCTGATTCTTTTGTTAGCTCTTTAGGCCAATTTACAGTTACATCACCGCCATCATTATCATGATCCATAACTTCATGAATGTAGTCTTGCATTGTGTCGCAATTCTCGTCATCTTCCGCTGTTACGAAGAATCGCTTAGTTATCGTCACATCAATTTCAAAATATTTAGCCATAATTTAAGTCCTATTTTTTCCTTAATGTTTGACTGCTGGATTTTCTGAACGATCTAAAGCATATTCTAGATATTTCTCGCTACCAGTTTCGATATGTTCAATGTTGCCACCGCGACTAGTTTTAAATTTACCCAACGGCAGAAATACGCGTGGGAATTCGTTGTGCCATTGGCCGTACTCGCCCCAATGATCCGGCTTAATCTTTCCATCGTTTAAAAAGTTAACGGGCCCACATGCGCGGCATATCTTCTTGCCTTTGAGTTGCGGCGCATACGACCAGTCGTAAATGCGAGAAATCGACTTAAACCCCTGATTAGCACACGCTGTATTTTCTACACAACCGCAGTTTTCACATTGAAATAAACTCATTAATTTATTCCGTGCTGTTTAGTTTTTTGATTTTATTAACGCATCGACCGCAAGCATTGCGAGCCAGTTTGCTCGGCACATCTGAAGTTTCGCCATTACTCGTTAACGGTTCAGCACCACACAAACTAACATTTCCAGTTGTTGCATCTATCAAAAACGCATGGCTTGCTCGTTTTTGGTTTTGGCCTTGCCATTTTACTTTTAGAGTCATAATAATTTTTTCCGTATAAATATTTAGTTAAATTTATGCTTTGCTTTCATGGCTTTAATATCGTCAAAGGCTTTATTCATTATCAGCCCCTCTAGATGCAACGAAAACATGCTACGCTCAGAATCTATTAACCAAGCATCTTTATGGAATGTATCAATTAGATGCTGCTCGTATTCGTCAATAACATCGGCCATTTCGTGCTGATGTAAAAACTCCTGTATTTCAACCGCAGTCGCAAAAGCATTAGCAACTCTAGGGTTTCTAGATAAATGATTAATGACAGATTTATCACTGCTTTCGTTTAGCTCATAACCCTGACCAGCTAGCACTATTTGCGCTAATCCCTGAGTTTGTTCGTATATCTCTATCTCGGTCATAACAATTTTTTCCGTATTATTTTGGCGGGGTTACCGCCAGTTAGATTAATTAGCCACACAGGCCGTAACGACTAGAACACACATCGACATCGAGTGACGCTTTCACCAGGTCATAAACCATCCCGCCTCGCCCAGTTCGCGCCCATTCGATAACGTCCCGAACATTACCACCGATAATATTCCCTCTCGGGCCCAGCATGGAGGTGCCTTGATACGCCTCAGTATCTAGTATGAATGCTGAGTTATAGCGAACCTTGTTGCCGAGCTTGAACGCTTGAGCGACGCGCTTCTTTTTACCGTTAACAGTTTGGGTCACCATCTGTTTGAACTGTCGGCGGTTAATATGTCCTGCGAGCATCCAATGGCACCAGCGGCTAACCATTAGCACTTGCTTTTCCCAGCGTTCAACA
>SPKZ01012305.1_pt1 | contig 13666 bp, 10 predicted proteins | sample 2456571 | NCBI WGS metagenome assembly SPKZ01 (sample SAMN11192286, study PRJNA482655) | marine metagenome | biome: ENVO:00000447; feature: ENVO:00000244|ENVO:00000211|ENVO:00000569|ENVO:00002023; material: ENVO:00002151; isolation source: ocean water from marine abyssalpelagic zone ...
CGCGAACTCGCAACATTGCTAATGGGATGGCAACTGCGGCGTTCCATTGAGACTGCACAACGCGCAGGAGAATGTGATCAATAGTCAGGTTGGGGCCCCACGCTGCAAGGGACCGCAGCCGAAGGCGAGGACGCCGCAGGCCCAACGGGCCGAGGACCTAAGGAAATAGCTCCGCTCGAGACGCGTATGACGAGTGAGCGAAGCCGGCCTCCCTTATCCAGCGGGGTGGGCGGCGTAGCGATCGTCAATTGGGTCTTGAACCGCGGACTCGCCGGATCTGGGCCGTCCTCAGCCTCCCAGATCGAAATAGAGGTTCGCAGAGACGAGAATCTCGAATGCATCAAAAGCAGATCCGGCGTGAGGAAAACGGAAGTGGGCTTCAATGTCGCCTAAGAGTTGGTCGTTGGGGTCGAGCGTGAAGCCGCCGAATACGCCGAGGGGGACGCGCATGCGATCGTCGATGCCTTCTAGACGGATGGCGACTTCGGGTCCTACGTAGGCCCATCGAGTTGTTTGGATGGGCACGGTGAGAGGCACTTCGAGATCCACACGGTTGGCGCCCGCTGTGTAGAAGCTGAGGAACACGCCCGTATCGATCCGAAAAGCGCCGCCACTGTTCAACATGACCGGGAGGCCTGCGTGCAGCGCCACGTCGCCCTCAATAGGCAGCATTAAGGCGCCAAAGGCTCCCACTTCGTAGTCGGCTTGCTTCGAAAAACTGTAGGTTCCGAACAGCGTCGGCGAATGGGCATCCAGATCCGGCGCGAAGGCCATGGGCATCACCAGGCCTACATCTAGCTTGTCCATCACCCCGAAGCTCGCTCCGGCATTCAGTCGCCCGCGATTGGGGCCATCATGCGCCAAAAACGAAAGTTGCCCGCTGCGTAGGGGCCAGTCCGGGCCGCCATGAATCTGTAGCGTCCCCTTGGGGGTCACCATGTCCCTTTTGACGTGCTCCACCGGTAGCCGTGACGTATCCGCAACCGCCGAATTCACAGCTCCCGCGGTCAAGAGCAGCCCAAGAACAATACTTCGAGTTCGAATTCCCATAGCGGGCCGACTCTAGATCGCTTTCATGATCCGGTCCAATAAGACCTACTGGACGATGGCTGCACGACCCCCGTTGGCTGAGGGTGGGTCGCTTCGCTCTCTCGTCGGCGCTGTCTTGGCGGGAGCTATTTCTCTAGGTCCTCGGCCCGATAGGCCTGCGGCGTCCTCGGCCCGGGGGGGGGGCCTGCGGTTTTTCCGACCGGGGCCCCAATGCCCCAACCCCGGTCGCGCGTGGTCTCGAAATGTGGCGTAGGTGTGTTGCCAGAAGCGATTGGGGCCCCACGCTGCAAGCAACCGCAGGCGCGAAGCGTCGAGCACGGCTCGTCGACTGGACTCGCCCCCGACTAGTGCTGAATACCGACTAATTTTAGCGTCCGATGGATGAGGCGAAAGTGAAATTCCGCGGGAGGGGGAGGGCTATGGTTCCCTCTTTGAGATTGGATTCTTACGATTAGGTAGTCGCCGGGGGCGTTGGGCATGGGGATGGTGACGCTGTCGTGTTTGGGGAACAGCTGGGTGTCGGGGCGGAGGCGGACTCCTTCGGCGTCTAGGAAGCTGACTTGGTAGCGGGTGGAGTAGTCGTTGGCGAGGGACCAGACAAGGGCGTTGTCGGCGAGGACCAAGTGTTCGCCGAGGGACACAAACTCCATGGGGCTGACGCGGGCGAACCAGTGGCGGGCGAGGATGGCGCGGCGGGCTTCTAGGGTTTGGGCGAGCTGGTCTCGTAGGGCGTGGTCTGTGATGCCGGACTCTTGGATGAAATGATCGATCAGTCCGCGGGGGATGCGCATCATGCGTTTGGTGATCCAGTAAGCGTCTTCGGCGCGGAGAAAATCCGCGGGCTCGTAGGGGCGACCCATTCGGTAGGATGTTGGATTGAGTCGGGGAGAAAAGCCCTTCAGACGGTCGTCGTAGGCGCCGGGGACGCTCGGGGGTCTTGAGGCGAGACCGAGGGTCCAGAGGTTCTTCAACAGGTTGCCGCTTACATCGCCGACGGCGTCCACTCTCTCGCGTACAAAGCGCGGAGAGCGCAGGCTGAGGCTGTGTTCGAGGCGGTCGATGTAGTGTCGTAGGTATCCGTTGCGCGGTGTTCCGATGAAATAGTCCCGCGTGTGTTTGGGCCCGACGGAACGCAGGCCCAGCCAGAGTGCGAGCAATGGCAAGGCGCGCAGGGAGCGGCGATCGATAGGACTGAACCAGTCGTTTTTGTCGCCGGGGCGGCGAGTGCTCATGTGCGTGGGGCCGAGATCGTAGCCGGGGTAGGCTGTCGCGAGTACGGGCTTTCCGTCGAAACGCCGAAGGAAGATCTCGGCGTTTCGCTTCAGATCCGGCTCGGCGAACCGATTGGCGTCGAAGCGCCAGAGGTGCGTCTCACGGGCGTGGTATCCGACGGCCTGGGCGAGCCGAGGGGCGATGATGCCGGCGGCGCTCCAGCTGTGGGGGAACTGATTGGGATCGACCAGCAGGATGTATCGTACCTGGCGGGCGTCTTCGAGAACCATCTCCCGGTGACGGAGGGAGACGCTGAGTATTTTTAGATCGCCTTGGGGGCGCCCCTTGACCGTGGTGAGTTGATGAAAGATGTCGAGATCGAGTGGCCGGGGCTGGAACCAACTGGAGCTGGGTAGCTCATCGTAGGCATTGCGATCGAGGGCGCGGGCAATGGCAGTCGCGCGCAGTTGGTTGACGAGGGGGCGGCGAAGATAGACGTCGGGGAGCTCGACGGCGTCGTGCAGACGATGGACTTTCGGTCTTTGGATGAGGGCGTTGTCCTTGATCTGACGTACCGGAGGAGCGCTGGAAAAACGCGCCGGGTGCGCGTAACAGCCCGACAACGCCGTACCAATAAACAACCAGAAGAAGGGACGCTTCATTTGTGTTGCCGATCGCCGAAGGTAGGAGCGAGACCAATGCGTAACAGTAGTCGCATGCCCTCTGGGCTGAAGGATGTTGCGATAGAACCTAAGGGAGTGGAGCGGCTGAATATATCGACGCCGACCCCGCCTGCGTAGCGCAGTCCGTTGAGGGTGAGCTCGCGTGTGTTGGGGGCGACAGTGGCGATGTCGGCGAACAATCGGGCGGCGAAGAACCGCGCGAGGGCCCAGCGGTAGTCGAGGGAACCCACGAGGGACACGTAGTCCCGGCGGTTGTTGAAGCCGCGAAAGTCTGACTGAGAGGGGAGGAGAATGAAGGGTACGTTGGTGTCTCCGACAGGAGAAATGGTGTCCACCACTATCTTGGGAGACAGCACACCCGCGGTGCGCCCAAATCGCGTGAAGCTAGCGAGTCGGCCTCCGGTTTTGGCGAAGCGGGTGGACTGCGTCTTGCCCAGCTCGCCGCCGTAGCCAGCGTAGACCTCCGCGAGATAACCCGGGGAGGGACCACCGCGAGTGCGGCGGGTATCGTAACGTAAGGAGGCCTCGGAGTAGACGATCCGGGAGACTCGTAGGGCGTCGTCGTAGTCTCGCAGCTCGAACACAGCCCGCATGCGATCGGTGCCGGCGCCATTGCTGAGGTGACGCTGGTTCAGGCTGGAAGAGAGCAAGAATTCGCCGTGTTCGATGGGGCGCACGCCGTAGCTGAATATGTAGCGCTCTTGGCGAACGTCGTAGAGACCCTTGCGAGCGCTACCGAGAAAGTGATTGCGGGGATCGTTGGCGGGATCTTGCCCGAGCCCCAAGAAGGAGACGCCGCTGGTGGCCGCGTGGAAGGACTCGAGGGTGAAGACCTCGGGCAACCAGTGAGCAGCGTGGTAACGAACACGGGACTCGGCGACCAAGCTGCGAACGCCGCCGTAGCCGACGCGAACCGACGTGGCCAGCGGACCCGAGCGCGCGATCATACGACCGCCGGCGTTTAAATCGGTGCCGGTCTCCATAAACAGCGTCGGGAACACGCTGATTTGTCCGCTGCGAGGGTTAAATAAATCGTGAACCCGGGGCACAACTTGTTCGTCCTCCATCAGGCCGGCGGCGGTGCCGGTGGCTATGAATCCGAGCTCGACGGCCCCGCGCGGGATCAGCAAGAACCAATCTGCGACGGTGCGGCCGGTGTCGAAAGGCCCCCTGGGCTCCCGCTCGACACCGCTCACTTGCTCAGGTTCTTCCGCCGTGACCGTTGTGCTGCCAGCGGACTCCCGCTCGCGCGCGTCGTCGTCTTGGGCGCGTACCGCGGGATTTGCGAGCAGAATGGAGAGGGCCAGGAGCCGGGCGCAGGGTCGAAATGAGGGAAGCTTTGCCACGGTGAACTCTACACAGAGGCTTTACATCAAAAGGCCTGGCGAGACTGGCGGTCCGCTGGGAAACTAGGCATGAGGTTCGTGTTTTGACCCCGTTTCATCTCGCCGCGCTTGCGTTCACCGTTTGGATGGTGATTGACGCTCTCCGACGTCGGGCGCCCTACTACTGGTTTTTAGTCATGCTGCTGCTCCCGTCAGGGGCAGGCGCCGTGGCTTACTTTATCATTGTCAAGATGAGGAAGGACTTTGGTGGCGGCCGCAAACGTGCGTTCCGTGGATTGGAGCCCGAGGTGCTGGAGAATCTCGCAGCTCACACCGAGCGCCTGCCGAGCAGTAGTGCACGGCTGGATCTTGCAGCGGCCCTTGAGGAGCAGGAGCGCTACGCCGACGCCGCCAATATCTTCGGTCATGTATTGCGTGCCGAGGGGGGCGTGCAGTCAGGATCTACTGATGCGCTGGCAGCTGCCCATGGCCTCGCGTGCTGTAAGATAAGCCTTGGCGAGCCTAACGTAGCGGTGGATTTGCTCTGCGGGGTGCTGGAAGTAGACCGAGAATTCGCCAATTGTAAAGCCGTGCTGGATTGCGCGGAGGCCCTGCATCAGGCTGAGCAAACCGACGAGGCCGTGCGGTTGCTCGAAGGGCTCACGCTGCTCACGGAGCGCATCAATCATCGTCTGGCACTGGCTCATTACCTGGTGTTGGATCGCAAACCCTCCGAGGCCATTAACGTGTTGAAGACGGCGCTGAGGGAATATGAGAATGCTCCCGCTTCGGGGCAGCGCCAGCAGCGGCAATGGGCGGACCAAGCCGAGGCTCAAGTCGCCGAGCTGGCGAGCCAGGCCTACCCCCGCGCCTCGGACTCATCGCTGAACTGATTCTTCGGTCAGCTGGCTCATCGCTCAGCTGGGCAGGGCTTTCTGGCGGGCACGCTGGAGTGCCTCCGCTAGGCCCAACTGAACAAAAACGCGGGTGTTTCCGCGACTTTGGGAGGGTTTTCCGGTTCCCGTGGTAGGTAAGCCGTCCTAATCCGAGACTAGAGATGACCGAGAACATCGAAATCTTCGACACATCCCTGCGCGACGGCAGTCAGGCCCTTGGGGTGAATCTGAGCCTGGCGGACAAGCTGTCGCTAACTGAGGCCCTCGACTGGTTGGGCGTGGCCTACATCGAAGGCGGTTGGCCGGGGTCGAACCCCAAGGACGAAGCGTACTTTTGCGATGTCGCGAAGATGACGCTTGAGACTTCGAAGATTGTCGCCTTTGGATCGACGCGGCACTTTAAGAACCGCCCGGAGGAGGACGGAAACCTCAAGCAGTTGGTGGAGAGCCAGGCCGATGTGATTTGCATTTTTGGCAAGGCTTGGGATTTGCACGTCACCGATGCGCTCCGTGTCGGCTTGGACGACAACCTGGCGATGATCGCCGACTCGATCTCGTACCTGAAAGAAACGACGGGCAAACCCGTGTTCTTCGACGCCGAGCACTTCTTTGACGGATACGCTGCGAACCCGGAGTACGCCCTGTCCTCGGTCGAAGCCGCTGCTAAAGCGGGTGCTGATCGCATCGTACTTTGCGATACCAACGGCGGCGGGCTGCCGGAGTCTATCGCTAAGGGCGTTCGCGCCGCCAAGGAGCGGCTTGGCAACACCGGGCTGGGTATCCACGTACACAACGACTGTGGTTGCGCTGTGGCGAATACCCTGGCGGCGGTGGCCCAGGGTGTCGTGCAGGTCCAGGGCACTATCAATGGTGTGGGCGAGCGCTGCGGCAATGTGGATCTGACGAGCGTGATCGCCAACCTAGAACTGAAGCTAGGCAAGAAATGTCTGCCCGAAGGCCGTGTGGAGCGCCTCACGACCATCAGCCGATTGATGTGGGAACGCATGAATATGGTGGGTCCGCTCAATCAGCCCTACGTGGGCAAGGCCGCCTTTGCGCACAAGGGTGGCATCCATGTGAGCGCCATGGCCCGCAACGAGAAGACCTACGAACACGTACCACCGGATAGTGTGGGCAATACCCGCCGCATCCTGGTGAGCGAGTACTCTGGCCGCAGCAATGTGCTAGCCAAGTTGGAGAACCGCTACCCGGAGCTCAAGGACAACCCGGTGGTGGCGCAGATCCTCACCGAGCTGCAAGAACGAGAGAACGACGGCTATTCCTACGAGGCGGCTGACGCCAGTTTTGATCTCTTGGTGCGCAAACACCTCGGCAACTACACAGCTACCTTTGAGCTCGACTACTACCGTGTGCACGGCATCGGTACGGCGAAGGCCAGCTCGGACTCGGTAGAAGCGACTGTGAAGATGGTCGTCAAGGGCAAGAGCCATCTGTGTGTCGCCGAGGGCAACGGGCCTGTGGATGCATTGAGTCACGCCATGATGCAAGCACTGGTGGAATCGTTCCCAGAATTGCAGGACTTGAGGTTGATTGACTACAAGGTGCGCGTAGTGAATTCGAGCGACGGCACCGCGGCTAAGGTGCGGGTGTTGATCGAAAATCGCATCGAGCAGGAACGTTTTGTCACCATCGGCGTGAGCGAAAACATTATCGAAGCGAGTTTCCGGGCTCTGTCTGAGAGTTTCGACTACGTCGTCTTGAATCTAAAGAAATAGGGCGGCGACGGCTGGCGGCGACGGGCCCGTGCCCGTGCTACGCTGGAGGGTCGCACAGCTCCGTCTTGGGGCAGTGTGGCATGAGCCCCCATGTCCCCTTTACAGAACGTTCCTCCACACTTGCGCCGTTGGGTCGTGACCCAAGACATGAGCCGCTACGGGGAGATCGATCACGCGGTTTGGCGTTTCGTGGCGCACCAGACCTATGCTGTGCTCGAGCACAGCGCGCACCCGGCGTACCGGGCAGGGTTGTCCAAGACGGGCATTTCCTTGGACCAGATCCCCAGCATCAGCGAGATGAACGGTGCTCTCGCTGAGTTTGGCTGGGGCGCCGTGGCGGTGGACGGCTTCATCGCGCCGCGGGCCTTTCAGGAATTTCAGGCGTCACGGTTGCTGCCCATCGCCACCGAGATCCGCAGCGCCGAACATGTGGGCTACACACCCGCCCCGGACATCATTCACGAAGCGGCGGGTCACGCGCCGATCTTGTCGGATCCCGAATACGCGCAGTTCATTGAGCGCTTCGGTCAGCTGGGGCGACGGGCCTTTCGTTTGCCCCAGGACGAAGCCTACGCGGATGCGGTCGCCGCCTTGAGTTGTGTGCGCGAGGACGCCGGGTCGACGGATGCGGAGGTATCGCTGGCAGAGGCACGGGTAGAAGAGGCCGCGGCAGCACGGACCCGCCTGAGCGAGGCGGCTCGTCTGTCGCGTTTGTATTGGTGGACGGCCGAGTACGGTTTGGTGGGGCGCACCGACGAGTACAAGATTTACGGCGCGGGACTGTTGTCGAGCTTGGGCGAGTGCCACAGCTGCCACGCCCCAGCGGTGACGAAACGAGAGCTCAGTCTGGAGTGCTGGCATGTCCCTTACGACATCACGCGGCCTCAGCCGCAGTTGTACGTAGCGCAGGATTTTGCTCAGTTGTCGGCGATTTTAGCGGAGGCCTACGGCCAACTGGCATACCAACAGGGGGAGCTGACGGCGTTACTCGCCGCCGTGAACTCGGGGGAGGTGTGTGACATTGAGCTGTCTGGCGGGGCACACCTAGCGGGAAATATCAGCGAAGGCGCCGGGACGGCTGAGGGCACGTGGCTGTGCTGGGACAGGTGCGTCATCTGGGACGGCCAGGGCTGGAGCGAACACGACGCCTACCAAGTCGCCTTCGGCCAGCTCGCGACTGGAAAGCCGGCAATCTCAGCGGGAGCCGGGTGCCCGGGGGAGCGATTGGAGCTCCAGTACAAGAATGGCGCTCGAGTGCGTGGACGTCGCGCGCGACATGATTCGCCGTCGGGGTGTTTACGGCTGACGGATGCGACGGTCACGGCCCCCGATGGCACGAGCCGACAACATTGGGAATTACTTTGGCCCTTGGCCCGATGCATCGTCACGGCCTCTCCGGGTTGGCCGAAAAATATGAATCGCCGGCCGACCGCCTATCCAGAACGCGTGGTCCCGAAGCTTCGCGTTGTCGGCCCGTCCAACCTACGACTGAACACGCTTTTTCGTGAAGCGCATCTTGCGTGGGAAGCTCGTCGATCCGAGGATTGTCGCGTGACCTTCGAACGAATTCATCGGGAATTGCGCCGGGATTTCCCGGACGAGTGGCTGCTGCGCATGAACCTGCTGGAGTGCTGGGCCAAGCTGGGGCGCCACGAACATGCCGCGCCGCTGGCCTATGAGCTCAAACAACTAGAGGTACGCCACGAGTTTCAGCAGCCGATTTACACGGGCCTGCGGTATCTAGCCAGGCGTTACCAACTGTTCGTGTCATTGTCCGAGTCCACCCAATGCGCCTAGCCACACTACGAGATGGAAGCCGGGACGGGGTGTTGGTGGTGGTGAACACCACTGGCGATCGATATGCCCGGGCAGCTCACATCGCGCCGACCCTGCAAGTGGCACTGGACGAGTGGGAGCTCATCGAGCCTCGGTTATTGGAGCTGAGCGAGAAGCTCTGTTCCGGTAAACGAAGCGGCGGTCACTTGCGTGATGTCGAGCTAGGCGCGCCGTTACCCCGAGCCTACGAGTGGGTAGATGGATCGGCGTATATCAATCACATCATCTTGGTGCGTAGAGCTCGCGGGGCGGAACCGCCGGAGACGCTGGAGACCGACCCTTTGGTGTACCAGGGGGGCTCGGGCGTGTTGCTCGGCCCGACGGATCCGATTGACCGCCGGAGCGACGACTACGGGCTCGATTTTGAGTCGGAAATATGCGTGGTGTTGGGGGATACACCCGCCGTGCAGACCCCCGAGACCGCGGTTGGGCATATCAAGCTGCTCATGTTGGCGAACGACATCACCTTGCGAAATCTCATACCCCCCGAGCTGGCGAAAGGTTTTGGTTTCTTTCAGTCCAAGCCGGCTACGGCGTTCTCGCCCTTTGCGATCACACCGGACGAACTGGGGGACGCGTGGAAAGAGGGCCGCGTGTTTTTGCCGATGTTGACGAAACTCAATGGCGAGCTGGTGGGGGATCCGAATGCCGGGCCCGAGATGCACTTTTCGTTCTTTGACTTGATAGCGCACATTACCAAGAGCCGAGCGTTTACGGCGGGCACCATTGTGGGCAGTGGTACGGTGTCCAATCGGGATGAGGCGCGCGGGGTGTCGTGCCTCGCGGAGCGACGCATGCGTGAAATGATTAAAGACGGACAGGCAACAACAGAATTTTTGAAAGTGGGAGACTACGTTGAGATCCGTATGAAGGATGAGGCAGGCCGGGATTTGTTTGGGGGCATCTGCCAGACGGTGAGGGACGCCCGGTGAAGCTGTACAGTTATTGGCGGAGTAGTTGTGCCTGGCGAGTGCGAATTTGCCTGCAGCTAAAGGGTATTGACTACGAGTATGTCGCGGTGAACATCGCCCCGGGTGTCGCCGAACAAGAGCAGGACCGATACCGGGCGGAAAACCCCATGGGGCAGGTGCCGCTGTTGGTGACGGATGACGGAGTGCGGCTCGCTCAGAGCGTCGCTATTTTGGAGTATCTCGAAGAACGCTACCCAATCCCTGGATTGTTGCCCGAGGAGCCTGCCCAGCGTGCGGCGGTGCGCGAGCTAGTGCAGATTGTAAACTCAGGCATCCAACCGCTGCAGAACATCAAGATCCTAGGCGAGGTAAAAGACGCCGGCGGCGATCCGCAAGCTTGGGGCCGGACGGTAATCCAGCGCGGACTGGACGCGATGGAAGCTCGGGCGAAACAGACCGCGGGGCAATACCTGGTGGGGGACGAGTTGAGTTTGGCAGAGTTGTGTCTGGTGCCGCAACTGTACAACGCTCGGCGCTTTGAGCTGGACTTGAAGGCCTGGTCCACGCTGACCCGGGTGGAGGGGCTGTGTGCGGAGCGCGAAGCCTTTGTCGCAGCTCACCCCGACCAACAACCGGACGTGGCGAAAAGTTGATGGCGGTGTGGAGCTGATGACTGGCAATAACCCCCTCGGCATCACCGGACTGTTGGGTCTGCACTTTTATGTGCGGGATCTCGAACGCAGTCGGAAGTTTTATACCGAGGTGTTGGACTTTGCGGAGGTGGGGGCGAGCACCCCGGAGACCACGGAGCAGGGGCGCCAGCAGTCGCTGATTTTCCGGGCGGGGTACATCCACATCGTGTGTTCGAGCCCGGTGGGGGATGGGGGCCGTGCCCATCGTTACTTGAGCCGGCACCCGGATGGCATTGGAACTGTGACCTTTGAGGTGCGGGACATTAGCGGTTGTTTTGAGCAGCTGGAGAAGCGGGGCGCTACAGCCATCACCGACATTCAGATCGCCGAGTTAGACGACGGCCGATACCAACAGTTTTCCATCACCACGCCGTTTGGGGATACCACCTTTCGCTTTGTGCAGCGCAGCTCGAAGGTGCTGTTCCCGGGAATGGAATACTACGCAGAGCCGCGCGGTGGGGCGAACCGTCACGGCTTTGCGCGGATCGATCACATTACGTCGAACTTTCAGACGATGTCGCCGGCCCTATTGTGGATGGAACACGTGATGGGTTTCGAACACATCTGGGAGATCCAGTTCCATACTAGCGATTTGTCAGACGAGAACGGTAGCGGGTCTGGACTGAGCTCGAAAGTGATGGGCCTTCCGGACCTGGGCATCAAGTTCGCGAACAACGAGCCGCGGCGACCGAATTTTAAAGAGTCGCAAATCAATCTGTTTACTGAGCAGCACCGGGGCCCGGGAGTGCAGCATGTGGCGCTCACGGTACCGGACATCATGAGCACGGTGGATGCGCTCATGACCGTGGGGGCGCCGTTCATGCCGATACCGGACAGCTACTACGATATGTTGCCGGAGCGGTTGAAACGAATCGGCGTGGGGAGCATCGACGAAGACATCGAGGCCCTACGGAAGCGGGGAATTTTGGTGGATGGGGCCGCCAAAGGATTCTACCTGCTGCAGATATTCCTAGCGGACGCGGCCCAGAGCTACGGCGATACCACCGCGGGCCCGTTCTTTTACGAGATCATCATGCGTAAAGGCGACGAAGGCTTTGGGGCCGGCAACTTCCGCGCGCTGTTTGAAAGCATCGAGCGGCAGCAACAGATCGACGGAGGCTCTGACTAGGCATGCTCGATCGCGTCTCTTGTGGCGACTTGCCCGCGAAGGCTCATACGGCTCTGCGGGGAGCCGGCGATGTGCTTCGTCACGAAGAGTGTTTTACCCGTGCCGCTTTCGACGGGCCCTACACGATCGTGTACCACGAGCACCGCCCCCACGTGTTGTATCCCCAGGAAACCCCTCCGGTGGTGTCGTCGTCACCGGAGCCCTCTTCGACGATTGCCCGGGGTTGGACATTGCCGGTCCCCACACCGCCGAGCCTCGTCAAACGACACTTTGAGACGGGCAAGCTGAGCCGAGCCGCCCAGCCGCCCTTGGGCGCCCGGGAGCCGATGCTAAGCAGTGGGCAGCTGACCATTGGGATCTCCAACCCCAGCATGACCGATCCGATCTACTGGTCCAACGCTGATGCCGACGAGCTGTACTTTATCCACGAAGGCGGTGGTGTATTGCGTAGCCCGCTAGGGGATGTGCGTTTTGAGGCAGGAGACTATCTGTATGTGCCCAAGACGATGGTGCGGCGTTTCGTCTTAGGTGACGGACAAAACCAACGCTGGCTGGTCATCGAGAGTACGGACGCGATCCGGCTGCCCAAGGCTTTTCGCAATGAAGTGGGGCAGCTGCGAATGGATGCTCCCTACAGTCACCGGGACTTTCGGCGGCCGGTATTTGCGGGACCCGTCGACGAGGGCATTCGTAATTATGTGGTGAAGCGGCAAGGGGCATTTTTTAGTATGCGTTTTGCCGAGTCGCCGTTGGACGTAGTGGGCTGGGATGGCTCTGTGTATCCCTTTGTGTTGCCTATCTCGAAATTTGAGCCGCGGGTGGGCGCAGTGCACTTACCGCCGTCCACTCACCTGACGTTTGAGACGACGGATGCGGCTATCTGTTCGTTTGTGCCACGTCCGCTGGACTTTTATCCCGACGCGGTGCCGTGCCCGTACCCGCACTCGTCGGTGGATATTGACGAGGTGCTCTATTACGTAAGCGGCGACTTTACGTCTCGCCGAGGAGTTGGACCGGGGAGCATCAGCTATCACCCAGCGGGCATTCCCCATGGACCGCATCCGGATGCCTACGAAAACAGCGTTGGTGCCAAGGAGACCAGCGAGCTGGCGGTGATGATTGATGCCCGAACGCCGCTGACAGTGTGCGACGGAGCCTTGAGGGTTGAGGATCCCGGATACGATCAGAGCTTTAGCGGCGGCGCGCCCCGAAAAACGTCCTGACGACCGCCGCCGCGGAGACGCTGGGGGCAAATAGTTAGCAACTGGTGATAGGGGCCGGCCGATGCCCCCGCATGGTCACTGCCCCCAAACTGGCTCCCCTGGGACCGGAAGAGCTTATCGAACTCGCACAATCACGCCTAAAACTACGGCAATACAGCCGCCGAACCGTGACCGCCTACGTCGGCTGGATCCGAAGATTTATCGTCTTCAGCGGCGGCACCCACGCCCTGGGGGAAGCGGAGGTGTCGGCGTTCTTAACCGACTTGGCGCAACAGAAACGCGTGAGCGCCTCGACCCAGAACCAAGCGGTGGCCGCCTTGTTGTTCTTGTTCATTCGCGTGCTCAAGCAAGAATTGCTGTGGCTGGACAGTTTTGTACACGCTAACCGCGGTCAAAAGCAGCCAGTGGTGTTGTCCCGGGGGGAAGTGGCGGACGTTTTGGGCGTGTTGAGCGGCACTCCGCACTTGATATCGGCGCTGCTCTACGGCTCCGGGCTGCGACTCCTGGAAGCCTTACGCTTACGAGCCAAAGACATCGACTTTGACAGCCTGAGCCTGTCGATCCGGAGCCCCAAGGGCAGGGTGGATCGCGTCACCGTCTTGCCGCACAAATTGGTGCAGCCCCTGCAACGACACTTGGTGATGGTGACGCTACAGCACGAAGTAGATCTCGAAGAAGGCAACGGCTCCGTAGAGCTACCCCACGCTTTGGACCGCAAGTACCCCTCGGCTGCCAAGGAGTGGCCTTGGCAGTGGGTCTTTCCGGCGTCTAGACACTACACCGCGGACGATGGTCAACGACGCCGTCACCACTATCACGAAAGTGCGATGCAACGGAAAATTCGTAGCGCCGTGCTGGAAGCGGGTATCAAAAAACACGCAACGTCGCACTCCCTGAGGCACAGTTTTGCTACCCACCTACTGGAGTCGGGTTCCGATATCCGGACCATTCAAAAACTATTGGGGCACCGGGA
>SPKZ01006275.1_pt1 | contig 13658 bp, 13 predicted proteins | sample 2456571 | NCBI WGS metagenome assembly SPKZ01 (sample SAMN11192286, study PRJNA482655) | marine metagenome | biome: ENVO:00000447; feature: ENVO:00000244|ENVO:00000211|ENVO:00000569|ENVO:00002023; material: ENVO:00002151; isolation source: ocean water from marine abyssalpelagic zone ...
AATTACCGCTGACAATGGACGGCCTGCGCGCCTGTCGTGAGCTCGCCAATATGGGCACGGCAGTGAATGTCACGCTCTGCTTCTCAGCCAATCAGGCCTTGCTGGCGGCAAAAGCAGGCGCAGCCTATATCTCGCCTTTCATCGGTCGCCTCGATGATATCAATATCGATGGCATGGAGCTGATCGAAGAGATTCGTGTGATCTATGACAACTACATGTTCGAGACTGAAATCCTCGCCGCGTCGATCCGCAGTGCGAACCATGTGAAGCTTTCGGCTCTCGCAGGCGCTGATGTCGCAACAGTCCCGCCAAACGTGTTGAAAGGCCTCGCCAATCACCCGCTGACGGATAAAGGCCTTGCCGCCTTCCTCGCGGACGCGGCGAAAGGCGGCCTGAAGGTTTAAGGGAAGCCTTAGACCGGGCAGGTACCGCCCGAGGCGCGCATATTGTCTAGGAACTCTTCAAGCTGTTCACCCAGCTCATCCATATTGTCATAAGCCGCGATCGCTTCGGGCGTGGCGTCATCAGCGCGCCCTGCTTCTCTGAGCTGCCGAAAGGCCGCTTCAGCGGAGCCATTATGCTCAACCATGAGCTCGGCCATCATTTGCAGCGTTTCAATCGCCGTATCGCGATCAGCTTCAGGCAACGCAGCTACCTGCGTGCTGGTGCACGTGCAGTAAGATTCCACTGTGACCGCAGCATCTAAGATATCGCGCTGAACATCCGGGTCCGCCATGACGGTGTTACAGGCTTCTTTCCACGCGACGTCCGCAGATTGGCTGCAAGCCGTGAGGACCAAAAGACTCGAAATTCCAACCAGTGTTTTACGCATTTACGTCTCCCTTTTTCGCAAAACAGGAGACACAGAAAAGGCGCGACTGTCTAGCCGCGCCTTTTGATTTTTATGGGTATTTTGAGACTAGCCCGCCAATACCGTTTGCGGCTTGCGCTTGTCGAACATTGACCAAACACCGCTATCGCCGTGCCAATCTCCTTGGGTGGCGCCTTTAGAGTATTCTGTCGCACGCGCTTCGAAGAAGTTCGCGTGCTCGACACCGTTCAGGATTTCAGTCAGCCACGGGATCGGGTGCTTATCGACACCATAGATCGGATCGAGCTTCAGCTGGCCCATGCGCCAGTCGGCAATATAGCGGATATATTGCTGGATATCGGTCGGCGTCATGCCTTCCACTTCACCGGCTTCGAAGGCCAGTTCGATGAACTTATCTTCGAGCTGCACCACAGTCTCACACGCTTCGCGGATACGGTTTTTCACGCGCGTGTTCAGTGCACCGGTTTCGGCGGCAAACGTGTGGAACATTTTCATCATGCCCTCACAGTGCAGTGACTCATCCCGCACGGACCAAGACACGATCTGTCCCATCCCCTTCATTTTGTTGAAGCGTGGGAAGTTCATCAGCATCGCGAAAGAGGCAAAGAGCTGCAGACCTTCCGTGAAGCCGCCAAACACAGCCATAGAGGTCAGAATATCTTCCTCTGTGTCGGTGCCAAACTGACCGAGATAGTCATGCTTCGCCGCCATTTCCTCATACTCCATAAAGGCGGAGAATTCAGAATCTGGCATGCCGATGGTTTCGAGCAGGAGTGCGTAAGCCGCGATGTGAACCGTCTCCATGTTGGAGAAAGCAGAGAGCATCATGCGCACCTCTACCGGCTTAAACAGCGGCATATAGTTTTCCATATAGTTGGCGCCGACTTCGACATCCGACTGCGTGAAGAAGCGGAAAATCTGGGTCAGCAGATTGCGCTCTTTATCATTGAGTTTGTTGACCCAATCTTTGCAGTCTTCGCCGAGCGGAACTTCTTCCGGCAGCCAGTGAACCTGCTGTTGCAGCTTCCAAAAATCATACGCCCACGCATAGCGGAACGGTTTGTAAGAATGGGACGGTGTTAAGAGTCCCGGAAGTTTCGCCATACCATCGGCCATGCTCAAACCCCTTAAATGTCTAGTACACTACATATAGTGTCTAAATCCGTCCAAACACGCAAGATCTATCCGCTGCGTCTGCGGCACTTCTCCACAGGCTGCCCACAAGAAAGGGAAATGTTAACCTCGAATCAGGTCTGTGGGGCACACTTTGCTCGCCTAACGCGCAATCGAAACAGAGACCGCACCGAAACGTTGCGGGCTGGACTGAGCGACGAACTCTTCGGTCCGATGAACGTAGGTAAAAGCGACCTGAACGTCGCCTTGGTGGAGTGCCACGCCAAATTGCAAATCCGCTCCAAAGTCTCGGCGATCTTCAACGCGGGCACTGTCGCGCCAAAGATTGCCGTCCAGGAACATGTCTCGCGCGATCGCTCGACCTTCAACACCCGCAAACAGGTAACCGCCAAACGGGCGGCCCGGGTCAAACACGCCGGCGCCAGCAAGCGCCGGCCGGATACGCGGAGGTCCAAAATCCGAAGACAGATCCCAACCGATTCGGGCCATACCTCCGACTGACGCATAAGTGCGCACATTTCCGAGCGTGGCACCGCCATGGACCGCATAATCCGTTTCTAACCCCATCACGAGATCGGGCCCTTCAAACTGGCGCAAACGCTGCGCCGTGATCTCGAGCCCAAACTCGTCTTTAAGCTGGGAGTCCCACCCCCTCGGCTCCACGGCTTGGATCAAATCGTGCCAATTCTCCTGAACGAAGCGGCCACCGGCAGAGGGACCAACCACACCGAGATTCACCTGCAGGACGTCTTGGACCATCTCCCCCGGTCCAAGACGCGTGGTTCCAACCACGGTTCCCGAGGCGTAGAGCCAGGCGGCATAGGGTCGGTCCGTCGGATCTGGCGTCGGAGTCTCAATATCCTCTGGCGTGAAGATTGTGTGAGAAAGCGCAAAACCTTGGCGGAGTTCGGTACGATCTAAGTCTAGGAACGGAATTCGGTTCGCAACCCAGTTCAGTCCCGGAGTGATTTCATTCGCGGGCCGGACACGCTCTAGGCGAAGTCCGTTTGAGTAATTGCGATCGGTGCCCCCAAACAGATCATTCTCAGAGGTCAGCGACCAAACGCCCGCTTGGCGCGGCGGTTCGAGTTCCGTCACTTGCGTCTCTTGCGCGCCAGCTGCGGCCATAAAAAAAGCCGCCAAACTGGCGGCTCCTATAAGTCTTTGAGCAACCATGTGCTCAGCGCTTAATGGTAAAGCTGACTCCCGCGAAGTCCTCATTTTCATTGGCGCCCAAATTCCGCTCTCGGTATTCGACTTCACGGCGAATATAGCTGAACGAGAGCTGGCCCATGCCGCGTTGGATCGTGACGCCGACTTGAGCATCACCCACGGTAACTTTGTCACGAAGCGCCATATCGCCCGCTGAGACACGGCCTTCTTGATCAGGCTCCCAGACAAGGGCTTCACCGTCAGCGCCGGCAAATAGATACCAACTTGAGCTGGTTGGCTCACCGCGTTTGTCAAAATTCTGACCGATGCGAACTTCGCCCCCGAACCGGCGGGAAGCAAACTGGCCATCGCGCGTGATCGCAACCCGAGGCGCAATGCCAACATCAAATCCGAGACCGGTCTGTTCTGCGGGCGCAGAAAGTGCCAGCTCAGCGGTCAAACTACGCTGCTCCCGTGGAACCGGAGATAGATTGGCGCCGGCCCGGTCGGCTGCGACATCTGTCATAATCGAACTTGCATAAAGGCGGCCCGACTTCAGCGCCGAAGGACCTTCCACGGCAAACCCGAGATCGGTATCTTGTGGAACTTGAAATCCGAAATGGCGCGTTGTCTCCGTGCGCGCAAAGGTTCCTGAATAGAACAGGTTTACCCGCGTTTGGGATCGTTGGCCGAGTGCTCGGCTCGCTGCGAGGATCGTCGCATTATCAATTTGGGGCCCTGAATTCACTTGAGCGTGAACACAGGTTTGACATGCCATCGCGGCGACCATGGTCGCACCTGCAATAATCATTTGTCCCAAGCCTCTCATATGATGCCAGCTCCGTTGTCCCCCTGAAACTGACTGATGATCCTTACCTTAACATGAACGATTTACGCCCCAAAATCCGTTTCAACTTGCGACTATTAAGCATTTATACCTCACAGAAATGTGATCAGGCCTTTATTTCTTACAGATCTGACCCGTTTTTGACCCGTGAAACAAAGTTAACTGAGCCGTAAAAAGTGTTCATTTTTGTCAAAAATGGGTGCTTTTTTGAGATTGTGTCGCCTAAAGTCCACGAAAAACCCCGCTCAAACTGCGGTGGTTATTGGGATTTGAGACGTTCAGACAATAAAAACCCCGCCATTTAGACGGGGTTTCAAACGTTTAAGCGGGCTGTTTACTGACAGGCGAGGCACTCGTCATAGTCAGTATTTGGCACTTCCATGCCGCTCATACTCGCTTCTTTCTCGTCAGCACCGGCAAAGCTTGCGCGCTGTACGGACTTAGACCGGCAATAGTAAAGTGACTTCACACCGCGTTCCCAAGCGGTCCAGTGCAGCATGTGCAAGTCCCACTTGTTGATATCGGCTGGCAGGAAGACGTTCAGCGACTGCGCCTGGCAGATATAAGGTGTGCGATCCGCCGCGTGCTCGATGATCCAACGTTGATCAATTTCGAACGCTGTCTTGAAGGTCGACTTCTCGTGCTCGCCCAAGCAATCCAAATGCTGGACAGAGCCTTCATGCTCAAGAATAGACGTCCATACCTCGTCAGTGTTCTGGCCTTTTTGCTCGAGCGTCTGCTCGAGATACTTGTTCTTCACCGTGAAGGAACCAGACAGAGTCTTGTGTGTGTAGACGTTTGCTGGGATCGGCTCGATGCCAGCACTCGTGCCGCCACAAATGATCGAGATTGAGGCTGTTGGTGCAACCGCCATTTTGTGGCTGAAGCGCGCCATCATTCCGGCTTCTGCAGCATCCTCACATGGTCCACGCTCTTTCGCGAGTTTCACTGAGGCGGCGTCCGCGCCTTGGCGAATATGTTTGAACAGCTTCTCGTTCCAAACTTTCGCCATTGCACTCTCCATTGGGAGGTTCAGTGACTGGAGGAATGAGTGGAAGCCCATCAGGCCGAGACCAACAGAGCGTTCGCGCTTCGCAGAATAAACCGCACGCGCCATTTCTGGTGGAGCACGATCGATGAAGTCCTGAAGAACATTATCAAGGAAGCGATAGACGTCCTCGAGGAAGAGCTCATCTTTGCTCCACTCGAAATATTTCTCAGCATTGATCGAAGACAGGCAGCAAACCGCGGTGCGGTCTTCGCCGTGATGATCGACGCCGGTTGGAAGCGTGATCTCAGAGCACAGGTTAGACTGGGTCACCTTCAGGCCGAGCTGGCGCTGGTGCGCTGGCATCGCATTATTCACTGTGTCGGTGAACAGGAGATATGGCTCGCCCGTCTGGATTCGCAGCTCGAGAATTTTCTGCCAGATCTTCCGTGCATTCACTTTGCGGAGCGGCTCACCACTCTTTGGTGAGAGCAGTTCGAACTCTTCGTCATTCTTCACCGCTTCCATGAAGGCATCTGTGATGTTGATGCCGTGGTGCAGGTTCAGAGACTTCCGGTTGAAGTCACCAGACGGCTTACGCACTTCCAGGAATTCTTCGATTTCTGGGTGGTGCACGTCCAGGTAACAAGCTGTTGATCCACGGCGCAGAGAGCCTTGGCTGATCGCCAGGGTCAGAGAGTCCATAACGCGAATGAATGGGATGATACCGCTGGTCTGGCCGCTATTGCCGACTTTCTCACCGATAGAGCGAACGTTGCCCCAATAGGTGCCGATGCCGCCGCCATTTGATGCGAGCCAGACATTCTCTGTCCAAGTTCCGACAATGTCGTCGAGGCTGTCGCCCACTTGGTTCAAGAAGCAAGAGATTGGGAGACCTCGGTCCGCGCCGCCATTTGATAGCACTGGCGTCGCAGGCATGAACCAGAGCTTGGACATATAGTCATAGAGGCGTTGTGCGTGATCGGCATCATCTGCGAAAGCTTCAGATACACGTGCAAACATGTCCTGGTAGGATTCTCCAGGAAGCAAATAACGATCTTCTAGCGTAACTTTCCCGAACTCTGTCAGGAGCGCGTCACGCGAGCGATCAATCTGAACACTTGGCACGACTCGCAAATCTGGAGTGCCGGATTGCACATCCTGAGGTTTAGCCTCTTTTGCGATCGTCGCGTTGTTAGTGCCTGCCATAGTCTCTTACCCCTTGCATAAGGCCCATCAAATATAGGAATTAATCCGAAAACCGCCATATACGGTGTTTCAAATCAGCCCTCACACAACATATTGTGCCTCTAAGGTTAATGAGAGGTCAACAGGGACCGTCTCAAAAACGTCATTTTGGCGGTGGATAAGTGGTTAATAACTGGTTAATTCTTTGCCCTCAGCCCCGTCCCAATTGGGGCTTCAAGGGCACTGCTTTTCTTGAAAAAAATCCTCTCGAGAAAGCTTGAATTTTTTTGCGAATAGAGCGTCCGCGAGATGAACGTCAATCCGCACAATCGGGCGTCGCCAGATTCATGACCTACTACATCTAGTAGGTGTGCCGATTTAGAGCGCGGAATATAGCGATTGCGCCTGCTGCGAGCTTGGATAGGGTCAACGCAAGTTCGCGAATCCGCGAAAACGGGGAGGAAAAAGTGATTCGTTCAACTATAAGTTTGATCTTGCTATCCGCGTGCGCGTCGGCGCCAAGCGCTACGCCAAACCCATTCAGTCAGTCCGATTGGCTCACCGGCTGCTGGCAGAGCGAAGACGGCGGCACGCGCGAGACGTGGTCCGTTTTAGAAGGAGGCTTCTATTTCGGCCACTCGGTCGTCTACCAAGGCGACCAGGCGGTGTTCTTTGAGCAAATGCGGATCGATCCTGGCGAGACACCAATCTTCAACGCTTATCCTCGCGGGGTCGGTCCCTCCCCTTTCCCGGCAATAGAGCTGGCCGAGAACAGCGTTACCTTCGCCAATGCCGAACATGATTATCCGCAGAAGATAAGCTATTGGCGCGACCGCGATCAGCTGCGCGCCACGATTTCCTTGTTCGACGGCAGCCAGGAAAACGCCTTTACCTTTGTCTCTTGCGCGACGGATTGAACAAGACCGAAAGCAGTTACAATTGATCCCCCGCTTTACGCCAAGAGCGCGGCTGCCTAGAACTGTAGTGCAATCGTCAACGGGGCGACGAGGAGCTGGTGAATGCGCATAATGATCGTCACGGACGCCTGGGAACCACAGGTGAACGGCGTGGTCCGCACCATGCAGCGCGTCATCGCGGAGCTGGAAGCCGAAGGTCACGAGTTTGACGTTATCCATCCCGGCGACGGCTTTACCACCATGCCGCTCCCAACCTATCCCGAAATCAAGCTGGCTTTGTTTGCTGAGCGCCAGATTAAACAGCGGTTTGAAACCTTCGAACCCGACGCCATTCATATTGTGACTGAAGGCACGCTCGGCATGGCGGGGCGCAAGATGTGTTTGAAGATCAAGCACCCTTTCTCCACGGCCTATCACACGCGGTTTCCAGAATATGTGTCCGCGCGGCTGCCCATCCCAACCGCTGCTGGGTACAGTTTCGTACGCTGGTTCCACCAATACTCTGGCAAAGTCATGGTTCCGACTCCCAGCATGGTCGAGGAACTGCGCGAGAAAAGATTCATCAACCTCGTCGCCTGGACGCGCGGGGTCGATACCGAGCTCTTCCACCCATCGCGCCGGATCGAGGCTGGCGCTGAAAATGACCCATTCGAAGGCCTGCCGCGCCCCATCTTCTTAAATGTTGGCCGCGTGGCCGTTGAGAAGAATATCGAAGCCTTTTTAGAGCTCGATCTACCCGGTTCGAAAGTCGTTGTGGGCGATGGTCCCGCGCTCGAGGGTTTGAAAAAGAAGTATCCAGACGTGCACTTCCTCGGCGCGCGGTTTGGAGAGGACCTCGCGAATTATTATGCGAGCGCTGACGTCTTCGTATTCCCAAGTCTAACCGATACGTTCGGTTTGGTCGTACTCGAAGCGATGTCTTCCGGTACGCCGGTTGCCGCCTATGAAGCCACAGGACCCAAAGACGTCATTCCGGGCTCGAACGCTGGGACGATCACACCGGTGGGCGGCGACCTCGCCGCAGGAGCAAAAGCTTGCCTTGAATTAGAGCGAGACACCTGCCGCACGTATGCAGAGGGCTATTCTTGGCGGTCCGTCGCGCTGGCCTTCTTAGAGAATCTACAACCGCTTCCGACACCGGAACGCCGCAGGTTCTGGCAAAAACTAAGACGCAAGAAGAAGACTTGGATCGATTGGGAACAGTTCACCGATTGGATGAACCAACCGGAAGACACCCAAGACAAGGAAAAATAGAAATGAGCTGGGACACCGGATTTCTCATCATCAATGCTTTGGTTATGCCGGCTTGGGTGCTCCTGATCTTTTTCCCGCGCGCCAAGATCACAAAGGCCGCCGTCCACTCAATGCTCTGGCCCGTCATTTTTGGCGGCATATATACGACACTCCTCATCGCCGCGATGGCGTTCGGGCAGTCGCACCCAGATGCTGGTTTCTCATTCGGCGGCGTGCAAGCCCTCTTTGACCACCCGAATGGCGTGCTGGTCGGCTGGTCGCATTATCTCGTTTTTGATCTGTTTGTCGGCGCCTGGATCGCGCGCGATGCCCAGCGCCGAGACATCGCCCACTGGAAAACGGTTCCCTGTATTCTCGGCTCCTATGTTTTTGGTCCGGCGGGTTTGCTCCTTTATGCCGTTCTGCGTCTTGTTACGGGACACGGTTTCTCTCTCGAAGAGCGCTGATCGAAGAGGGAAACTCCTCGACTTGATAGAGACGCTATAATGACAGCGTAATCAGGTGAGCTGTGCGATCCTGACACGCTAGACTGGCGTCAAACTTGCGTCTAAAGACCCCACAAATTCAGCATCTTGGCAAAAGAGGTTTCACTATGGCTGTTCGCGTCGCAATCAATGGCTTTGGCCGCATCGGTCGTTTGGTCCTACGCTCTATCATCGAGCATGACCGCAAGGATATCGAAGTTGTTGCGATCAACGATCTCGGCCCGGTCGAAACCAATGCGCATCTGCTCCAATATGATACGGTTCACGGCAAACTGGACCAAGAGGTCACCGTTGACGGCGATCTGATCCGTGTCGGCGACCGCGCTTTTAAGTGTACGGCGATCCGCAACCCGGCTGAGCTTCCACACGGTGACATGGGCGTTGATATCGCCTTTGAGTGTACCGGCATCTTCACCGCGAAAGAGACAGCCTCTGCGCACCTCGAAGCTGGCGCAAAACGCGTTCTGGTCTCTGCCCCCGCAAGCGGCGCGGACAAGACCATCGTCTTCGGCGTAAATGATGACACGCTGACCGCTGACGACACCGTTGTGTCTAACGCATCTTGCACGACCAACTGCTTGTCACCTGTCGCAAAAGTGCTGAACGATACAGTCGGCATCGAGCGCGGTTACATGACAACGGTTCACGCTTATACAGGCGACCAACCGACCCTCGACCGTATGCACAAAGACCTCTACCGGGCGCGTGCTGCAGCGAGCTCTATGATCCCAACATCTACAGGCGCTGCGAAAGCTGTCGGTCTGGTTCTGCCAGAACTTGCGGGCAAGCTGAACGGATCTGCGGTTCGTGTTCCGACGCCAAACGTCTCTATGATTGACCTTGTTTTTGATGCCGGTCGTGAAACCAGCGTCGAAGAAGTCAACGCAGCGATCAAAGCGGCAGCGGACGGCCCAATGAAAGGTGTTCTTGGATACTCTGAAGCACCACTGGTCAGCGCCGACTTCAACCATGACGCGCACAGCTCAACCTTCGCAGCCGACGGCACAAACGTCACCGACGGCACTCTGGTTCGTGTCCTATCTTGGTACGACAATGAGTGGGGCTTCGCGACCCGCATGAGCGACACAGCGCTCGCCATGGCGAAATTCCTGTAAGGACGAAACGGGATGACCGACTTTAAGACCCTCGATGATCTCGACCTCGACGGTAAAGTCGTCGTCACCCGGATCGACATTAACGTGCCTGTCGAAGACGGGCGCGTGACCGACACGACCCGGATCGATAAAGTCGCGCCAACCATCCTGAAAATTCTCGAAAAGGGCGGCAAGCCTGTCTTGCTCGCCCATTTCGGACGTCCCAAAGGCCAGCCTAATCCAGACACGTCGCTGCGGATCACCGTTCCTGCGCTCGAGGCGGCTTTGGCAAAAACCGTCACTTTTGCAGAGCGTCCAGATCGCTCATCCATCGACGCTGCGCCCGCTGATGCCGTCATCCTAGTGGAAAACACACGCTTTACCGCGATGGAAGAAGCCAATGATCCACAAATGGCTGGCTTTTTGGCGAGCCTCGGCGATGTCTATTGCAATGACGCCTTCTCAGCAGCGCACCGCGCGCATGCCTCAACAGAGGGCATCGCCCGCCTCCTGCCGGCTTGCGCAGGCCTTCTCATGGAAGCCGAACTGAAAGCGCTCGATAAAGCGCTTGGAAACCCCGTCGCGCCTGTCCTTGCGGTTGTTGGCGGCGCGAAAGTCAGCTCCAAAATCGATCTGCTTAAAAACCTGGTCTCGAAAGTGGATGCACTCGCGATTGGCGGCGGCATGGCGAATACATTCTTGGCGGCGCGCGGCTATAGCGTCGGCAAATCCTTGTGCGAGCATGACCTGACCGACACGGCGAAAGAGATCGAAGCCAATGCTAAGGCGGCCGGCTGCGACATTCTTCTGCCAATGGACGTCGTCGTCGCAAAAGACTTCGCCGCCAATGCAGAGCACCGCACATGCGGCCTCGATGAAGTGGCCGATAATGAGATGATCCTGGACGCTGGGCCGCAAACGGTTGCGATCCTGGCCTCAGCGCTGGACGTCGCGAATACGCTCGTTTGGAACGGCCCACTCGGCGCGTTCGAACTGACCCCGTTTGACAAAGCGACCGTGCAAGCAGCGCAAGCGGCCGGCACACGCTGTAAAGCCGGCGGTCTCACCGCAGTTGCGGGCGGCGGCGATACGGTCGCGGCGCTGAACCATGCAGGGGTCGCACAGGACTTTACGCATATTTCCACAGCAGGTGGCGCGTTTCTTGAATGGATGGAGGGGAAGCCTCTACCCGGTGTCGAGGCGCTCAAAGGCAAATAAATGACCATGACATTCTACTCTCGCTGGACCGAAACGTTCGCGGGAGCAGAGGCCGCTCAAAAGACAGCGGTGTCAGTTTCAATTTCAACTAACCAATCTGGGCTGGTGGCAAGAAGCTGCCAGCCTTTTTTCTATCTTGAGAGGGACCTTTAAGATGGTAAATCAACAAATGACGCAGCAAGCGGCTCAAAAAGACGGTTTCGTCGCTGCTTTGGATCAATCGGGTGGGTCGACGCCGAAAGCGCTGAAGCTTTACGGGATCGAAGACGATGCCTGGACAAGTGATGAAGAGATGTTCGGCCTAATTCACGAAATGCGCGCGCGCATCGTGAAGTCACCGGCCTTTACAGGCGACAAGGTGATGGGCGCGATCCTCTTTGAACGCACCATGGATGGCGAAATTGACGGCATGCCAACCGCAAAATTCCTTTGGGAAAAGCGCGGCGTTGTTCCGTTCCTGAAAGTCGACAAAGGCCTTGCTCCAGAAGAGAATGGTGTTCAGCTAATGAACCCGATGCCTGAGCTCGACGCACTGCTCGAACGCGCAGTCGCTAACGGTATTTTCGGCACCAAAATGCGCTCGGTCGTCCACGCAGCGAACCCAACAGGCATCGCGGCAAATGTCGCGCAGCAGTTCGAAGTTGGCCTTCAGATTCTGAGCCACGGTTTGGTTCCAATCATCGAGCCTGAGATCAACATCACAATCGCTGATAAGGCTGAAGCAGAAGACACTCTTCTCGCTGAAATCACCAAGCAGCTTGAGACCGTTCCAGCCGACAAGCAGGTCATGCTGAAACTGTCGCTTCCGGAAAACGGCAATCAGTACAAAACGCTGGTTGAGCATCCACGCGTCATGCGCGTCGTGGCCTTGTCTGGCGGGTATAGCCGTGACGAAGCCAATCGCCGCCTCTGCGAGAATACGGGCATGATTGCCAGCTTCTCTCGCGCCCTCACAGAAGGCCTGTCAGCAAAGCAAAGCGATGGCGACTTCGACTCGCTACTCGCAGGCACAATTGACAGCATCTATGATGCGTCTTGCGCTGGCTAAAGCCAACGTAAGACATGCTTGGAATGGGCGGCTCTTCCCTCGGGCCGCCTTTTTCATATCTGGTGATTGGCGCGGGTTCGTGTCAAACGAAGCCATGACGTCGAAACCCAATTCACTTATCTGGCGCTTGATCCATACCGGCATTCTGTCTGGCGGAATGAGCGCTTTGGTCGCCCTCATCGTGACCATGGTGAATACTGGCATAGATGGCGAGCTTGGCGGTCGGTGGTTTGTCGCTTGGTGCCTCGCCTATCCCGTGGCCTGGTTTGCTGCCCTCATTTGGGGGCCAAGCGCGCGAAAACTGACCAACTGGCTCACCAGAACAGACCGAAATTCTTGACGAACAGGGCAACTTACGCCCAAACCGAGCCATCATGTCCGAGCCACAACGCGAACGCCCGCGCCTCTATTTGATCACACCGCCGCAAATCGCGGATATCCCCGCCTTTGTGGATCAATTCCGCGCGGCCATCCAAGGCGGCGATGTTGCCAGCCTACAAATCAGATTGAAGCAAGGCGATCAGATCGATACGGGCGCGACGCGCGAACTGGCGCAAGCTGTGAAACGTATTTGCCTCGCTGAGAACATTGCCCTGATCATTAATGACAGTCCGCAGCTCGCCCGCGCTTTGGAAGTTGATGGCGTCCATCTCGGCCAGAATGACATGGATATAGCTGAAGCCCGCGCGATTGTCGGCGAAGATATGATTATTGGCGCCACCTGCAAAAATTCGCGCCATCAGGCGATGATCTCAGGCGAAGCCGGCGCTGACTATGTCGCGTTCGGAGCGTTTTATCCGACCGAAACAAAGGCGGATACGAGCCCTGCAGATCCGGAAGTCCTGACTTGGTGTCAGATGTTTCTAACCCTGCCCTGCGTGGCAATTGGCGGGATAAAACTCGAAAATGCTGCGCCCTTGATTGCCGCGGGCGCAGATTTTCTCGCGGTTTCGAGCGGTGTTTGGGACCATCAAGATGGCCCCGCTGCCGCGGTCGCGATGTTCAATCGCGTGATTGACGAGGCCATGACGGCCTCAAAAGTTTAGTCTGCTTTTGGCGGTGCTGCGCGGCCAGTGACCTGATCGTGCAGAGACTTATCCATCCGGAAATGCGCCAGAACAAATTCGGCGATCACACGTAAGACCAAGATCGCGATGATCGCACCGATCGGTGTTTTGATCATGCCCCAGAGCGCTGTGTCCCAATCATTGTCGAGATAAGTCAGCCAGAACCAAAAGCGGCGCACGGCGTGCCAAAGAATGCCGAGGATCCCGAGATAGTACAAAATCCGCGTGAGCGTTTCGCCCATTGATTTCTCGAAGCTTAGAAAACCAGAAATCATGCCCATATTTTCCCCTCCATTTAGAGCTTGCTCACGTATACAACCCTAAGCAGGGCAGTCTGTCCACAAAACTTGACCAAAGCGCCCGTCACCGCTACGCCGCGCGCTCTACTGATGAGGACGTCACATGGCCAAAATCAACGGCAACGAAATCAAACC
>SPKZ01024456.1_pt1 | contig 13645 bp, 19 predicted proteins | sample 2456571 | NCBI WGS metagenome assembly SPKZ01 (sample SAMN11192286, study PRJNA482655) | marine metagenome | biome: ENVO:00000447; feature: ENVO:00000244|ENVO:00000211|ENVO:00000569|ENVO:00002023; material: ENVO:00002151; isolation source: ocean water from marine abyssalpelagic zone ...
AAGCTTTAAGCAAGGTGGTAATGCTACCAATGCTAGCAAAAAGTTTTGGTAAGGAAGAGAAAAAGGTGAAATATCCATGCTTTGCTCAACCTAAATTAGATGGAATGAGAGGCCTTGGAAAATGCGATAAAGTTGGGTCATTGACTTCAAGATCAGGCAATCAAATCAACAATTTACTGCACATTGTTGAGAAAATGCCTTATATGCCAGGGTTGATACTTGATGGTGAATTATATGCTCATGGTGAAACATTCCAAGAGAATATGAGAATGATTAAAAAGTACAGGCCAGGTAAAACTGAAAAGATTACATATCATGTCTATGATATTGTGTCTGAAATGCCATTTGAAAAAAGATATCAGACACTTAGAGATATATGCTTAAAGCTTGCTCCAACACCGATCACTTTAGTACCTACTAAAGAGATTAAAAATAAAGAAGAATTGATGAAATTTCATGCATATAATATTTCTAGAGGCTATGAAGGAACTATGGTTCGCTGGGGAGATGAAGGTTATAAGTTAAATGGAAGAAGTTCCAATCTACTTAAACTAAAAGAATTTCATGATCTTGCCTTGCCTTTAAAGGATGTTATTCCTTCTGAGAAAAGACCTACGCATGGCAAACCTATATTTGAGTGGAAAGGTGCTAATAATGATGAATTAGGTGCTGGTATTTCATTATCTCATGCCGAAGCTGAAGATTTGCTGGCAAATAAAAGTTCCCATATTGGGAAAATTTGTGAGTTAAGATTCTTTGAATATTCCGACACAGGTGTTCCTAGACATCCTGTAATGTATGGATTTAGATTAGACAAATAACATGGATTCTATGAAACAACAAATTGAATTATTTATTGAGTATTGTCATTTAATTAAAGCAAAGTGTATTAGGCATAAGGATAAATTTCCTGATAAAAGTTATAGCACTTTATTTGGAACTGATACTGTAGTTGCTACAATTTATTTTAATGATAATTACGAGACATGGTCAATAATTTGCGGAGGCATTGAATATGCAAATTTCAAAGAAAGTATTGAAATAAGAACTAATGTTTTAAGTGATGAAAAAATTTCAGAGAGAGTTAATTTGTTAAGTGATTTCTATACTAAATTTGATGATATTTATAAACCCAAAAGAAGAAAATTAAATTTTATGAAATAATGGCAAAAATATCAATGGATGCTTCCGAATGGGAGGCAATGAAAAAGAATGAAAAGCTTTTAGAAGAAGCTCTTGAAAGAGAAAGAGAACAGTCTAAAAAGATTGAACAACTTCAGAAAGAGAAAATTGAAGCTATGGAGCTTAATAGTAAGAAAGTTACTATTGTTGAAGAAGTTCATACAGTAGAAAACCTTCTAAGTAATGAGCTTAAACTTGTTAATAGTAATTTATCGCACGCGGAAAAGGATATTGAGGAACTTACTAAGGAACTTAAATTAGCTACTGAGAAAAATCAAGCTTTTGCTGGTTTTAACAAGTTAAAGCAAGCTACTCTGAAGGTTCTTACTGCAACTGAGGGTAGATTTGGTAACAAAAAAGCAATTGATGAATTAAAGAAAATATGGCAGGATTAAGATACAATACTGGGAAATTAAGATGGAGTCTTGTTTCCTGGAAAGCACTGGAGCCAATGGTAAGAGTGCTCATGTTTGGAGCAGAAAAGTATGATGACCACAATTGGAAAAAGGGTCTAAAATATACTGAAGTTTGCGAAAGTATGATGAGACACATTCATGCTTTTTTAGAAGGAGAAGATAATGACCCAGAGAGTAAATTAGCTCATGTTGGTCATATACTTTGTAATGCTATGTTTTTATCATTTATGTTTTTGTTTAAAAAGGACTTTGATGATAGGCACAAAGATGAAACATGTTGTGAAGTACCATCTACAAATAAAGAAGGTAATGATGCTTTACAGCAGAAAATTATTGAACAAGATGAGTTGCTTCTCTACGGGCTCGCTCAAGGCTACCATAGCCAAGTTACAGGGTATAATGCCAATAGAAGACCTAAAGATGATCCAGATGGGACAGATTAAAGATTATGACCACAGACAGTTTAAAGGAATTCTAGCAATTGACTTTGACGATACAATTTGTGTGAGCAATTATCCTGATTGTGGACGAGAAAGAGACGGGGCCAGTTATTACATAAGGGCTCTAAGAAAAGATGGATTTGGAATTGTAATTAATACTTGTAGAGAAGGACTGCCTTTAGCAAACGCTATTAAATGGATGCATGCTCATTCAATAGACTATCACTATATAAATTGCAACTTCCCTCATTTAATTGAGTTTTATGGTGCCGACTGCAGAAAAATTTCTGCAGACGTTTACATAGATGATAAATCTTTGACAGGAGGAGCACTTCCATGGTCAGATATTTATAAAATTATATCATCAAAAACTTGGCCAAAACGTTGAAATTCAGTATCTTTAACAGCTTAATAAATTTAAAATGAGCAAAGACTTTTTTAAAAGAAAAGAAGCTTCAGAAATAGAAGTTTCAAAATGCGGTGATTTTGACACCTCAAATTTTGACAACGATTTAACTGCTTGTGGTATTATAGACCAAGAAGGATTCCAAAAAAGGCATGTTAAGTTTTTTGAAAATTTTGTAGTAGATTCATCACAAGAAAACCCAGTTGCTACTGTAACAAAAAAGATTCAGAAATATTTTTCTCCTAGAGAAGTGGCCTTTATTATGGCAAAGGATCTGTTACAAGCAGCTTACAATGAAAGTTTTAACCAATTATTAAAAAAAGAAGCCAATGGCAAATAAAATTCTAGTTACAGGCTATAGTGGAACAGGAAAAACTTATTCACTAGCCACGCTTGATCCGAAAAAGACATTTATCATATGTCCAGACGAAAAAGCACCACCATTTAGAGGTTGGAAAAAGAATTACATAATGAAAGACCCTTCTACAGGAGTTTTTAATCCAAACACATGTAATTATTTGAAAACTACTAATTGGGAAAAAATAAAAGGAGCTATGTCTTATGTTTCTAAAAATAGACCAGACATTGAAGTAATTGTTTTAGACACTATTACTTACGCAATGATTGGTGAGTTTATGGAAAAAGCTAAGACTGTTGGTTATAATAAGTTTACTGAGATGGGTGACAATGTTTACAAAACATTAAAGTCTATTGATGGGCTTAGAGAAGACTTGACAGTAATAGTTATGGCTCATACAGAAATTAAAACATTTAACGGTGTTGATAGGACTGTATTTGGAGTTCCGGGCGGAAAACTAGTTCAGGATGTAGTAAAGCCTGAAGGTATGTTTTCTATAATTTTAGAAACTATTGTTGAAAAGAAAGGTAATGATATCTCGTATGGTTTCATGACTCAAAACAATACAACTAACATGGCAAAAAGCCCTAACGAAATGTTTGATGGTGCTATTATACCAAATGACATGAAATCAGTCCTTGAGTCTATTCGTAAATTCGAAGACGGAGAATAAAAAAATAACAAGGGAAGTGAAATTCCTCCCAATTTAAACAAAAAAAATAACAATTAATTTTTACACACAATGAACATTATTTTCGGAACCAAAAAATTAGGTCAAACAGTAGCAACTAAAATTGCTGAAAAGTATCCTGATCTAGCAGTAGTTACTGTTGAAGGTCAAAAAGGAGCTAAGAAATCTAGAAGAATATTATTTAACAGCAATGCTTCAAGGTTATTAAATCTTGAATCAGGATCTGTACAAGTTTTGATGTTTGGGTCTTTAGAAGCTGGAGAAAACAATCCTGCTCAAGTTTTAGTAATGAACACTGATTCAACTCCAGATTTAGACCCTGAAAATGTAGTTACTTACAAAACCTCTAAAAATCTTGTTTCTTATTCGGAAGATACTAGTGAAAAAGGCAAATCTGTAACTTCATCTTACATGTGTAATGAGGTTTTTTCTTTTTTAGGATTAGAAGATTCTCAAAACATTGAGTTTGAATTAGTTTCTTTTGATTCAGAAGAAGTTGAAGCTTTTGCTTTTGTTCCTATTGTTTCTAACGAAAACACAATAGAAACAAACAACTCTACAATGACTGCTGAAGAAGTGATTGATTCAGTTCAGGATCAAGTAGCACAAGCAGAGGAAAATAATCCTATTTTTAATGAAGAACCAGTAGCTTCAGAAGAAAATACAGGAATTCCTCAGCGTCAAAATGTTGAAGCACCTGAATGGGTTTAGTCAAAAAAAACAATATCAAATAGGTAAGTGGGCGGCCTAATTCGCCCACATTAAATTTTTTTAAAACATATTATTAAATGAGTGCATTTGGACAAGGAAAATCTGCAGAAGGAACACAAAGAGTTCTTTACACTGGAGCAGAAAATTTTAAAGTTGTAGCTGTAAACCCTTCTAAATCAGAATTAGAAGAAATTTACGGTCGTGAAATAAACTTTGATCCAGAATACAGTGGAACCACAAAAGTTTCTGATGGAGATGGTGAAAGAGAAGTTCCTCAAATTAGACTTGATTTTTATCTGTCAAACGAAGATGATACTATTCAAACAAAAATTCAGTTTTATGTTGCAGATACTTATCACAAATCTCAAACAGGTAAATACAAAGTAATTAATTCATTTGGAAAATCAACTTGGTTGGATCAGGCTTCTATTCAGAACAAGTCTGTTCCAGATAACATGAGTTGGTATAATATTGATGGGTTAAAGATTGCTAAAAGAGGAGAAGAAGAGCTTATTTCTTTCTTGGTTAATCTATTGAACTTACCTTACAACCTTGATAAAGTTTCAGATGTATCTGAAGCTTATGCGAGAATTGACAAAGAAGAGTGGGTTAAGATATTTGCTGGAGATGTTACTTTGCTTAGAAATGTAGTTGGATCTACTAACAATAAAATTGGTGTTCTTCTTGGTGTTAAAACTAAAGGTGATGGAGGTTTAGTGCAAACTGCATTAAACAAACACACATTACGTCAATACATTATTGGTAGCACTAGAGCAGAAAAGTTTAAATATATTCTTAAGGATTTAGACGAATCTGTTGCTGCAGGTGCTTTTGGTAATGTAGATTTTGGCCCAAGAGATTTAGCTTTGAGAGAATTTACACCACAACCTACTGCAATGACTTCAGATAACACTAACCAGCTAGATGTTTTTGCTACGCAAGAAGCATCACCGGCTTCAGTAGGGTCTGATGATGATGATTGGTTAAACGGTTAATAATTAAAATTAACTAGTTGTAAAAGGCTGTATAATTGCATACAGCCTTTTTTATTAATTTAAACACATAAACATGGGATTCGGAAAAAGCAGAGATTACAAAAAACTGCCAAATTCTAATGACATATTAAGCTGTGTTAGCGATCAAGAAATATTTGAGTATTATCTTGGGGACTTGCCTAGAAGGTCAATAAGTAGCCCTCTTAGGGAAGACACAGAGCCTTCTTTTAGTTTGTTTTTTAGCCAGAATCATAACATGATATTGTTTAAAGATTTTGCTACAGGTGAGGTAGGTGATTGTTTTGTTTTTGTGATGAGGCTGTTTAAACTATCAAGTAAAGTTGAAGCTTTTAACAAAGTGGCTAGTGACTTTAATTTAAATCAATTCGAGTTAAATCCTTCCACTATTCTTTCTCTTCCGAAAAGAAAGTCAAGTCAAAAAACTAAAGTTAAGTTTAAAACTGAAAGACAGTTGAGTATGGCAGTGACGGTTAGACCTTGGAAGTTAAAAGATAAAGCTTACTGGCACGACAAATACGGGCTTAATAAAGATCAACTTGAGTATTGTAAAATATATCCAATTTCTCATTATTTTATTAATGGATACTGCACAAAAGCTGATGAATTAGCTTATGCATTTGTTGAATACAAGGATGGAAGACAGACTTTTAAGATATATCAACCTTACAACACAAACAAAAGAAAATGGATTAACAACAATGATTATTCTACATGGGAATTGTGGTCTCAGATGCCTAAGTCTGGAGAAGTATTGATAATAACTAGCTCTAGAAAAGACGCTGCAGTTCTTAAGACTTTATATAGCTCAGAGCTGCTTACTTCGGTTGCGTTGCAGAGTGAGGGAGTTATTCCTAAACAAAGCGTTATAAATGAGCTAAAAAAAAGATTCAAAAGAATTTACATACTTTATGACAACGATTTTAAAAATCCAAAGAATCCAGGAAGAGCTGCAGGTAGAAAACTTGCCGAACAAACTGGCTTTAAACAAATAGAAATACCCGATGGATGTGGAGAAAAAGATCCATCAGACTACAGAAGAACTTATGGCCAAAAAGCTTTAAGAACTCTAATAAACAACTTAATAAATAAATAAATTTTAAATTCAAATCATGATAACTAGAACAATTGAAACAAATTTAATGAAGAAGTTAGAGACATTCAGGGTAATGGCTTTAGGTGAAGCAGTAAATACACCAATATTACTTATTGGCCCTCCCGGTGTAGCTAAAACTGCATCTGTAATTGATTTTGCTACAGCTTCTTTAGGAAAAATAGGAAGTGATGATATATTTCTTCTTGAAACAGACGAAGGAACTAGATCAAATGCAGTTAAAGGAAATATTGACTTAGAAAAATTGACAACTGAACAAAAATATTCAGTAGATTCTCCTGTGACTAGGGCCAGAGTTGTAATTATTAACGAGATAGACAAAGCGTCTGCATCACTAAGAAATTCTTTGCTTGGAATTATGAACGAAAAAATATTGTTCAATGGCAAAGAAAAAATTGAATGCAACTGGACTAATTTTATTGCTACGTGTAATGAAATACCTTCTGATGAAGTTGACTCTCCATTTTGGGATAGATTTTTAATTACGCATGAAGTAAAAAGATTATCTCAATCAGACATGCTTAACTATTATAACAAAGGAGGTAAAGATTTTATGCAAAAACATAAAATAAGGATTCCTGAGCAATCTGATATTGACGCAATAACATTAGACAAGGATAAATTAAAAAAAGTTCTTGACGTGGCTTATTCTGATCTCTCAGACAGGGCTTTATCTTTTCTGCCTTTGCTTGTCAAGAATGTAATGTGTGTATGGGGTTTAGGTCAAGACAGAGCCTTAGTTAAAACCGCTGAGCTTTTAATTAACAAAAGTGTTGCAAAAGAATTAGCTCAAAGTTTAGTTCCTAAAGAAGTTAGGGAAATTTATAACATTGTTGATGCTATTGGTTCTTGTGTTTCTAACGAAGAATACAATAGACAATACGATAAGTTAGAGGTTGCTTATGAAAATGCAAATAAGCTGGGCTTAGTTAATGAAAGTGAGACTATAGAAATTCAAGAAAAACTTAGAGAGCAAGAGTCTAAGCTAAAGTTCTTAAGTCTCAATGAAGAAGAAAATTCTTTAAACAATCTTAGCTAAATGAAAAATCTTTTTTCTAGAAAGAATGGATCTAAAGGGGGAGGCGTAAAAGCTCCCTCTTATGATCCTTACGGAAGATTCAAAAATACTGGTGATGGTATTTTTGGTTTTAGAGAAGACAACCATGTGATTATTCCTGGCGTTACTTCTTATGAAGAGAGAAGGCTTGAAGGTGTTTTGAAGTATGTTGAAAAAGAAACAGGTAAGGAATGTACTTTGTCTCAAGAGCTAATAAATGACATTTACAGCATTTATGTAAATGAAGATGTGAAAAGAAGACCACAGAATGGCAATAATAAAGTTAGACATAAAGTTTTAGATAAAGTTTATGACTCTTTGACAAAAGTTGTTACTGTTGACTCTCCTCTTTACACTCAAATATTAACTAGAGAGCTTGCATTAGTCTTACAAGAAGTTGATGATGAGATACAAGAAAAACAAGAGCAAGATGGTGACGGAGCTTCAGGAGAAGGTGGTGATTCTGGATCTGGACTTGAAACTTCTTTAGGCGATAGTGGCGGAGAAGAAGATAGAAAAGGTGACAGTAATGGAGAAGGTAATGAAAAAGGAGAAGATTCAAATGGCGAGTCAAATTCTAGTTCTCAGCAAGCTGGATCTGGGTCTGGTGCTAACAGAAGTTCTATTGAGGATATTATTGACACAGCTTTAGAAAGGGCTGAACAAAGTATTGAGCAGGCTAAAAGTAAAGCTGACGATAAAATAAAAGAGCTTGAAAAGCAGCTTGGTCAAGAAGCAATGAAAGACCTTCAGCATAATGAACCTGAGTTTTTAGAAAAAATTGATGAATTAAAGTCAAGGTTAAAAAGTGTAACAATCAACAAAGATAGTGTCAGAAAAGTAATGGAAAAAATTCTTAATGAATCTTTAAATTATTTTTCTTCTAAATTTAAAGTTGTTGAAGAAAGTTTATTTGATAGTGAAGAACTTGAAGATTTGTTTGGTTTAGAATTTTTGCACCCTGTATTTAAGAACGCAGAAATAATGAACATTGGTAATGAAACTAGAATTTACAAAGGAAAAATAGACTTGTATCTAGATTGTTCTGGTTCAATGAATTCTTCTGAGATTTTTGAAGGGAAAAGTATAAGAATGATAGATCTTGTTAAAGGTATAGCTATGATACTTTACCGAATGAACATGATTGAGAATCTATACTTTTTTGACGGATCATTGTACAAAATAGATAATATCAACGAGCTGACAATACTTTCTTTTTCTAAATCAGGAGGAACCAACTTTAACAATGTTATAGATAGTATTAAGAAGACTGGGAATAACTCTGTAATTATTACAGACGGTTATGACGGTTGTAGAGAGTACACTAAAAAAGCTTTTTGGGTTGGAGTTGGAGGAACACAGTTCTCTAGAACTGGAGATGCTTTTGAAAGCTATAGATCCTCAAAGCAGTGCGTGTCTTACACTCACAAAGGAACTTTAGAATATTGTGTCGATTAAAACATTAAAATAAAATGGTTTTAAAATCTAGAGAAAAGTCAGTAAATATGGTATTTATACCTGGTAACGTTCCATCTTTAAAAAATTCTAAGGTAAAGACATCAAGGGGAATATTTCATTCCCCTACGGTGTCTAAATTCATTAGAGGCTTAGGTATTCAACACTTTAATTCTCGCAAAAAAGAAGTTAAAGGTTATAAAGATCCCTTAAGACCTAATCAATTTGAAGCTCTTAGAAGTTCTTTTGAAGCAATGAAGCATGGTAAAGGAGAGCCACTTATTATTGGATATCACCAAGTAAGAAATTCTAAACGTTTATTTGACTTTAGTAACAGTGTAGAGTTAGTCCAAGATTTAATGACAGCTCATGACTTTATTGAAGATGACAACGTAAAGTACGTGTTTCCTGTACCCATGAGTATTGATGGAAGATTAATTAACGAAGCAGACCCAAGAGAATTTCCTTTGTACAGTGTGGATAAGGATAACCCTGGAGTTTGGATTAAATTTTTTTAAATGTCTTTAAAGAAAAAAAAAGGACAATACAGATTCTTTTTTCACTATTACAAGCAGTATAAAAAAATGAGTTTTCATTTTAAAAATGAACCTTGTCATATTGTGGATGATATAATTTGTAATGTACCTTGTGAAACAAAATGGAATAAAACTCAGCCAAATTTAGTTATGAGAGGATGGGCTACTGGTTACGAGATAAAAAAAAATACAGTTATAATATTTTAGTTTATGATAAAATATCAAGTAACAAAAAGTTTAAATACCAAACCAAACAATAACAGTGCTAATTGTATTGCACCAAACTTAGTGTATGGATGCTTTGGAAATTGTGTAGACACATATTGTTATATGTCAAGATACAATGGTAAAAGAGTATTTGTGAATACTAATGTAATGGATATAGTTAGCTCTGTTTTTGAATGGGCTAAAACTTACAATAAAGTTCCGGATCAACAAGATCCAACTTACAAAATGGTTGATGTTGCTTGCAATAGCGACTTAGTTCTTATGCAAAAGCATTTACCTATACCTCTATTTAATTATTTAAAAATGTATGATTATCATCCAGAAATAAACACAACAATGGCTACAAAGTATCCTAGTTTATTAAAAGATGATGTTTCTAATTTTGATAAAAAACCTAGAGTTAGAGTAAGTTTGATGCCTCAGATATATTCTGATGTTCTTGAGCCTAAAATGCAAAACATTGAATCAAGAATACATGATATAAATAGGCTTAAAGATTTGGGATGGGAAGTTCACATAAATTATTCTCCGGTAATAGTTGCTCCAGGATTTAGGACAGAATATTCTAATTTGTTTGAGAAAGTGAATTCTATTGCTGGGGAAAACAAGTGTGAAGTTATTATGTTGACTAATCATAAATTTCAGATGGAAAAAGCAGGTAAACCTGCTAGGGAATTAATGAGGAGATCAAATGAAATAAAGAATAAACAGGGTGTTATGAGGTATCCTCTTCCGATGAAATCTAAAGCAATTGAGATTTTTAAAGAAGAATATTCGAAACATTTTAAATTAGAAACAATTAGATATATATTTTAAAACTGAAAACAATGAAAAAATAAATGGCAATACAAGATCATAATCTTAAGTTAACGGAACAACAGTACCGAGACTTAGAACTACCTTCTTATTCAATGCTCGCCAGTATAGATAAGCAAGGGTTAGACGTTGTTGGAGGCGTAAAATCAAGCTTGAATTTAAAGTTTGGTAGCTTAGTAGACATGATGTGCTTTGATCCTCATAAAGTTGAAGACACTTTTTACAAAGGAGCCACTGCCAAACCACCAACAACAAACGTTAAAAACATTTGTGACTATATTCTTCAGAATTTAGACGGAAAAGTAGGCCAAATTGCGGAAGATGTTACTCCTTTAGGGAGAAGAAAAAGCAAAAAGATAACTGGAAAATTGCAGGATTATACTAAAGAAATATTAGATGCAGCAGTTAAACTTAAAGTTTACAAAAACTATTCTGATCAAAAAACAATTGACACAGTAGTTAATGCTGGTAAAGAGTATTTTAAAGACAAAATGACGTCTAGAGGTAAAATTCTTATTAAACCTGATATGTGGTTGCTTGCTTCAAACGCGGCGGCTACATTAATTCAGCATCCATTTACATCTAAATATTTTGCTCAAAATGTTCCTGGTGTAGAAATAATATATCAATATAAATTTGACTCAACTGTTCACGGCATGAGATGCAAAGGAATGTTAGATTGTTTAGTGGTTAATCATAAAGCAAAATTAATTATACCTGTTGACTTAAAAACTGGAGAAAGCCCTTGTAAAGACTTTCCTATGCTGTACACTAGTCACAGATATTATATACAAGGTGCTTTGTATAGAGAAGCTATCTATTCTATTCTTAGCAATGACTTTGATTTAACCGGATATGCTGTAAAGCCATTTGAATTTATTTACATTTCTAAGCTTAACCCTAATAGACCTATGAGGTTTCAGGTTTCTGAAGATATGCATAACAAAGCTATGACTGGATTTACAGATAGGTATGGATATGAGTACAGAGGTGTTATTGACTTGCTGCAAGATTATTATTACAGTATTCAAAACAACAACACTGACTACAGACAGTCTGAGCATGATAGCAATGGATTAATAATAATGGATGAAGAATTAATACTCGGTAAATGAAAGATCAGTTTAAAATGAATGTAGTCAAAAACAAGAGTTTAACCTACATGTTTCCAATGTTGAATGAAATATTTTCATTCAAGTTTACACAGTTTTTGCTAAATTCTTACATGGCTTTTGAAAAGGGAGACAATATTTTTTGTGTTCTTTATAAATGGAGTAGTGATCCAGAATTTCTGAAATTTGAAAAAGAAATAATGGAGCATCCACTTTATATGGGCCATGCTGATTTTGGAGAAAAAGTTGCTTACAAATTCAAGTTGACTGCTTTAATGGAAATTGAAAAAAACAAATTTATTAAAGGTGATTATAAAAGGTTTTCTCAAGAACATAAAAATGCTGTTGGGAAGTATGTTGATTTTAGAAGCTTTAGAAATGCATCTAGAATCAAAAGAATAATGACTGAAGGAGATAGTTTAGTTTCAGACCCTCCATTGAAAGAGAAAGAAACTTTAATGTGTAACGTGAAAAAGATTGAGTTTAAAATAGACTCTTTTGATTAAAACAAGGGGTGGTAATACACCCCTTTTTATTTATATAACATAAAAATCATGAATAAAATATATACAATAACAATACTATGTTTAAAAGAAAATTAGCAAGACAAGTCTCTGTTGGAGATTTAGTCGAAATTAAAAGCGTTGTTAAAAAAAAGATAATTGAAAGCGATAATTATAAAAAAAATTCTATTGTTGAAACACCCGCATTAGTATATACTGGTTTTTTGACAAAAAGAATTTTTAGAGAATCAAATAAAGCAAAAAAGAGGTTTTTTTCAGCAGACATTAAACTTGGTTATGTAAAAAACTCTAGTTTTTTTGGAAAAAATGTTTTTGAAGTTGTTCCGTTAATATTAGAAAAAGATAATCAGACGTATGGCATATCAAGTTTGTTAAATAAAAAAAAATCTTTTTTGTTTGAAAAAAATTCTTTAAATTACGCGTCAGATTCCTATATTAAAAAATGCACAACATCAATTTCTTATCATCATTTAACAGGTATTCAACGTAAATTGATTGATAATTTTTCTGATATAAAAGAATTTTCATGGGAAAACAGATAACCTTAATAGAAATGATTAAAGAATGCGAAGATGAGCAAAAGGTCAAATCAGAAACAACAAAGAATTCAGAAGGAAAAGAAAGAGAAGGAGATTCTTAGAAGGTTTTACAATAGAAATTACACCGCAATGTTATTTTGCAATAAACATGGCCTTGTAATTTACCCTTCTAATCAAGCCGGAACAAATAATGTAAAAATATTTGTTCAAAAAGGAGTTCCTTTTAAGCCTTTAAATAACATTGTTTATGATCAGTCTGACCCTCAAGATGTAATGAGATATGTTGCTGCAATTGACGCAGAATATGAGCGTTTGTATCTTAAAATGAAAGATAAGGTGTAAGATTAAATTTTTATTAAATACATAGCTTCACAAAATACCTGCAAAAAAAACTAAAAATATTTAAGAAATTAATTTGTGATTTGAATTAATGTTATGTATTTAAAATCCCCAACTGTTTTATGGTTGGGGATATTTTTTGCAGACTTTTTTTTACCTCCAAATGCTCTACATGTTCATGTTGTTTAGGAATTCAAGCGACTGTTTAAAGTCTTCATAGTTTCTAGGTCTAGGAAGCAATTTTTTAGCAGCATGTTTTAATTTCCATTCACCTTTATAAGGACCTACTTCATATGTTTCTCCCCATAAAGAAGGTCTAAGGTAATTTATAGTTTTCATTATTTGTTTTAAATTACCAACTGCAGCAGTAGGTGTCTGGGCTATTTTAAAAGCCTCTGTAGGATCAGAAAAGAATGTTAATTCAGATTGCTGTCTTCTTAAAACATAATACCAAAACACTTCTTCGTCATCATCCATATTTCCTTCTAAAATAGTGTACGCTACTATTATAGTAGCTATCATTGCAACATCAGCTATAGATTTTTTTACTCCAGACCTTTGTTTAGGAGTGAGCTCATTCCAACTTTTAATTAAATTAAACCCATCTTCTCTAGTATCATTTATTACTTTGGCTATAAATCTTGTTGCCGCAACATGATACCCTTCCATATTGGCTTTTTGGTCTTGAGAATAAAATATATCTTGCTC